>Ga0183095_10387_pt1 | contig 103351 bp, 97 predicted proteins | sample BioMet4_FD_130346 | JGI IMG/M metagenome (GOLD analysis project Ga0183095, IMG submission 130346) | Microbial communities from bioreactor (seeded with sewage sludge) at LBNL, California, USA - Biofuel metagenome 4 (v2) (version 3) | ecosystem: Engineered > Bioreactor > Anaerobic > Unclassified ...
GACCATCATCATTTTAACATGGGAGGTTTTTTTCGCTATAAGCTGTTCAATCTCACCGGCATAGCCGGTGGTTTATTGATTTCGTCCACTTCGTTCCCGAAATCCATCGCTTAAGCAAAATCTACAACAGAAAGGAGCTTGCAAAGATAATTCGCAAGCTCCCCCATTATTATTTAAAGTACTTCACACCTGCAGCAAAAATTGGTTGATATTTATTGCCGTAAATGTTCTTCATTAGTCCATCGGTAAAACGTTCAGAGTGTCCCATCTTACCAAATACTCTGCCATCAGGACTGGTAATGCCTTCAATTGCCTGGCAGGAACCATTCGGGTTAAAGGGACTTTCCATGGTGGGCTTACCCTCTAAATCTACATATTGAGTAGCGACCTGACCATGAGCAAAGAGTTTCTTTACTTCTTCCTCACTGGCAACGAAACGACCTTCGCCGTGCGATACGGCAATGGCGTATTCCTCACCGGGTTCTGTTAAAGCCAACCACGGAGATTTGTTGGAAACAACTCTGGTCATGACCATTTGAGAAACGTGGCGTCCAATACGGTTGTAGGTTAAGGTAGGAGAAGTGGCAGTGGCGGTTCTGATTTCGCCATAAGGAACAAGTCCTAACTTAATCAAAGCCTGGAAGCCATTGCAAATACCGAGAATCAAGCCATCTTGTTTTTCCAACAGTTCTTGTATAGCTTCAGCCAGTTTGGGATTTCTGAACATGGTAGCAATGAACTTACCACTACCATCCGGTTCATCACCGGCACTGAAACCACCGGGCAACATAAGAATCTGGGATTGATGAAGTTTCTTAACCATTACATCAACAGACTCGCTAATAGCTTGAGGAGTTAAATTGCGTACTACGAAAATATCGCTCTTTGCACCTGCTGCTTCAAAGGCTGCTGCAGAATCGTATTCGCAGTTAATGCCAGGGAAAACAGGAATGAATACCTTGGGCTTAGCCACCGTAATGGGTGCGGTAAGAGGCAGCTTAGATTTATAGAGCTTGGTAATAAGAGGCTTGGAGGCAATCTTACCTGTCTTAGCCGGGAAAATGGTAGCTAAGGTTTCTGTATAAGCCTTCTCTACATCCTTAAGAGCCAACTTAGTTTTATTAATCACAATCTCAGGTTCAGCTGTAACATTACCTAAGGTAATGAAATCAATATCCTTAAATACCTTTTCAGGATCTGCACCGGGTGCCATTTCCAACAGGAACCCGTTAGGCTGTAAGGTAAAGAGGCTTTCTTCGTGAGGGAAAGGTTTTACAAAGGAGAAGCCTAAGTAATTGCCTAAGCTCATTACGGAAATACCTGCGGCAATACCGCCTTCCTTAACAACACCGGCAGAAACTACCTTGCCCTTACTAATAGCGGCATGAATAGCTCTTAAGTTAGTGCGCAACACAGGGAAATCAATTACTTCTCTTTCATCACAGGGAGCAGCCAGGAAAATAACCTTATCCCCTGCTTGTTTAAATTCATTAGAAATAACATTCTTGCCCTCTGTTACGTTTACGGCAAAGGAAACCAAGGTAGGCGGTACGCCTAATTTCATAAAGGTACCGGACATACTATCTTTACCACCCAAAGCAGGAACTTCTAAAGCAGTTAAGGCTTTATAAGCGCCTAACAGTGCACTAAAAGGTTGACCCCAGTTGCTTTCGGTATGCAGCTTGGGGAAATATTCCTGCAAGGTTAAACGCATGTTATCAGGATTTGCGCCAATGGCAACTGCTCTGCATATAGATTCAACTACGGCATACATAGCGCCATGATATGGACTCCAGCAAGCTACATAGGGATTGTAGCCGGAAGCCATGACAGAAGTAGCAGTAGTCTTACCATTAGGTACCGGCAGTCTGGCAGCCATACCTTCCGTCGGTGTTAACTGACGCTTGCCACCAAAGGGCATCAGCACTGTAGCTCTGCCGATGGTGCTATCAAAGCGTTCGCTTAGGCCCTTCTCGCTGCAGACATTTAATCTGGCCAGGTTGCTGAGCCAAGCTTCCTTCAAGGTCTTACTCTTTTGTACCTCGGCAGGTACCTTGTTAAAGGGTGAAGATTTGGTAATTTTATCAACTATTACATTGGTAATTTGTTGCACACCATTGGTATCCAAAAAGGCTCTGGACAAGTCAACAATTTTCTCGCCACGCCAGTACATCACCAGTCTGGGATCAGTAGTAACTTCAGCTACAACAGTAGCTTCCAGGTTTTCTCTGTCCGCAGCAGCCATAAATTTATCTAAATCAGCAGCGGCAATAACTACAGCCATACGCTCCTGAGATTCGCTGATAGCAAGCTCGGTACCGTCTAAGCCTTCATATTTCTTGGGAACCTTATCCAGGTTGATGACAAGGCCTGGTGCTAATTCGCCGATTGCTACGGAAACACCGCCGGCTCCGAAATCATTGCAACGTTTTATTAATCTGGTAACGTTTTGATCACGGAATAATCTTTGAATTTTTCTTTCGGTAGGAGGATTACCTTTTTGTACTTCTGCTCCGCAGGTAGCCAGGGACTTCTCAGTATGTTCCTTGGAGGAGCCTGTAGCACCGCCCATACCATCACGTCCCGTACGTCCGCCTAACAAGACGATGATATCACCGGCAGCAGGTCTTTCCCGAACCACGGCAGCTTTGGGAGCGGCACCGATTACGGCACCGATTTCCATACGTTTAGCTACAAATTTTTCATGGTAGTATTCTTCTACGCTACCGGTAGCCAAACCAATTTGGTTACCATAGGAGCTATAACCGGCAGCAGCACCAAGAGTAAGTTTTCTTTGGGGCAACTTACCCGGCAAGGTATCTTCATAAGGAGTTCTGGGATCAGCTGCACCGGTAACTCTCATAGCCTGGTATACATAGCTACGTCCGGACAAGGGATCTCTGATAGCGCCACCTAAGCAGGTAGCAGCACCACCGAAAGGTTCGATTTCAGTAGGATGGTTATGAGTTTCGTTTTTATACATAACCAGCCAGTCTTCTGTTTTTCTATTATTTTTAATAGGTACAACAATACTGCAGGCATTGATTTCTTCGGAAGCATCTAAATCGGGAATCTTACCTTGCTTCTTCAGCTTCTTGGTAGCCAGCACAGCCATGTCCATCAAAGTAACAGGTCGCTTGCTGCCTTTGCCATACACAAATTGTCTGTCCTTCTTATATACTTCATAAGCTTCCTTAACAGGTTCAGTAAATACACTGTCAGCAATAGTCACCTTGTTCAACTTAGTTTCAAAGGTGGTATGACGGCAATGGTCTGACCAGTAAGTATCCAGTACTTTAATTTCTGTAATAGACGGATCACGTTTTTCTTTTTTGAAATATTTCTGTACAAAGACTAAATCTTCAGCACTCATAGCCAAGCCTTGGCTAGTTCTGAATTTTTCTAATTCCTTAGCGCTGAATTTATCAAAGCCTGCAACAATGGCAACAGGTGCCGGTTGTTCCAGTTCAGCCTCTAAGGTATCTGGTTTAGCCAAAGAAGCTTCCTGTGCTTCTACAGGGTTAATGCAATATTTTTTAATCTTAGCCACATCTTTGGGAGTAAGCTTACCTGTTAAAATATATACTTTGGCAGCGGCAACCACAGGGCGGTCTTTTTGAGAAATCAACTGAATGCATTGTTCAGCAAAATCTTCTCTTTGGTCATATTGACCAGGTAACAGCTCTACCACAAAAGCAGTAGCGTTAGCAGGGATTTTTAAATCTTCCTCATAGGTTTTATCCAGAGGCGGTTCAGCCAGCACTACCTGTTTGGCAGCGGCATAATCCTCATCGCTAATACCTGTTAGGTCATAACGGTTTACAATTCTTACACCGGTAAGGTTTTTCAGGCCTAAGGTGTGTTTCAAGTCTGACAGCAAACCATTTGCCTCAACTGCGTATTCCTTTTTCTTTTCTACAAAAATTCTTTTGATTTCCACTTTCATGGTCGCCTCCGCATTAAAAATATTCGTTAATGAAATTATTTCCCCTGGGAAACAGTTTTGCTAACATAGTTATGTGCTTGGTATCTTCTGCCAGAATTCTACCTTGCTGGTAGAGCTGCCTAGCATCATATGTACCAAAATAAAGCTGGGTAAAAGTACTGATGTCCATGGTCACGTTAGGTTCTTTTAAGGTATCCCTTAGTTCCACGCCATCTTTAGTGAAAACAACTTTAGTATAAAGATTGTTAAGATTCATGAAATCATCTTTTAGGTAAACAATTAGTTCCTGACCTTGATATTCTACAGGAACAGTTAATTCTTCTAAAATCTTACCTGCGTTAATGACCCTAGCCATCATAAAAGGCTCTACCTTAGGAGCATAGTCCTGATCTTTAAAATACAGATAAGTCAAATCGTCAGGAGTGCTTAACCACTCTAAGGTCTTGAAGGTATTGTTTAAGGCTTTCAAATAAGCCAGCAGTCTTCTTTGGGCTGCATCATTAACTGCCAGCAGCTCCTGCACTATGACCTGCTCGCCTTCCATACGATACAGCAGGTAACCAAGTACCGTAGGTCCTTCTTTAACTACAACAGTAGTAACATCTTCTTGCTCAGCTACCTGAAGCAAAGCTTGCCAGTTAAAGCTGTCTCTGACAATATAGCTGTCATACCTGGTCATTACCTGTTGATAAATTGGGGCAAGCAAATTCTCTGCCTGAGAGGTTTGCACACGTTCTATCTGTAGATCAAAATCTACATAGGGAATGGTGAGTCCTGCCAAAGGCATGGCATATTTTAATCTAAAGAAAGTATAGGCAAAACCATAGGGCAAATAAATGCCGGCATTAATAGGTTCTAAGAGAGCCACTTTGTTACCGGCAGCCCTGAGTAAATTAAAAGTAGTAGCTAACAATTCACCCATTTTATGCTGGCCTCTGGCCACGGGATCGGTAGCTACTCCTACTAAATATTTAACTTTTAAATTATGGCCGTGTAAATTAAGCACATAGGGGTTAAGATGAACCATGGTAGTAAGCTTTTGGTTCTCAAAACCACCTATGATTTTATTGTGCTTTAAAACATATTCCTGAAAATACCATTGGAAGAACTTGCTGTCTTTTTTCTCAAAACAGCAGTCCCACAAGTCAGCCACTTGTTTAATTGTTTCCTGATTGATTAAGCGACAATCCATAAGTGCTCCTCTTATTTCACAACGATATTATATTTTTCTACCATGAATTCCGGATGATAGGACTCCTTAGCAGTCCTCAATCCTTCCTTACCCATGTCCTCTTCCCTGTTCAAATAAGTAACATCTGGGAAAACATTCTGGGCAAAGAGCATATTAATAACGGTATACAAGCCGCGGATATTAGGGTCAGCTTTTTCTACGTGAACAACAGCAGTTTCCTTATTTATTTGTTCACCAAAGCTAAAGGCTTCCAGCTGACCATTAATACGAATCAGGCCACCTTTAATTTTAAGGGCCTCCATATTGTTGAGAGCTTGCTTAATAGCACAGTATTCGCAATTAATGCTACTGTCAGTTTCGGCACGTCTCTCGCACCACTTCTGACCGTATTCTATGCATTCCTGTGCGTTGGCCGGTGTAATGGGTTCGTAAACGTAATCAGGATATTCCTTAAGGAAAGCATTTACGTGATTCTTTTTGCCGTGATATTTACGGCCTGACAAGGTGGCTAGTTTTTCTCGTAGGTAAACATAGTCCCAATTATCACGATCTGGGACAAAATCGGTAAGTTCCGGCAAATAGGTTTTAAATCTTTCCAGCGTTTCTTTATATAAGCCGTGTATTTCAAAGGGTTGTCCTTTAAAATACTCTCTTAAGCTGGTTAAAACTTGTTCCAAATCTCCGCTGACGCCGCCAAAGGCCGGCATAACAAAGGTAAAATCATTTACAGTAACTTTTATGATCAAAGCACCGTGAGCGATAAGCCAGGATGTTTTATAACAGCCTCTCCAAATAAAGAGTGTTCCAAAACAGGCTTCTGAAGCATGATAATTACCATTCTGAAAATATTGGTCAAAAATCGGTTTATCTTCTAGTGCAATCTCTTTAAATTCTAAAATAACTATCTCTCCCCTGTGTTTTAGTCTAATTCTTTCTTATTATAGCAAAAAATGTCAAAAAAGAACAGAAAAACCGACCACAAATGCTGTAGTCGGTTTATACTTCCTTAAATTTTGCCTTCGTCTTTCATTTGATTATAACACTCTCTGCAATAAACCGGTCTGTCCATGGAAGGACGGAAAGGAACTTGCGTTTCCTTACCACAGTTAGCGCAGACAGCTTCATGCATTTCTTTGGTGCCATTTAGCTTCTGTTTTCTGACAGCTCTACAGTCAGGACAACGCTTAGGTTCGTTCTGGAACCCCTTTTCTTCGTAGAACTCTTGCTCTGAGGCGGAAAAAATAAAATCTTTGCCACAATCGTTACAGGTCAATGTCTTGTCTTCTTTCATGTAGTCCACTCCTTTTCTCATTGTCTCCTCCGAAGTCCCCACTTCATAATAACTTGCAAACTACACGAAAGTCAAATTATTTAAAACATTCATAACTTGAATTACAATTTATCAACATTATTAATATACTTTAGAAAGTATTTTCCTGGTTTTTGTTCGTAAATACAGGAAACTGCGGTATTGTACAAATTAATTTTCCACAGTGCATTCAAATCCATGTCCAGCATAGCGCAAAACACTGTTCTAAGCAGTCCGCCGTGGGAAATGATGGCAATGGAAGTCTCGTCTTTTTGTTGAGCAATGATTTTTTTTACGGCTTCCCAGCCTCTTTTTTGGGCAGCCTGAAAAGTTTCTGCGCCTGCCAGCTTAAAATCAGTGGGATGATTGAAAAACAGGTCCAATTCCTTTGGATAATTTGCTTTGATTTCTTCAAAGGGAACGCTTTCCCAAATACCAAAGCTCATTTCCTGCAAGGCCGGCACTTCTATGATTGGCAAGCCTTTTGCGTCTGCCAGGGGTTGCGCTGTTTGTTTCGTGCGGGTTAAGTTGCTGGTGAAGATTTGGGCCAAGTTCACGTCCTTTAAGCGTTGAGCCAAACGTTGAGCCTGCTCTAAGCCTAGGGCATTAAGCAGAGTGTTTTCTTTGCCTTGTAATTTATGCTGGCTATTAAAATCTGTTTCGCCATGTCTAATCAAATATACCGTTTTCATTGAGAATTTTCCCTTCTTACATCGCCGACTCGCAGTTTATTTTCCGATTGTTCGCAATTTATTTGTCAAAGGGCACCATTACATGACTACAGGTGCCCGTGACAAAAAAATGCGAGCGTTATAAAGCTAAACTGTGTGAAGTTAAAATCGGCTTCGCAGTTTATTGCCTCGGAAACCGTGGCGCCTAGCGGCTTTTTAATGGTTTCCTTAGGCAAGTAAACCTGCTCGCCTTTTGTACTATAGTAACCCTGCTCGCCTTTTGCAAATCTTTTAAGGCGAGCGGTGCTTTTGCTGAACCGACATCTTTCGAGTCCTGCCGATAAAAGTAAACATTAAGCATTTCTACATGCAGGCGAAGAAAAACAAGTCGGTGAAGCAATACACGGCGAAGCCTTATTTATTTCTTCTAAAACAAAAGACCTTCTGTAAAGAAGGTCTTTTAGATGTTAAGCTCTTTCGATGTATTCGCCACTTCTGGTATCAATGCGAAGCACGTCGCCTTCGTTAATGAACAGAGGAACTTTTACTACATAGCCGGTTTCCAAAGTAGCATTCTTGCTGCCACCGGTAGCAGTATCACCCTTAATACCGGGTTCAGTTTCTTGTACTTTCAGTTCTACGGTATTAGGTAATTCTACGCCCAAAATACGAGTTTCATAAACCATGATCTTAGCTTCCATGTTTTCTTTCAGGAAGTTAATAGCATTGCCCAGTTGTTCTTTGCTGAGCTCGGATTGTTCATAGGTTTCATTATCCATGAATACATATAAATCGCCGTTTTGATAGAGATATTGCATAGCACGACGGTCAACTACAGCTTTAGGCATACGTTCTGCAGCGTTGAAGGTTCTTTCAACAACAGCACCGGTGCACAAGTTACGCATTTTGGCACGTACGAAAGCAGCGCCTTTACCGGGTTTTACATGTTGGAATTCTACTACTTGCCAAGCATCACCATCAATTGTTACTGTTACACCAGTTCTAAAATCATTTGTTGAAATCATAAAAAGCCTCCACGTTAAATTTTATAGTTCTTGCTATAATTCTAAGAGCTCCTTAGGAGCGTTCGTTAAACGCTGACAGCCTGTCTCAGTAATGAGTACAGTATCTTCAATACGTAAACCGCCTTTATTCGGTAAATAGATACCTGGTTCAATGGTAACTATAGCATTAACCGGCAAAGGTTCTTTGTTTCTGGAATTCACTGTAGGATATTCATGAATATCCATGCCTACGCCATGTCCCAGACCATGTCCAAAATAAGCTCCATAACCCTTGTGAGCTATGAAGTCACGTACTCTTTTGTCCACGGCAAAACCTGAAACACCGGGCTTAGCAATTTTTTCGCCTAAGAAATTAGCTTCCAAAACAATACTGTAGATTTCTCTTTGCCAAGTATCTGCTTCACCAATGCATACCGTTCTGGTTATATCAGAACAATAGCCATGGTAAGTGGCGCCAAAATCAAAGGTAACTAATTCGCCAAGTTGAATTCTTTTATCTGATGCCACACCATGAGGCAAAGCACCGCGGGTGCCTGAAGCCACAATAGTGGTAAAAGATGTCTTCTCTGAGCCCAGCAGTCTCATGTAATACTCTAGCTCTGCTGCCAGGTCACACTCTCTTCTGCCTGCCTTGATATTAGGCAGCAGTTGAGCAAAAGCCTGATCGGAAATGTCCACGGCTTTTTGAATCAAAGCAATTTCTTCCTGTGTCTTTACTTGTCGCAGCTTGGAAAGAATTAAGTTTTTCCAGGTTGCTTGAGGTAAAACTGCTGCTAAGGCAGCCTGCTCTGTATAGGAGAAATAATCTCCATCCAAGCCCAGGTTGGTTCCCACTTTTAGTTTAGCAACTTCCGGCCAAAAGCCTTGAGTGTGCTGCACAATGGTACAACTAGGTGCTTGCGTTTGAGCTTGCAGGATATATCTGGAATCTGTAATGATGACAGCTTGTTCTTTATCAACATAAAGCAAGCTTTCTCCACCGGTAAAGCCGGTAAAATATCTAAGTGATGTATCACCTTTAACAAAAATCCCATCAAGTTTTTCTGCTTTGAGTAATGATCTTAGTTTAGTAAGTCTAGCCATACAAACCTCCTAATAAGAAAATTACTAAAATATTTTAGCATATTTTAGCTAATTTGCCTATATTATTCTGCAAAATCTGTTAAAATTTTCGCCGGAAAGGGCAAATGTGCTACTACTTTTTCCATTTCAGGCCTAGTATCAGGGGTACCTCTGAGCTTAACAATGGCTTTTTTGTTATCCACTGTACTAACTAAAGCCAGGTACTCGTAACCTTCAAATATCCTATTTAAATCGGTAATATACTTAGGTTCCAGCTGTACATACATAATGCTTTTATCCATGGTGTAATCTCCTCACCAAGGAATATTTGGGAATAGCGACATCCGAACTACAGGAAAAAATCATTTGGGCATGGGGTGCCACTGCTATAGCTTCCCCGGCTTCATTTTGCATATTGCGCAAAACAAAGGGCAGCAGCTTACCATTAGGAGTTAGGATTTCTAATTCTTCATTGGCACTAACATTATTTCTCTGTTCCAGAATAAGTCGTTTGTTTTGAGCATCATAGCCATTAACCAACGCTACGAAATCGCTGGTTTGTTCATAGGAAGATGTAGTATAAACCTGACTGTTGCTATCCGGCTTACTTACTGCAAAGCCTGTGGAATAAGGACGGTGTGAAACCTTTTCCAATTCCTCATGCCAAGCCGGCAAAGCCTTATAATGGTCAGGATCCGCCAAATAGCTGTCAATAGCTTGTCGGTACACACTAACTACCGTAGCTACATAATGGACGCTCTTCATTCTGCCTTCAATTTTTAGGCTGGTGATTCTGGCCTTGATTAAATCAGGCAGATAATCGATAAGACATAAATCCTTAGAATTCATCACATAGGTGCCACGTTCGTCTTCGGCAATGGGGAATTCTTCAGTGGGCCTGTTTTTCTCATGAAGAGAAAATTCCCATCTGCACACTTGAGCACAGGAACCTCTATTGCCATCACGACCGGTCAGATAACTACTTAACAAGCATCTGCCCGAATAGGAAATACACATAGCGCCATGCACAAAGGCTTCTAATTGTACCTTGGTCTTGGCACCAATTTCCTGAATTTCCTTAAGGGATAATTCTCTGGCTAAAACGACACGATCTGCGCCCAACTTTTCCCAAGCCTGAACTGCTGCATAATTAGTTGTGTTGGCTTGAGTGCTGACATGCAAAGGCATCTCCGGAATTACTTCCTTGCAGATTTGCCACACTCCTAAATCCGAAACCAAGAGTGCATCAACCTTGCACTTAGCCAATGATTTTAAATAAGCAGGCAGCTGAGCAAGGTCTTCGTTGTGAGCAAAAATGTTTACGGTAACATAAATTTTCTTACCCAAGCTATGAGCAAAACTTACCGCCTCAGCAATTTCGTCCAGAGAAAAATTGGCGGCAAAAGCTCTGAGTCCAAAGCTTTTACCACCTAGGTATATAGCATCCGCTCCATACAGGAGCGCCATTTTGCATTTATCCATGCTCCCGGCGGGAGCTAACAATTCTATCTTTTCCATCTTTTACTGCTCTTTCCCATGTATTTCTTCAATCATTTTTAAATGCTCTGCATAGGTCTTGGTAAAGCGATGATGCCCTGCTTTATCAGCCACAAAATATAAGAAATCAGTATTCAGCGGATGAATAACTGCTTCTACTGCTTCCATACTTGGATTAGCAATAGGTCCCGGTGGCAGTCCCGGATATTGATAGGTATTATAAGGAGAGTCGATTTTGGTATCAGCAATAGTCAGCTCTTCTTTTTGTCTGCCTAAAATATATTGAATGGTGGTATCAGACTGAATAGGCATACCCACCTTTAAACGTCTTAAAAATACGCCGGCAATAAGAGGCATCTCATCCTTGAAGATTGCTTCTCTCTCTACCATGGCAGCCATATTAACTACATCACGAATGCTCATGCCTGTAGTTTTGATATCATTCTGAATTTGCACAGTTAATCTGGAGTTAAACTCTTTCACCATCATGGTCAAAATATCTTTTTCAGAGGTTCCCTTGGTTAAATAATAAGTTGAAGGGCAAGCAAAACCCTCTGCCTTATAAATAACATCCTTATTCTCTGTTTGCATATAAGGATAAGGAGTGTAGTTTTTGGCAGCGTCTTTAAAAGCAGAAGCTGAACCAAGCTTCTCCGCTTGTAATTTATCAGCTATCTGATTAATGGTATAGCCTTCCGGAATAGTAAAAATTTCATAACGGACATGACCCTTGGCAAGAATATCCACGATATCCTTGTTGGACATGCCTGTAATGATTTCATAGTCACCGGCTTGCAGCGCGCTATCTAAGCCGCGCAATTTGGCAGCCATACGGAAAGACTCGGGAGTATTAACCAAATGCAGCTTATGCAGCATGTTGGCAATATCTGCGGTAGTCATACCATTCTTTACTGTGAAGTTGATTTTTTGACCAGTGGCCAGACTGGCATTATCATTGGAATAATTAAAATACCAATAGCCCCCAAAAGCAAAAGCCAAAACTAAAGCTATGATAATGGGTAAAGATTTCTTGGACATAATAACCTTCCTGTTATTAGGATTCAGTTTCCGTCATCAGCTTATCATAAGCTTCTTTGACTTGGTCAAACTCTTCATCGGTTGGATCCAAATAAATAGGTTCCCCATCTTTATCAAAATCTATTCTGGCTACTACTACATTATCTTCTTCGTCATCTGTTGCATCTTCAGCTTCTTCTTGGGCCTTGATTTCCACTAGCAAGGCGAAATTTTTCTGACCCATGGGAATAACCATTTCTTCTCTGTAATAAGTTTCTTGACCCTTTTCATCAGTAATAACAACGATGGGTTCCTGATCCTCTGCCTGGGGTAAATCTTTCTCGTCTTTCATGTTATTACCTCCTCTGATGGTCTAAATAATTTTGCAAAATAACCACCGCAGCCATCATGTCAATAATCTTGCGGCGTTTTTTTCTTTGCAAATCAGCGCTAATGAGAACCTTCTCTGCTGCTACTGTAGACAATCTTTCGTCCCACAGCACCACCTCTAAATCAGGAAAATGCTCTTTTAGCAAATCCCTATATTCTTCGCTGGCATGAGCACGCTCACCAATAGTGCCATTCATGTTCTTAGGATAGCCTAAAACAATAGTAGTTACTTCTTCGGTTTTGATTATTTCAGTTAATCTGGCAAAATCCCGGACTGTTCCCTGACGCCTGATAGTTTCTATACCACGGGCAATTAAACAGGTAGCATCACTGACAGCAACTCCTATGGTTTTTGTGCCTAAGTCTAAGGCCATTATTCTCATAGTTATTTGTCAACCTTTAAATATTTCTTAAGCAATTCTTCTAAAAGCTCGTATCTTTCAAAATGACGAACTTTCATTCTAGCATCCTTGTAGCTGGTAATATAAGTGGGATCGCCACTTAAAAGATAACCGGCCAACTGAGAAATAGGATCATAGCCTTTTTCTTTGAGAGCCTCCGAAACTTCGCAGATAACTTCTGCTACATTCTTTTGCTCTTTAATCGGCTTAAACATTGTGGTTTCTTGTGATGTTGCGGACATAATAAGCCCTCCTCTTGGTACGTTAATATTGTAACACAAATATGTGTAAAATGGGGAGAAACCTCACGTTTCCCCCCAAAATAACTTATTCAAAATATTTGCAAATACACTTAGGGATTGATTCCTGGAAAAGTACCAGCATGACTTCCTTGGGGACCTTCATACCTTGAGCCACCCAGCGATTGGTCATTTCCTCGCCACCGATGACTGTCATGCCCATAGCAAACTGAATGTGAGGATTATCCAAATCTGCCCCTTTGTGCCTGAGCATCATAGCATAAGCATCACGAACAAAACGTTGGTTAATTTCACGAATACGCTTAATCCCGGTACTTTGGTAGATGTGTTGGAAAAATTTTAAATGTCTCTCGTATAAGCAAAACTTCTTGTAAACTGCTTCGGACCAGCAAGAGCTGCCTAAAATATTTTTGCCGTCCTGAGCCAGAACATGCATGTACTCCCATTCCACCAAGGCCATTTTAGTGCCAAACATTTTATTAAAATGATAACGACTGACTTTGGCTTTTGCCAAAATTTCATTGATGGTAATATCATTAATTATCTTTTTTTTAAGAAGCTGATAAACTGCTTCTCCTAAAGCTTCACCATCTGCATTTTTTGTACGCATAATCGCACCTTCTTATTTTAGCAGCTGAGGAATAACATCCCAGGCTTTTTGCAAAGCTTCCGGTAACTTGGTTACATCCTTGCCACCGGCTTGGGCCATGTCTGGACGACCACCGCCGCTGCCGCCCATAACCTGAGCAACTTCTTTAACGACCTTACCTGCGTGGAAGCCTTGAGCTACAGCAGCTTTGGAAGCCATGGCCAAAACACTAACCTTGTTCTCACCCATGGGTGCAGCCAAAACTACAATGCCACCAAGCTTATCCCTTAGCTGATCTCCCATTTGACGTAGGGCATCTACATTATCACAGGAAACTTGTTTAACTAAAACCTTGAAGCCCTTCATCTCTTTGGCATCTGCGTCCAAGGAACCAAGCTGGCTGGCTGCCATCTTATGTTCCAATTCCTCGTACTTATGTTTTTCAGCCTTAACTTCTTCCTGCAAAGCTGCCATACGAGGCAAAATCTGAGCAGGACTAGTTTTTAGATTACTTGCAATAGCATTGACCATACCTTCTGTTTCTCTGATATAGTTCAAAACACCATGACCGGTAACAGCTTCTATACGACGTACGCCAGCACCAACGCTGGACTCGGACAAAATCTTAAACATACCAAGCTCGGCAGTATTACCTACATGGACACCACCGCACAATTCCATGCTGTACCCAGGTACGCAAACTACTCTGACTATGTTGCCATATTTCTCACCAAAGAGAGCCATCGCACCTTTAGCCTTAGCTTGAGCAATTGGCATTTCCTGAATGTCCAAGGGAATGGATGCCAGAATCTTCTCATTAACCATATCCTCTACCTGCACTAATTCTTCAGGAGTAACTGGTGCAAAGTGAGAGAAGTCAAAACGTAATCTGTCAGGACCTACATAGCTGCCGGCCTGATTAACATGGTCGCCCAGTACCTTACGCAAGGCTGCCTGTAAAAGGTGAGTTGCAGTATGGTTGCGGGCAATATCATGCTTACGCTCATTGTTGATTTCAAAGGAAACCTTATCACCAACACTAACAGTACCTTCTGCTACAGAACCCAAATGAATGGTAGAACCATCCGGAAGCTTCTTAGTGTTTTCTACATTTACAATGCCTGCCGGTGCCAAGAGACGACCTGTATCGCCTAATTGTCCACCGCCTTCAGCGTGGAAACCGGTGTTGTCCAATATAACGGCAACCTCAGTACCATCTTCTGCAGTGTCCATGCCTTGGGGTTGAGCAATAGGATAAATAGCTACGATGGAACCTTCGTCGCTGGTTTCATCAACAGTAAGCTCGTTAACCTTCAGCTTTCTGGTGTCGTAAACTACCGGTCTGCCCTCTTTGTCATTACGGGCAGCACGGGCTCTTTCTCTTTGTTCCTCCATGGCCTTGTCAAAACCTGCCTTGTCCATGGTCAAACCTTCCTCGCCTAAAATTTCCTCAGTTAATTCCCAGGGGAAACCAAAGGTATCATATAACTTAAAAGCTTCTGCTCCCGGCAAAGTAGTTTGATTCTTAGCCTTTAAATCATCAATAGCTGTATTTAGAAGCTCGGTTCCTTGCTCCAGGGTAGCCATGAAACGACTTTCCTCCATGGCAATAACCTTTTTAATGTAAGAAGATTTTTCTACCAAATCAGTATAGTGACCGCCATACATACCAATAACTACATCAGCAGCACCTACCAGAAAATTATCTTTAATACCCAATAATCTACCATGACGAATGGCACGTCTTAAAATACGACGAAGGATATAACCTCTACCCTCGTTAGACGGCAGAATGCCATCGCCAATCATAAAGGTTAAGCTTCTGGCATGGTCAGCAATAACTTTCAAGGAAATATCAGTCTTCTTATCCTTGGCATATTCCTTACCGGAAATCTTCGCAGTATATTCAATGATAGGATAAATCAAATCAGTTTCGAAGTTAGATGGCTTACCTTGCAGTACAGAAGCAATACGCTCTAAGCCTGCACCGGTATCAATGTTCTTATGCACAAGTGGTGTGTAAGAACCATCTTCGTTTTTATTAAATTGAGTAAAGACCAGATTCCACAATTCCAGGAATCTGTCGCAGTCACAGCCTGGTCCACAAGTAGGCTTGCCACAACCACGTTCCTTGCCAAGATCAATGTGAATTTCTGAGTCAGGACCACAAGGACCGGTACCGATTTCCCAGAAATTATCTTCCAGGCGAACGATACGTTCAGCCGGCACACCTACTACATTGTGCCAAATATCAAAAGCTTCATCATCCTTGGTGTGAATGGTAATCCAAAGCTTATCAGCAGGAATCTCCAGCTCTTTAGTTAAGAATTCCCAAGACCAGGGAATAATTTCCTTCTTGAAATAGTCACCAAAAGAAAAGTCACCCAACATCTCAAAATAAGTATGGTGACGGGCAGTACGACCTACGTTTTCAATATCGCCGGTACGTACGCATTTTTGGCAAGTAGCAATACGTGGAGAAGGAGGCTTCATTTTGCCGGTAAAGAAAGGCTTAAACGGAGCCATGCCTGCACCAATAAGCAGTAAGGATGGATCATCTTGTGGTATTAAAGAAGCACTGGGTAATATTAAATGTCCCCGAGCTGCAAAAAAATCTAAAAACTTCTGTCTTAATTCGTTCCCTGTAAGGTTTTTCATTATCAAATAGTCTCCTAACTATATATACGCATACGATAAATTATATATAATTTACCTCTTAGTGTCAATGAATACTGGCTACAATGGTTCCCCCACCTAAGCAGATATCATCTTGATAAAACACTACTGCCTGCCCCGGAGCAATGCCCCTTAAAGGTGTGGTAAATAAGACGCTAGCCCCTTTATTTGTCACATCCGGTGTAACAACCGCTTCCTGTGGCTTGGCGTTATACCTGATTTTGACCTGACAGGTAAAAGGTTCTGTCCTAAAATTGCCATCGCTAAAAGACACATCCACTGCAGTAAGTCCCAGGCAAGCAGCCTCTTGGGCAAAACCCAGCACAACCTGATTTTTAGTTTTATCCAGAGCTAGGACAAACAATGGCTCCTTGGCTGCTATACCCAGGCCCTTCCGTTGCCCAATGGTATAGTGACTAAGTCCCTGATGCCTGCCTAAAACCAGGCCCTTCCTATCTACAAAATTACCTGGTTTGTCTGCTAACTTGCCATAACAACGCATAAAACCATGGTGATTGTTATCCGGAATAAAACAGATTTCCTGACTATCCTTTTTGGCAAAAACAGGTAAATTCATTTCTTTAGCCATAGCTCTTACCTGGTCCTTAGAATATTCACCTAAGGGAAACAGGACGTGGGATAAAATGCTTTGTGGCAAATGATAAAGCACATAGCTTTGATCCTTAGCCAAACACTTAGCTTTTTGAATATAATATTTATCGTTAAGCCTTGCCAGCCGCACATAATGACCGGTAGCTAAATAATCTCCGCCCGCTGCCATCGCTGATTTAAAAAGCTCGCCAAACTTTATTTTTTTATTGCAATACACGCAGGGATTCGGCGTTCTGGCAGCAGCATATTCCGCAAGAAAGTAATCCACTACCGTTTTTCTAAACACATCACGATAGTCTACGATTTGATGCTTGATACCCAGAATTTCGCATACTTTAGCGGCATCAATTTCCGCCTGAGTATTAAAAGGCTGCCTTTCGTCCTGCCACAGACGCATGGTCATACCCATGACCTCATAGCCTTGTTGCTTTAAAAGAGCTGCAGACACGCTGCTATCTACTCCGCCGCTCAGCGCCAGTACTACTTTTTTCATATTATCAATCCTTAGTAATTTAGTTTGGCTTTAGTCTAACAAGGTTAGAAAGTAAAGTCAAATCAGCCAATTCAGGCTATCTCTTTGTCATAAAAAAATAAGAGGCTCTCGCCTCTTATCTGTAGCTGACTGTTTCCGGATTCATGTCGTGATAGCAAAGCCTGTCGCTGGCAATTTTCGCCCATTTGGTTCTAGGCTTGCCATAATTGCAATAAGGATCTATGGACAAACCGCCCCTAGGTGTAAACTTACCCCACACCTCCATATATTTAGGTGCCAATAGTTTAAGCAAATCATTTAGAATGATATTCACACAATCCTCATGAAAATCGCCATGATTACGAAAACTAAATAAATATAATTTCAAGGATTTACTTTCCACCAGTTTTTTATCAGGAACATAGGAAATATAAATTGTAGCAAAATCAGGTTGACCTGTTTTAGGACATAAGCTGGTAAATTCCGGGCAATTAAATTTAACGAAATAATCTCTTTCCGGATGTTTATTCACAAAAGACTCTAAAACCTCCGGAGCATAATCATCAGCATATTTAGTTGTACCTTTGCCCAATAAAGTCACACCGGCTAATTCTTTCTTATTCCGCATCAGAATGAGACTCCTTCCAATCAGTTGCTCCATAAGCACGTTTCTCCAAAGCAGTAACCAAGATGCTACCTACAATACCAGGAATAATCTGGCCGATTACCAAAGAAAAAGCTAAAATGCCATAAGGAATATGCAGCAAATAGGATAACCAAATAGGAACGCCCATACCCGGCACAATAGTAATTATCAAGGTAATCAACAAGTTAGATAAATTGTATTTTTTAACAAGCACAATCAACGTGGTGGTTAATAAACCTACACAGAAACCGCCTATCATGTCTAAGGGTCCTAAGCCTCCCATGACAAGATTGCTCAGCAAGTTGGCCAAAGCCAAAGGCAAAATTAAGAAGGGATACAAGCCGGCCATAGCATAAATTGCCGTTGCAATACGAACCTGATATTGACCAAAAGCAAAGCTCTGGGTAAAGAACATGACTACTACATAAAGAGCCATGACCAGTGCAGATAGTGTAAGTTTTTGAGTTGTAGATAGATTTTCTTTTAACATAATTTCTCCTTTACGCATAAAAAAAAGATGGCAGACTTAGACCTGTCCATCTAAGCCCTGGTTTTGTTTATAGACAGGATGGTGCAAACGAACTGTCTTATGTAACTGTTTGTTATTCTACTACAATTTTTACTTAAAGTAAAGAAAATAGTGGGACAAAGGGACGCGTCCGGTGTCCCATCTTAAAACAAAAACAAGCAGATTTGTTTTCACGGGCTCGGTGGCCTGACGGCTGTGTAATGTCGCCCTTAGAAAACAAATCTGCTTGTCTTATTACTTCTTTACGCTGCAGGTGTTGCTGCTTTAATTTTCTTTGCTTTTCTCTTTTGGATGAAGAGCAAAAGAATAAGCACACATAAACCGGCAATATCAGTCTTAATACCACTGTAAATCAAACCACAAGCACCCAAAGCACATAAGATTCTCAAAGGCCATGCTACCAGAGCATAAACATAACCCTCAACTGCAACGGCAATTAGGAAAACGCCCAAAGAAGCAGTAAGTGCTGTGTACAAGCCTTCCAGGAAGGTGCAGTTAATGAGCATCAATTGCGGAGAATAAATGAACATGTAAGGAACAATGAAACCCGCAATGGACAACTTCACGGATTGCAAGCCTGTCTTCATAGGATCGCCACCGGAAAGTCCGGCTGCTGCGAAAGCTGCCAAGGCCACAGGAGGTGTCAAATTAGCAAACATAGCAAAGTAGAAGGAGAACATATGAGCTGCTGCCACAGGGATACCTAACTTAGCCAGAGCAGGAGCAGCAATGGTTGCCGTGATAATGTATGCCGGAATGGAAGGAAGTCCCATACCTAAAATCATACAAGTAACCATGGAGAAAAACAAGGTGAAGATCAAGCTCTTACCGCCGATAGCGATAATAGTATTAGCAATGGTCAGGCCAAAACCGGTCTTGGAAGATACACCAATGATAATACCAACGCAAGCGCAGGCAAGTGCTACGGATACTGTTTGCTTAGTGCCATCCACCAATGAATCACACAAATCCTTAAAGGACATACGTGTTGATTTCTTGGTTGCTGCCACCAAAATGGTAACAATGATGGTATAGAAAGCAGCATTAATAACAGTACGGCTGGTAAAGAATAACATGTAGAGCAAGAAAATAACAGGCAAGAACAAATGACCTTTATCCTTTACTACATCTCTTACTTTAGGAAGCTTCTCTCTGGGAAGTCCTACCAAGCCATCTTTGGACGCCCTTAATTGTACCTGAATCATAATACCTAAATAGTATAACAAAGCAGGCAAAGCAGCCCATACAACGATTTCGGAATACTTAACGCCAATCATTTCTGCCATGATGAAAGCAGCAGCGCCCATAATAGGAGGCAACAGCTGACCACCCACAGAAGCAGAAGATTCAACAGCGCCGGCGAATTCCTTGGAATAACCTGTTTTCTTCATCAAAGGAATGGTGAAAGTACCGGTAGTAACAACATTGGCAACTGCAGAACCGTTAATAGAACCTAGGAAACCTGAGGCAATAACGGATACCTTAGCAGGACCACCTTTAGTCCAACCTGCCAAAGCAAGTGCCAAATCGTTGAAGAATAAGCCCATGCCACATTTGTTCATAACGCAACCAAACAAAATGAACAAGAAAATATAGCTGGCAGCAACGCTGACGGAAGTACCATAAATACCTTCTGTGTTAGCAAAGAAGTGATTGGATAAAGCTGCCCAAGTGTAACCACGATGAGCAAAAATACCAGGGAAGTTTCTGCCGAACAAACCATAAATCATGAAAATAATACTTAAAATAGTTAAGGCCCAACCGGTAGCACGACGAGTACATTCCAGTACCAAGACTACCAACAAGGTTGCCATGACCACATCCATAGTATCTGGCCGGCCGGCTCTTTCTACAACGCCCAAATAGTTCACGATCATGTAAACAGGAATAATTGCAGACAAAATCATGAGAATCCAATCGTACCATTTTACAGTATTGTTGTTTCCGCCCTTACGAGAAAACGGATACATCATGAAACCCATGACCAACATCATACCAACGTGCAAGGACCTGTGTATTAAAGTAACAGGAGGTCCAAAAGCTGCGGTATATAAGTGATAAAGAGAAACTGCCAAAGCCAAAATATAGAAAATCTTGGCCATCGGTGTATCTTTAAAAATTCTTGTTGCAGATTCCTTGTCAACCTTTCTGACAATTTCATCTGCCTTCTCCATTAGGGCAGCATCACCCTCAAACTTAATTTTGCCATCTGCCTCAGAAACCCCCGTGGCAGCTTCTTGCCCTTGCGCTGCAGCCTTAGCTGTAGCATCAGTGGCTGCTTGTTTTACTTCAGTCTCAGCCTTTGCTGCTGCATCTGTAGCGGCTTGCTCAGTCTGTTTCAAATCTTTTTCATCCATTTCAGCCATTTGTCCCCTTTCTGTTCCACAATTAAAATCAGTTTTGTGTGTTCAGGTAACTCTTCCCCACTGGAAATATGTATATCATTAAGCTTTATTTCTTTAGTTGCAAAATGGGAATTAATCCAAATAAAGCGGGGAAATACCTGCTCTATCTTGTCCATATAAATAAGGCCATCTTTAACGTAGCATTCTTTTCCCTTATTTTCTGGAATTCCGGCGCCAAACGCAGGAAAAGATATTTTATCCAAAATAAGCTGCCTATGACCATCTATGTGATAATATTCATGCCACGGAATTTTCTCCAAGGAATGAAACCAGCCAAAGAAAAGCTTATCGCCTTCTTTGGCTGGAACCTCAACATAAATTTTTCCGGACTTTTCATCATAAATTCTCAGTACAGTCCGGCTAGCCCAACAGCCCAAAACGCCAAGGCCTAAGACCAGGCAGGCAAGCACAATCACTAATTTCTTGCTTTTAAACATCAGTTAATTATTTTATGCCCTTTTCAGCATAGAATTTAGCTGCGCCGGGATGCAGAACCATCTTGGTACCTTTTATACCGCGCAATGCTGTATCAAGCTTAATTTCTTTCTTAGCAGTAGCGTGAGAACCACCAATGACTTCCAAACCTTTGGCATCATAGAAGCCCTTTACCAGGTCGTAAACAACTTCATCAGGCAGGCTCTTAGCAACTAACATAACATTCATTACAGCTGCAGTAGTGGTATCCTTATCAGTACCATATACATCTTTAGGAATCTTCCATTCAATGTAATAGGGATATTTAGTCATCAATTTCTTTAATTGGTCCCCTTCAATAGGAACGAAAACAATCTTCTTGGTAGTACCTAATTCTTTAATGGTAGCATTGCCCAAACCGGAAGTAACGAAAGCAGCATCGCATTGGCCGTTCTTCATTTGGTCGATAGCTTCGCCATAAGATAAGTAATCAACCTTAGAATCTTTGTAGCTCATGCCGGCAACTTCATACATCATTCTAGCGTTAATTTCTACGCCGGAGTTAGGAGCACCCACGCCAACCTTCTTACCTTTCAAGTCAGAGAATTTAGTAATACCGCTGTCGGAAGTAGTAACTAATTGGCAAACATTAGGCCATAAACCCATCATAACTCTCAGATCAGTGGCAGGTTTCTTGCCTTGGAATGCACCGTTAGCTTCAATAGCTTGAATAACTGAATCACTCATGGCAATAGCAAGTTCGCCTTGGCCGGACATGATTGCATTAATATTTTCTACTGTAGCACCGGTAGCAGTAGCAGAAGTCTTATAACCTAAAGCACCTACAACCTTAGAGAACGCACCACCAATTGGAAAATAAATACCGCTGGTAGGACCTGTTAAAACTGTTACAAAGTATTTGCTACGATCTAGTTTTGCTCCTCCATCAGAGCCACCCTTGGCAGCCTCTTTAGGAGCATCGCCTGCACCACCACACGCTGCTGTAAGTAGTGCCATTACCATGATCATTAATGCAGCTAAAAATTTTTTCATCATACCATCTCCTTCTAGTTTTTTATTGACGGAATTCCCCACCTTCATGAATTATCCGCTTTTAACAAAAATATTATAACATGATAAGTATATTTATAACAAACATTTTTTTTAGTTAATTTACTATCATTATATTGACTTCTTTAATAACTCTTTAATACCATCTTCCAACCCATTTACGGTTAAAGGAAACATGGGAAGTTCATCTTTAATGAATCTAAGGCTACGAGCGCTGTAATAATCCTCCCACAGCTTATGATGCAAAGGATTCAGCCAGATTACTGCCGGATAGTGTTTCTTAACAGCTCTTAGCCAATAGATACCAGGTTTTTCATTACTATGATAGTAGTCAATGTTGCCATCCACTTCCAAAAGTTCTGACATGCCCATGGAAGCATCCCCCACAATAATAACCTTGTACTCCGGCTTAATATTGTGCAGAACCCATTCTGTAGATATCCTGTTTTGCCAACGACAGGAAGGCGTGGTAAATAGATTTTCATAAAAGCAATTATGGAAATAGTAAGTTTTTAAATCCTTAAGCTGGGTAGATTCCTTAACTGCCTTAAACAAACGACTGCACAAATCGGCATAGCTCCACATAGAACCACCGCTATCAATCATGAGCAGCAGCTTGGTCTGATTCTTACGAGGTCTGCCCATCACAATCTTCAGTTGGCCTGCCTGTTTGCAAGTTTCTTCAATAGTAGCATCTATGTCCAATTCAGTTTTAGGTGCATCATCCTTATTGGAAAGCAGTCTTAGCTTGCGCAAAGCTACCTGAAACTGGCGAATCTGTAAAACATCATCGTTACGGAAATCCCTAAAATTACGATTCTCTGCTATTTTTAGGGCACTATGCCTGTGCCCTTCCCCCATGACACGAATGCCCTTGGGCGCATAACCGGAATGACCAAAAGCAGTCTGCCCTCCTGTACCTACCCACTTGGTACCGCCATCATGCTCTGACTTCTGCTCCTTGAGACGTTCTTCCATTAAGCGACGAATTTCCTCTAAGGTCATTTTGCCCCAAATTGCATCTACTTCATCCTTATCAAAGAAGGTAGAAGCCATGGCCTTAGCCAGCCATTTTTTCATTTGGGCAGGAAAAGGAGATGTTTCTTGCATACGTTTAAAGTATGCATAAAACGCCTGATCAAATTTGTCGTAATCTGATTCCTTCTTTACTAAAATGGCTCTGGACATGTAGTAGAACTCTAAGAGATTAGCCTCATTTAGATTTAGCTCCAAGGCATCTAAAAGACTATTCCATTCATTAAGACTGGTTTTCATGCCATAGTCACGTAAGAGATACAAAAAGTCCGTAAACATTTTATAACCCCGCTAAATGCAAATCTTCCGTTTTCTTCAGTAAGACACCGGCATAGGGTAACTCTTTGACCAGTGTTTCAGGAGCTACACCACCAATAACCAGAGCTTGCAGCCAATCCAGGAATTCTGAGGTACCTGGTTTCTTAGACATGCCTGGAATATTTCTTAGCTTATAAAAAACATCCATGGCGTATTTAATCAGCTTGTCCTCTAAATCAGGATAATGAGCCTTCACAATCTGCTCCATCATCTCAGGATCAGGGAAAGCAATATAATGGAAAATGCAACGTCTTAAGAACGCATCCGGTAATTCTTTTTCCGCATTAGAGGTAATGATTACAATGGGGCGAGCTATGGACTTCACCGTCTCCCCTGTTTCCGGAATGTAGAATTCCATCTTATCCAGCTCCCACAATAAATCGTTAGGGAACTCCAAGTCCGCCTTATCTATTTCATCAATCAGCAAAATGGATTTCTTGGCATGCTTAAAAGCCTCGCCCAGTTTACCTAAGCGAATATACTTACCAATGTCATCTACCCCGGCTGTGCCAAACTGGCTATCGTACAATCTTTGTACTGTATCATAAACATACAAGCCATCTTGAGCCTTAGTGGTAGACTTAATACTCCAAATAAATAAGTCCATATTAAAATTCTTGGCAATGGACTCAGCCAGCATGGTTTTGCCGGTACCAGGTTCACCCTTTATCAATAATGGTTTTTGCAAAGCTGCCGCAATGTTGACGCTGCGTATTAAGTCCTCGGAAGCAATATAATCATCTGTACCATGAAATTGTAGCATGTCTGTTCCTCCTTATTTTTTACAATAAAATTATATCATATAAATTTCCCTGAGAAAACAAGAACGGTTCTGCATACGTGGCCTAGACTACCACTAGCAGAACCGCTCTTATATTTTAGAAGGTTAGGGGAAAATGAATTTAATAAAACTTGCAAACTAATCTATTATCAATCTATTTTACAAACTATCAGAATTAGTCAGATACTAGGAAGAACGAGGCTTGCGAGGGAAGCTGGACTTTCCTGGACCGCTGAGCCGAGCAAACGAGTGGTTCTGACAACGTAGATGGCTGATTATGATAGTTTGCTATAGTAGCTATTACTCTTCGTCCATGTCAGGCTTGTTGAAATCACCGAACAACTCTTCGTTGGAAGGCATATCCTTCTTCATAGGACGTGCTACCCAAGTGGTGTTCATGTAGTGCTTTAAGGTGATGTTCTCTGAAACGATGTTGCCGCCCCAAGTGCCGCAACCCATGGAAGAAGTAGGAGGCATTCCGTTCCAAGCACTGCCGGAGTTACCTCTGTTGTTAGGTTGACGAATCATGATACGAGATACAGGTGCTGCCATACCAAGACGATTGATATGATCATCACTGAAGGAATACAGACCGCAGGAATGACCCTTGCCACCTACTTCGAAAATCTTTCTCATCATGTCGAGAGCATTTTCGAATTCACCTTCGTATTTGAAGAGAGCTAACAAGGTTGTTAACTTCTCGCTGGAGAAGAAATGGGTCTTGCCGATGTCGTTGATGCCACCGCCGGTTACAGCGATGAATTTACGATCAGCAGGAATTTCAAAGCCGGCAGTCAAAGCCAGTTTTTGTGGGCTTACTGCTACGGTGTTAGGCAGGCGGTGACCATTCTCATCCCACATAACTTTTTTAATCTTCTCTGCTTCTTCAGCGTTAGCCAAATAAGCGCCTTCTTTAACAAGTTCTTTTACGATATTTTCGTAAATGGATTCATGGATAACTAAGTTACCATCGCAGGAACAGCCGCTGCCGAAATCGGAGCACTTGGAAATACGAGTGTTCTCAGCTGCTTCATGTTGACGCTCAGGAGTATCGCAGGTATCATCAATGATGACGGTAGCATTGCCAGCGCCGCTGCCGTAAGCAGGAACTCCGGTGGAGTATGCGGATTTAACCATAGGACGACCGCCGGTAGCGATTGTCAAATCACAACGTTTCATCAATTCGATGGAAGCTGCAATGGAAGGAAGAGGAATACCTTGAATGATATCTTCAGGAGCTCCTTCTCTCTTTAAGGTCTCTCTGATGATGTTGATGCATTTGTTGGTAACGTTCTTAGCACGAGGGTGCGGGGAACAAACAATAGCATCTCTAGCTTTGATAGCATAAACTACTTGGCCTGCAGGAGTTAAGCAGGGATTGGTAGTAGGAACCAGGGAAGCGATTACGCCAGCCGGTTTAGCATATTTAACAATACCCTTTTCAGGTAATTCTTCGATAATGCCAACGCTCTTTTGTCTTAAGCAGTCTCTTAAGATCAATTTAATCTTGTTGCGTTTATTTCTCTTGGTAACTTTGTCGCCCAAAGCGGTTTCATCAACTGCTTCGTCAGACAATTTTGCCCAAACCTTCATATCGCAAACTGCTGCTGCTACTGCTTGGCAAAGTCTGTCGATACGAGCTTGATCATAGGTCTCAAGAATCTTTTGAGCTGCATGAGCTTTTTTAACCAATTCCTCAATCATAGCAATCTCTTCAGGTGTTACTTCTCTACTAGCCATTTTTATTATCTCCTTTGATGTAATTTAACGGTGCTTGTTTCTACGTGATTAACTATAACGCTAGATTCTTTGGGCGTCCAATACCGTTTTTCTTGCAAAATTATAGAAATTTTCTATAATTTTTGGTGCATTTAACCACAAGATGTGGTATCTTAGTACTGTACAAGCTTTCCTCAAGATTATTATCATAAGAAGGGTTGATTATGACCTTATTACAATTGCAGTATTTTCAGGTTTTAGCCAAGGTATTGCACTATACTAATGCAGCCAAAGAACTACATATTTCTCAGCCAACGCTTAGCTATGCCATTAGCGAGCTGGAAAAAGAGTTGGGCGTTCCCCTCTTTGGCAAAAAGAACAAACGAATGGTACTAAGTCCTTATGGCAGCGTCTTTCTCGACTATGTTAATCAAGCTTTGGATACAATAGATCAGTCCGTTGAAAAATTGCAGGCTATGAAGCATGGTGACAGCGGCGATGTACGCATTGGCTATATTTACAGCACCTCCGCTTCTCTAATTCCTGAAATTGTAGCAAAGTTTAAAGAAGCAAAAGAAAACGACAATATCAATTTTAAGTTTACGCAGAATTTACAACACGGTTTAATAGATAGCTTAAAAGACGGAGATATAGATTTGGCCATCTCTGCTAATACGGATGAGGAAGTAGTTTCTGTGCCTCTCTTGGAGCAAGAGCTATTTTTGATTGTCTCCAAAAAACACCCATTTGCTAAAAAGAAAACTATTAAATTTGATGACATTGCCAAGGAGCCCTTTATCTTTCTTGATGAGGACAGTGGCTTAAGAGCACAGCTTGATAAAGAGTTCAGCAAAATCAAAGTTAAGCCCAGAATTTTTGCCGAAGCACACGAATGCAGCGGCGTCTTGCAATATGTGGCTAACAATAGTGGCGTAACCATCCTGCCTCACACTCCTAATGTATCAGAACTGCCTGTAAAGCAAATCAAAATTGCTTCACCTGGCTTTACCAGACAAATTTATTTATCCTGGACTAATGCCAAAGCACCTATGCCTCCGGCACGTAAGGTACGTAACTTCATCTTAAGTATGTTCAACCAGCAAAAAAACGATTAACTGCTCCCACAACTATTAGAGGGGACGATTCCCAAGCGGAACCGTCCCCTCTTTATTTCTATACCAGTAAATCCAAGCCTCGTTTTAAATCAGCAATTATATCTTCCACATTTTCCAAGCCTACGGAAATACGAACCAGTCCTTCACTAATGCCTGCAGCTTTTAATTCCTCTTTGCTATAAGTTGAGTGTGTCATGGAAGCAGCATGCTCGACTAAGGTTTCCCCATCTCCCAAAGAAACTGCTAAGCTACATAGGTTCAGGCTATTCATCAAAATGATGCCGGCTTCAATTCCCCCTCTTAATTCAAAGGATATCATGCCACCAGGTAAGCGCATTTGTTTTTGAGCTAACGCAAATTGAGGAAAAAATTCTAAGCCGGGATAATTAACGCCTTCCACTGCCGGGTGATTGCTTAAAAAACGTGCCACCTTAAGTGCGGAGGCACAATGCTGTTCCATGCGTAATGGCAAGGTTTTCATACCACGTCCTAAGAGAAAAGCATCAAAGGGACTCAGCACCGCTCCAGTCATATCTTTAAGTCCGTATAAACGGACTTGTTGAACAAAGTCTGCCTTGCCACACACAAAGCCTGCCAGCACATCACCATGGCCATTCAGATATTTAGTAGCAGAATGGACTACCACATCAGCGCCTAGTTCCAAGGGGCGCTGCAGATAAGGTGAGCAAAAGGTATTATCCACTATGACTAAACAATCTGAATTTCTGTGTGCGATTTTAGCAATGGCCGAGATATCACTTAGTTTTAAGGTTGGATTAGCCGGTGTTTCCAGATAGACAACCTGAGTATTAGGCTGCAGAGCATTAGTCACTGCATCCAAGTCTGTCATATCCACAAAAGTTACCTCTACTCCCATACGTGTCAAGCCATGACTAAGCAGCGAAAACGTACAGCCATAGAGAGTATCACCTGCTACAACATGATCACCGGCCTGTAACGCTGTCCATAAAGTGGCAGATATGGCTCCCATGCCTGAAGCTGTTGCCAATGCTGCTTCTCCGCCTTCCAAAAGTGCCAGCTTTTCTTCTACGCTTGTTAAAGTGGGATTAGCCAGGCGCGTGTAAATGTAACCAGGTTCCGCCAGAGCAAAGCGAAGGCCACCTTGTTCTGCTGATGCAAAGACAAAGGTCGAAGATTGATAAATAGGATTAGTTAGGGCACCGTAGGTATTGGGTTGTGTTCCACCATGAATTGCCTGAGTTGCAAAGCCAAGTTTTTTTAGTTCGTTTGTTTTCATGTTTTCGCCTCCTATTTTTTATTTACAATTATTATGGGCAGTAGTTATTTTTAAGATTTTTATTAATAATTATTTCTTGAGATTTTTAGTTCATATGGTACAATATAATCAATAAGAAGACGGCGCATTCGTGTGTGCCCCTTCCTAGGTTTTGTGGAGATAAAAAATCTCCGCCATCCTATTTCGGGACGGTGGAGATTTTTTATCTATCTATGATATAGTAAAAGATCTCTTGCTACTTCTATTTTTGTTTCTCTTGTTTCGTTAAGAAGTAGAGGAATACCAGAAAGATAATGGATAGATAAGCAACGTTAAGATGCATCAACTGCATGATAAGTTGTATCAATTCAAAATCACTCATGGCATCACCTCCTTCCTCATTAGGAAGGAACACTGCGCCGTCTACGATAAAATTATACTAGAGCGTTTCTCCAATAGCTATCTTTAAATATTTCTTCAACGGATTATTTACTTGTTTATAAAATGAGCCAAAATGAAACCATTCCCAATTGGCTCAAAGTGTGTTATAATGACACATACTAAAATCACACAAGGAGAAACTTTAATGCTCAAAGGACTACTATTATGCTTGGCACTGGCCATACCTTCCTGGTTTCTGGGAAAAGAATTTCCTATTATCGGAGGCGCTGTTATCGCAATTATTGCAGGAATGATTATTACCATTTTTCTTAAAAACAAGGAGCCCTTTGCCCAGGGCATCAAGTTTACTTCTAAGAAAATCTTACAATGGGCGGTTATCTTATTGGGCTTTGGTCTCAACTTAAACGTTATTCTGGAAACAGGTAAACAATCTCTGCCCATTATCGTTTGCACTATTACCACTTCTTTAGTAATTGCTTACGTGCTGCACAAAATGATGCACTTAGATAGTACTATTTCCACTTTGGTAGGAGTTGGTTCCTCTATCTGCGGTGGCAGCGCGATTGCAGCTACCGCTCCTGTTATCGACGCTGACGACGAAGCTGTAGCGCAAGCTATAAGCGTTATCTTTTTCTTTAACGTAGTGGCTGCCCTGGTTTTCCCCATGTTTGGAGCCTGGCTTGGTTTTGATACTACCAGCGGCACAGCCTTTGGTATCTTTGCCGGCACTGCAGTTAATGATACTTCCTCCGTAACTGCTACTGCATCCACTTGGGATAGTATGTGGAATCTTGGTTCACAAACCTTGGACAAAGCAGTAACCGTTAAACTGACCAGAACCTTGGCCATCATTCCCATTACTTTGGTTCTTGCCTTTCTTAGAACTCGTCAAGCAGGCAAAAGCACTGAAACAGCCAATAAAAAAGTTTCCATCAAAAGTATTTTCCCCTTCTTTATTTTGTACTTCATTCTGGCTTCTGTAATTACTACAGTTGCTGTAAATATGGGTATTGCCGAAACAGTCTTTAAACCGATAAAAGAATTAAGCAAGTTCTTTATTGTCCTGTCCATGGGCGCAATTGGCCTAAATACAGATATTATTAAACTGATTAAAACAGGTGGCAAACCTCTTCTCTTAGGTTTCTGCTGTTGGGTAGGCATTACAGCAGTTAGCTTAGTATTGCAACACATACAAAATTTATGGTAAAAACAGAAAAAGCACTTCTCCATGTTGAACATGGAGAAGTGCTAAATTATTATTAAATTGCAATATATACCAGTCTTCAATATTTTGTAAATTTTCCCATGCTTGGGGGAGAATATGAACCTTATACTTCATCGGCTCTCTCCTTTAATTTTCTTTTTGCTTCAGCTATGCTAATGGTAGCATCTCCATGTAAACGTTCTTCCTCTGCTTGTAAAACTTTTTCTCTCAGCTTCAGTTTTTCTTCCCTTTTTTCATAAGCCTCTATACTCATAAAAACTCCATCGCCTTCGCCGTTACGCGTAATAAAGATTGGTTCTTTTGTTTTCCTAGCTAGATTTGATATTGAAGCGTAATCGTTACGTAAAGTAGCTGATGCTTTGATAATCATTTTTATCACCTCTCTTTATATCTTCTTTATGATATAATTATATCATAAAACAAATATGAATAAACAATACAATAATTGAAAAACCAAAGATAGCCGAAAATGTGGCAGAGGCACATCACGCAAAACTAAGAGCTCACAGGAAATATATTAACTAAACTAAAGACCGCTTAGAAAGAGGCAGAGACGAGGAAAAACAAAAAAGGAACCTGGGGACTATACAAAAAACGTATGTCCACAGGTTCCTTTTGCAGTTTTGACAATGTATCTGCCCTTTATAAGCGGTCTATTTTATCTCATTAGCGCAAGCGCCGGTCTCGACGTAGTCCTTCAAGTTTTGATAGCTGATTTCAACCATGTTGGAAACAGCTTCATCGGTGTAAGAACCTAGATGAGGAGTAATCAAAATCTTCGGATAGAGATCAACCATCTTAGCTAAGATAGGATCTTCAATTTTCTTGTCGGTTAAATCTTTGCCAAACAAAGCAGCTTCGCCAACTAATACGTCGGCAGCATAGCCGTTTAATACGCCACTTTCAATAGCGTCGATAACAGCTTGTTGATCAGCCAATTGGCCTCTGGAAGCGTTAACCATAACCAGGCCTGGTTTTGCCTTAGCAAAGAACTCCTTATTGATGAAAGGAGGATCACCTTTCTTGTAGTTAACGTGTACGCTGATGATATCAGCTTTAGCTAACAACTCATCAAGAGGAACTTGTTTAGCAATATCGCCTAAACCTTTGATGTCAAATACATCATAGCCTAAGACTTCTTTAGCACCCATACCATGGAACATGGAAGCAGTAACTCTGCCGATACGGCCTAAGCCGATAACACCAACGGTGCAGTTACGAACTTCTTTGGAAAATTCATAGTCATCAATAACGAAGTTCTTCTTAGCGCTTCTGCTGGTTGCATAAGCTAAGTGGCGAAGCATCATTAAGCAATGAGTTACAGCTAATTCAGCAATAGCATTGGGAGAATATCTTGGCACATAAGCTAATTTGAAGCCCAATTGCTTAGCATATGGAACATCAATATGATCATAGCCGGCAGTTCTGGTCAGCAGATATTTAACGCCTAATTGTTTGTAAATATCCAAGTTTTGTTTATTTGCCTGGCAGTTACCACGCAAAATAACAGCTTCACAGCCCTTAGCAAGTTCTGCTGTTTCCTTGGTATTTAAATACTCAGGAACGCATTTAACATCATAGTTAAATTGCTTAGCAAACTTATCAAAAAATGGTTTTTCAAGAGTTCTTACTCCATAGCATAATACTTTCATGTAATTACCCCCAGAGTTTAATTTTTGGCAGGCATAACCTGTCGCTTTTTATATTTTAGCACAAAATCGCTGCTAAATATCATTTTTTTGTTTTTTGTATACAGTTTACTTAAATTTTCTCATTTATTCTTGAATTCGAACTTCCGTACCGGCATGAACAAACTTTTTTAATATGCGCAGCTCATCATTATTCATCCGCACACAGCCTTCGGAAGCACAGGTACCAATAGAAGATGGATCATGGGTACCATGGATACCTATACCTGACCAGCCTGGAGTGTATAAAGAAATGAACCAAGGGCCATAAGCACCTTTAATTTCACCTTTGCCATCACCAAAATCATGAGTCCAGTAGGAAGCATCATCTATTTCTTCTACGGTAAAATCTCCGGTAGGTGTACGCATATCGCCTACTGCTTGTTTTTGCCCGGAATTTTTACCAATGGCAACTCTAAACTTATGTAGTGGCTTACCATTATCCAAAAGCGTTAAAGTAAAATCACCTTTGTCAATGAGAATACTATACTTCTCCCCTTGCTTAGGAATAAGGTCTTTCACATCAGGCACTTCTACGCCCAAATCAGGTTTTTTAGGAACTACCTTCTGAGGCAGAGGTGCTTCTGCAATTTTCTTGGCAATTTGCTCAGTCGATTCTGTTTGCTCAGTTACCTTGACAGGCTCTGGTTTTTTCTTGCTGCCATCAGACCGATTGCAGCCAAAGAAAACCGCACCACCTGCTACCACGAAAAGAATCAAGGCAAAACAATATGGAAAATAATCTTTTTTAGGGTTTTTACCAAACATATAGGTTCACACTTTCACTAATTTTATTTACCACTTTTCTCCGTCCCCATTGGTAAATTCTAATTTTATTTACCACTTTTCGACCTCCCCATTGGTAAATTTTTTATCTGTTACGCATTTTCATAGCTCGGTCGATATCCCGTTTTGCAGATCTTTCTGCAATGGAACGCCTTTTATCATAAAGCTTTTTGCCTGTAGCCAGTGCTAATTCTACCTTCACCAGGCCATGGACAAAATAAAGCTTCAACGGTACTAAAGTATACCCCTTTTCCTTGGTTTTGCCAATAAGTTTCTTGATTTCGCTTTTGTGCATTAAGAGTTTCCTATCACGTAGAGGCTCATGATTAAACTGATTACCTTGCTCATAGGGACTGATATGCATGTTATAAAGAACCACTTCTCCGGCCTTGTTCACAGCGCCATAGGCATCCTTGAGATTGGCCTTGCCGGCACGCAATGATTTAACCTCGGTGCCTACCAGGGCAATGCCCGTTTCGTAGGTCTCGTGGATCTCATAGTCATGTCTGGCTTTTCTGTTTTCCGCTATTATTTTAATACTTTTTTCTTCTTTCACGCTTTTTTCTTCCTCTTGCTTCTTTATTTTTTCTAGTGCTCTTGCCTCTATGTTTCTTTTCCATACCGGCATGAGATTTCAGGGAGCTGAAATAAGCCCCATGATTTTTGCTCTTGCTGCCAAGAACACTATTTTTTTCTTGCAGCTGAGCTTTGATATATTGCTTCATTTCAGGATTTTCGCCGGCTAGAACCAGGTCCACCTGATGCTCCGGAATATTTACCTGCAGCACCTCAACCTTAATCTCATCACCTAGGCGATAAGTCTTGTGCAGATGGAAACCTACCAAGGCATATTTGTCTTCTTCAAAATCGTAATAATCATCTGTTAAGCTGGAAATATGGATAAGACCATCTACCCCATTGTCCAAAGTAACAAAAATGCCAAAGGAAGTAACACCGGAAATGGTACCGCTAAATTCCTGTCCAATATAATCTGCCATATACTCTGCTTCTTTAAGCTCTACTGTAGCGCGCTCTGCTTCTGCAGCGGCTCTTTCCTTCACAGAAGAATGAGTAGCAATATTTTCCAGCTTTAGCTCCAGCTCATCAGCTTCATTGGCAGACAGGTCATGATTTTGCAACCATTTGCGCAGCAAGCGATGAACTATTAAATCCGGGTAACGACGAATAGGCGAAGTAAAATGAGTATAGAATTCGGCTGCCAAGCCAAAGTGTCCTACATTATCGGTCTGATAGACAGCTTGCTTTAAAGAACGCAAAGCTACTGTATTAATCAGCTTTTCTTCCGGCTTGCCTTTCATCTCAGCCAGGGCCTTTTGCAAGACCATAGGCTCCATTTTTTCCTGAGCCCTTAGGACAACTCCAAAGGTAGCCAAAAGCTTACCCAGGCTTTCCATTCTAGTTAAGTCCGGGTAATCATGTACTCTGTAAACAAAGGGCCACTTGGCTTTAGCCATATGGTTGGCTACGGTTTCATTGGCAGAGAGCATAAATTCTTCAATTATAGATTCTGCAATAGAGCGCTCTCTGGGAATGATGGCAATAGGCTTCTTCTGGTCGTCCAAAAGTACCTTTTGCTCAGCTAAATCAAAATCAATGGCTCCCCTGTCCAGACGTTTTTTCTTAAGCACCAGGCAAAGCTTTTCCATGGTTTGTACCATGGGCCAAATATCCTGATATTTGGATATAGTCTCCTGATCTTTATCCACCAGCATCTGTCTGATAGCTGTATAGGTCATGCGATGATGAGAGTTAATGATAGCCGGGAAAATCTGGTAGGATCTTACTAAACCAGTAGTGCCATCTATAACCATTTCGCAAGCCATGGTCAGTCTGTCCACGCCTTCATTCAAGCTGCATATACCATTAGATAGCGTTTCCGGCAACATAGGCAGTACACGGTCTACCAAATAGACACTGGTGCCACGCTCCTGAGCTTCCTTATCAATGGTAGAATTTTCTTTCACATAATAGCTGACATCGGCAATATACACACCGAGAAAATAATTCTTACCTTGCTTTTCCACATAAACAGCATCGTCCAGATCCTTGGCATCTTCACCATCAACGGTAATGATGGTTCTGTCCCGACGATCCTGACGCTGAGAAATTTCCGAAGCTTTAATGGTAGAAGGAACCTTCTTGGCCGCAGCCAGTACTTGGGGCGGAAACTCCAAAGGCAGTTCATTTTGTTTAATGATGGAAATGATTTCCAGTCCCACATCTCCAATATTGCCTAATATTTCTACCACTTTTCCTTCCGCATTACGCCGCTCAATAGGCCATACGGTAATTTGGGCTACTACTTTTTGTTTAGCTTTAGCGCCGTTAAATTCTTTTTTGGGAATATAAATATCGCAGCCCAATCGTTTATCGTCAGGTACCACAAACGCATAATCGCCATTAGGTACAAAGGTACCCACCACTTTCTCATTGGCGTGCTCTATGATACGAATGATCTTGCCTTCCGGATTTTCCCCGGTCTTCACTGCATTGACTCTGGCAATGACCAGGTCATTATGCATAGCGCCGTTTAGATCACTGGGAGCAATAAACAAATCCTTCTGCTGGGAATCTTTAGGTCCTAGCACAAAGCCAAAACCTTTGGCCGTCATTTGCAAGCGTCCGCTAACCAGGCCCATTTTTTCAGGTAGGCCATAGGTCTGGAATCTGGTTTTAACAATGCTGCCTTCTTTTTCCAGTTCCTCCAACGCTTGCCAAAAGGCTTTCAGTTCTACACCGGAAAACTTCAGGCTGCTGATTAGGTCCTCGGCATTTAAAGGAGCATAACTTTTTTGCTCCATGTAATTTTTAATTTTATCTTTAAGCAGTTGTACTGTCATCATTATCCTCATACATCATTTTTGCAGTTGCTTCTGCGCCAACGGTGCCATCTTCTTTTATAATCTTACCGCTCATTTCAATCAAGCGGCCTTTACGTTTTTCCACATGAGCCACTATTTTCAGTTTCTCACCAATGAGAATGGGCAGCTTAAACCTGATATCCATACGTGCTGTATAGGCAGTGCGATGTTCATACAGATAGCAATAGTTTCCCATTGTCTCATCTAAGAGAGTGCTGATCAATCCACCGTGCATTCTTCCGTCATAGCTTTGATGCTCAGCTCGTGGTATGAAGGTAGCTGCGCAGCTATTTGCATCTACCTGAAAATGCATATGTAGTCCAATAGGATTATCTTTGCCACAGGCAAAACACATTTTATTTCTGTCACTGATTTTCATAGCTGCTCCTTTATAAATTTAATTATTTCCAACATAACCGGTTCCCGTTCTTGATACAAGGTCAGGACATGTCTGGAGTTTTCCACATAATAAATTCTTTTAATCTTGGAAGCAATACGCTGATAAATATATCTGGCGCTTAAAGGTCTTACCGTATGATCCAGCTTGGACTGGATGATGAGGCAAGGCGCTTTTACCTTTTTGAGCACATACCGTTTGCAATAAGTGATTAAATTCCAGGTTTGCTTAACCCCTTCCAGTGGCAGGCAATCATAGGCTACGTTAAAGCGCTGGTCGGCATCAGTAACTCTCTTGCCTCTTTTAGGCATGGCCCAACTAAGACGTTTAGCCAACCACAAAAAATGCACACGCCAATCATACAAATAAATTGGTGTGGACATCACCACAATAGCATCAAGATTAAATTCCGCCGCGGCCTTCAAGGTTAGCAAAGAACCCATGGACATACCAATCACAACTACTTTGTCACAATCTCTTTGCAGTTGCCTTACACCAGCTTGCACAGCCAGATACCAATCCTCCCAGGTAGTATGTTCCAAATTGTGAGGATCTGTACCATGGCCCGGTAACAAGACGCCAAGGACAGTATATCTCTCTTCCTTGTATAATTTTTCGCCCAACTCCCTAACTTCAGCAGGAGAACCACTGTAACCATGTACTAGTAAGACGCCTACTTTGTTAGAACCATGAAACAAGAATGGCTCAGCTCCGGATATTATCATTAAGGGTTTCTCCTTTCTTGCATTTTACTCTATTTCTAATTATACCATTATTCCCATAAAAAAAGAGCCTTTCTCAAGGCTCTTTTTTCTATATTAGGGTATTTTATTTAACCATCTTAATGATAATGCCACCATAGTTAGCAATAACAGGAGCAAATACCAAAGCAACGATGGTCATCAACTTAATCAAAATGTTCATAGCAGGACCTGAAGTATCTTTGAAAGGATCGCCTACGGTATCACCGGTAACAGCTGCCTTATGGCATTCGCTACCTTTACCACCATGAGCACCGGTTTCAATGAACTTCTTGGCGTTATCCCAAGCACCACCGGCATTAGCCATCATAATAGCCAGTAATACGCCAGCTGCCAAAGCACCGGCTAGCATACCACCTAAAGCTTCTACACCAAACAAAGCACCCATCAATAAGGGAGCAATAATTGCCAGGATACCGGGAAGCATCATTTCATGCAAAGCGGCAGCAGTGGAAATATCAACGCATTTACGATAATCAGCTTTGCCCTTACCTTCCAACAGGCCGGGGATTTCTCTGAATTGACGGCGAACTTCTTCTACCATCAAGGTAGCAGCTTTACCAACAGATTCCATGGTCATAGCACCAAAGACGAAGGGCAAGGTTGCACCAATAAACATACCGGACAAAGGAATAGGATTAAGCAAATCAATAGTTTTTAAATTAACAACTTGTGCATAAGCAGAGAACAATGCCAAAGCAGTAAGTGCTGCAGAACCAATGGCAAAGCCTTTACCAATAGCAGCAGTAGTATTACCAACAGAGTCCAAGGTATCAGTAATGTTACGAACGTTTTCAGGCAATTCACTCATTTCAGCAATACCACCGGCATTATCAGCAATAGGACCATAAGCATCAACGGCAACAGTAATACCGGTTGTGGACAACATACCTACAGCAGCCAAAGCTACACCGTAAATACCCATATCAGCATTGGTCATACCGTCCATAGCAATAAAGGAAGCTAATACACCGATAGCAATGAAAATCATAGGCCAGAAAGTAGAATACATACCAACAGCCAAACCTGCAATAATAGTAGTAGCATGACCGGTTTCAGTACCATCAGCAATTCTCTTTACGGAAGCATAATCAGCAGAAGTATAAATCTCGGTAATCTTACCAATGGCAGTACCGGCAACCAGACCGGCAGCAATAGCAATAAAAGCCTTGAAGTTACCAAAAATCATGCTAGAGAAAACGGCTGCAGAAATAACAACCAAAGCACCTGCCACATAAGTACCACCATTTAAGGCAGCCTGAGGATTGGTAGATTTGCTGTTACGTGCATACATGATACCTATAATAGAAGCAATGATACCACAGAATACCAAGGCAATGGCAAATTCTACGCCTCTGCCATCCTTGTAAACAATTGCGCCTAAGGTAAGTGCAGAAATAATAGCACCAACATAGGATTCATACAAGTCAGCACCCATACCTGCAACGTCGCCTACGTTATCGCCTACGTTATCAGCAATAGTAGCAGGGTTACGAGGATCATCTTCAGGGATACCGGCTTCAACCTTACCAACCAGGTCAGCACCAACATCGGCAGCTTTAGTATAAATACCGCCACCTACACGAGCAAACAGGGCAATGGAGCTTGCGCCTAAACCAAAGCCTGTAACAATATCAATGTTATGATCAAACACAAAATACCAGAAGCAAACACCAATAACACCTAAGCTTACTACAGAAAGTCCCATAACAGAACCACCGGAGAAAGCAATCTTTAAGGCACCGCTCATACCATGTTCTGCAGCAGCAGCTGTACGAACGTTAGCCTTGGTAGCAACTCTCATGCCAAGGAAGCCGGCCAAAATAGAGAATATAGCGCCACCAACAAAGCAAATACCGGTTTGCACATTCAAGAAAATAGAAATGATAGCAAAAACGACAACAATGAAAATAGCAAGATATCTGTACTCTCTGTACAAGAAGGCCATAGCGCCTTCATGAATATGTCCGGCAATTTCCTGCATATGCTCATTGCCGGCATCACTGCTGCTAATAGCGTTTCCTAGCATAAAAGAAACAGCTAAAGCAAAGACACCAACTAGTATTCCGACGAACAAATAAGTGTTCAAAACAAATACCCCTTTTCTTTATTCAATTTATTTTCAATGGTTTCCCATCAAAAAACTTATTGGAACTTGGCAATAAGCATGGTTACAACGCCAAAAGCAATGCCTAGTACAATAGTAATTCTGGACAAGGCTTCATCCATATCAGTAGGTTTGCCGCTGAACATAGAATCGCTACCGCCACCAATACCGCTTAAGCCGGCACTCTTACCGGATTGCAATAGTACTGAGACAATTAAAAGCAAAGAAATAACAACATCTAAAATCATAAGTCCATTAACTAACACTTGGTCTACCTCCTTTAGTTCTTTACAGCTTATATATTTTATCACAAATAGTGTATACTGACAATAAAAATTGTATATTTTTTATGAATAAGAAGAAAATAGCCACAAGTGTTAGCTTATGGCTATTTTGGGTTAAAAACACTTACTAAGGTTCTTCAGGCTAGTGTTTATTGCCACAAACGCAAATTGCAACAATGCAGCTGACCTATTAAGAATGTTTGCTATTATTTTATGTTGTAGAATACCTTCAAACCATTATATTGAGAAGCGCTGGCTAAATCTTCTTCAATTCTCAGCAATTGATTGTATTTAGCAACTCTATCAGTTCTGCAAGGAGCACCGGATTTAATTTGGCCGGCGTTGGTTGCTACAACTACATCAGCAATGGTGCTGTCTTCAGTTTCACCGCTACGGTGAGAAACAACTGCAGTATAGCCGGCACGTTTTGCCATTTCAATGGCATTGAAGGTTTCGGTAATGGTACCGATTTGGTTCAATTTAATCAAAATGGAGTTAGCAACGCCCATTTCAATACCTTTAGCCAAACGCTCTACGTTGGTAACGAAAAGATCGTCGCCAACGATTTGTACCTTAGCACCTAATTTATCAGTTAAGAGCTTCCAGCCCTTCCAGTCATCTTCAGCCAAACCATCTTCCAAGCTGATGATAGGATACTTTTCACATAGACCTGCATACCAATCTACCATTTGAGCAGAAGTCATGGTAACGCCTTCGCCTTCCAAATGATATTTGCCACCTTTGTACATACCGCTGGCAGCGGAGTCAATAGCAAGCATTACATCCTTACCGGGTTTGTAGCCGGCCTTTTTAATAGCCTCAACGATAACTTGCAAAGCTTCCTCGTTGGAGTTCAGGTTAGGAGCAAAACCACCTTCGTCGCCTACAGCAGTGGACAAGCCCTTACCCTTGAGAACGGACTTCAAGGTATGATAGATTTCTGCGTTAGTACGGAGAGCTTCAGCAAAGCTCTTAGCGCCAACAGGCATAATCATGAACTCTTGAATATCAACGTTGTTATCAGCATGAGCGCCGCCATTTAAAATGTTCATCATAGGAACAGGCAACTCTTTAGCATTAACACCACCTAAATATTGATACAGAGGAATGTCCAGGGATTCAGCAGCTGCTTTAGCCACAGCCATGGAAACGCCTAACATGGCGTTAGCGCCTAATTTACCCTTGTTCTTAGTACCATCCAGGCGAATTAACATTTCATCAATTTCTACTTGGCGGATAGGATCCAGACCAATCAAAGCATCAGCAATAATGTCATTAACATTATCAACTGCCTTCAAGACGCCTTTGCCCATGTAGCGCTTTTTGTCGCCATCTCTTAATTCTACTGCTTCGTGAATACCGGTAGAAGCACCGGAAGGAACAGCAGCACGACCTACGCTACCATCATCCAAAACTACATCTACTTCAATAGTAGGATTGCCACGTGAATCTAGAATCTCTCTTGCGTATACAGCATCAATTAAAGCCATAATTCACACTCCTATCAATTATTTTTTATTAAGCAAGTACCTGTCATTTCTTTAGGTACTTCTAACTCCAAAAAGTGTAACAAAGTGGGAGCAATATCTGCCAGCCTACCGCTTTGTAACGTTGCACCGGTTGGTGCACCAACTACCAGGAAAGGTACCGGGTTAGTAGTATGTTGAGTAAAGGGTGCATGGGTAACAGGATCTTCCATTTCTTCCAGATTGCCATGGTCAGCAGTAATGCAAACCACGCCACCTAGCTTCTGAACCTTCTCCACAATGCCACCAACACATTCATCTACTGCTTCCAAGGCTTTAACAGCAGCCTTTAAGACTCCTGTATGCCCTACCATATCCGGATTGGCAAAATTAAGAATGATTAAATCATAAATATTCTTATCCAAAAGCTCCAGCAACTTTTCTGTTACCAGGTAAGCGCTCATCTCAGGCTGCAAGTCATAGGTTGCAACCTTAGGTGAAGGAATCAGCACTCTATCTTCACCTGGATTGGGAGCTTCTACGCCACCGTTAAAGAAAAAGGTAACATGAGCATACTTCTCGGTTTCAGCAATACGCAGCTGCTTAAGTCCTGCAGCAGAAACTACCTGGCCCAAAGTATTGTCCAAAGTTTGAGGCGGGAAAGCTATGGGAGCATTAATAGTTGCGTCATAACGTGTCATGCACACATAATGCACAGGATAGGAAGTCTTACATCTGGGGAAATACTCAAAGGTTTCATCTACGAAAGCTCTGGTTATTTCTCTGGCTCTGTCCGGCCTAAAGTTAAAGCAGATCATGCTGTCCCCTGCTTCTACTGTACCATTGACGCCCTGTACCTTAAAGGGTACTACAAACTCATCATTAACGCCGCTCTTATAGTTAGCCTCAATACCAGCTTGGGCAGATGCAGCTTCCGGTCCCTGACCTTCAGCCATTACTGCATAAGCCTTAGCCAAACGTTCCCAACGTTTATCTCTGTCCATAGCATAATAACGTCCGGATACAGTGGCTATTTTACCAACACCAACATCGCTCATGGCTTTTTCCAATTGTTTCACATAGGTAACAGCACTTTGAGGAGGGGTATCTCTACCATCCAGGAAAGCATGAACGTATACTTCGCTCAGCCCTTGTTTCTTAGCCATTTCCAGGCAACCAATTAAGTGATTGATATGACTATGCACTCCACCATCACTTAACAGTCCCAGGAGATGCAGCTTCTTGTTACCGGCCTTCGCCTCTTCCATAGCCTTCACTAAGACAGGATTTGCAAAGAAATCACCGTCTTTGATGGACTTGGTAATACGGGTAAGCTCTTGGTAAACAATACGGCCTGAGCCAATATTCATATGCCCCACTTCGGAATTGCCCATCTGTCCGGCAGGAAGACCAACGTCTTCGCCGGAAGTGGCAATTTCCGTATGAGGATAACGATTAAACAAAAAATCCAGACGTGGAGTATTGGCACAGGTCACAGCATTAGTTGGACCAGGCTTACCAATACCCCAACCATCCAAGATCATAAGCATTACAGGTTTCTTTCTCATGCGTTCTCCTTAGTATCTTAGTATTTAAGTACCAGAGAGGTAAATTCTTTAGCCTTTAGGCTTGCTCCACCTACTAGTACGCCATCTAATCCTTCTACATGGAAACCATGAGCATTATTAGCTTTAACACTGCCACCATAAAGAATTCTTACTCTCTTGGCAACTTCTTCATCATAGAGAGCAGCAATCTTTGCTCTGATAGCTTGTGCTACTTCCAAAGCATCGCTAGCCGTGGCATTGTTGCCGGAGCCGATAGCCCACAAAGGTTCATAAGCAATTACCAACAAGGAAGCATCTTGAGCAGCAATACCTGCCAAAGCACTAACAACTTGTTTGGTAACCTTGCTAATGGTCTTTTTAGCCTTGCGCTCAGCAGCATTTTCACCAACGCAAAGAATAGGAACTAATTTATTACGATAAGCAGCCTTAATCTTCTTCGCTACGATAGCATCTGTTTCACCGAAAATTGTTCTGCGTTCGGAATGGCCAACAACAACGTATTGGCTGCCGATCTCAGCAATCATAGGTCCAGAAACAGCACCTGTGAAGGCACCGGCATCTTCATAGAATATATCTTGAGCGCCATAACCTACTTGGGTACCATCAATACTATCTGCTACAGTTTCCAAAGCGGTAAAGGGAGGCAGCAGAACAACTTCATAAGGAGTATTCATGGTGTTTTCCACAATATCGCAGGCTAAGCCTACAGCTTCTTCTACAGTCTTATTGCATTTCCAGTTACCTGCTATCATGGGTTGACGTAAGTCATCCAAGGCTAATACGCCAGGCAAGCCCTTGCCTTCCAGGTATTCCAGAGATGCACCGCCACCGGTAGAAACGTGGGTAATCTTCTTAGCCAAATTCCATTTGTTAATGGCAGCAGCACTGTCACCACCACCAACTACGGTAATTGCTTTGCTGTCAGCCATAGCCTTAGCTACAGTCTTAGTACCATTTGCAAATGGTGCCATTTCGAACACGCCCATAGGACCATTCCAAACAACAGTCTTCATCTTTTTAATGGTATCAGCATAGAGAGCAGCAGTCTTAGGACCAATATCCAAAGCCATATACTCTTGGTTAATCTTATCCACATCATCTACTTCGTGCTGAGCATCAGCAGCAAAAGCTGCAGCTGCTACAACATCGATAGGCAGAAGCATTTTAACTTTTTTAGCTTTGGCTTTCTTTAGCAGTTTAGCTGCAATGGCAATATTCTCTTGTTCCACAAGAGACTTACCCATCTTGTAGCCTTCTGCTGCCAGGAAAGTATTAGCCATACCGCCACCGATCAAAATAACATCAGCTTTGGTCATTAAGCTATCAATAACCGCAATCTTATCGGATACCTTAGCACCACCTAAAATAGCAGCGAAAGGATGTTCCGGTTTGTCTACGGCATTGCCTAAATACTTAACTTCTTTTTCCATCAGGAAACCGGCTACAGCAGGCAGAAAATGAGTTACGCCTTCCACGGAAGCATGAGCTCTATGGGAAACGCCGAAACCATCATTAACATATGCTTCAGCCAAAGAAGCTAATTCTTCAGCAAACTTCAAATCATTGGCTTCTTCTTCGTTATGATAACGAAGGTTCTCCAGAACCAATACGTCACCACTCTTTAAATTAGCAGCTGCTTCTTGAGCCTTAGGACCAATGCAGTCTTCTGCAAAAGCCACTGGTTTCTTAAGAAGCTGGCTTAAATGTGCAGCAACAGGCTTTAAGGAATATTTAGGCACAGGCTGTCCTTTCGGACGGCCTAGATGTGCCATGATAATAACTGCAGCCTTATGCTTGAGCAAATACTTTAAAGTTGGCAAAGAAGCTTTAATTCTTGTGTCGTCGGTAATGTTTCCGTTGTCATCCATAGGCACATTGTAATCTACTCTCACCAGCACTTTTTTGCCGGCTACATTAATATCTTTCAACGTACGTTTATCCATGACTTAGATCATTCCTCTCAGATTTTATAGTCCCTTGCTTGCTACGAACATAGCCAGGTCAACCAGTCTGTTGGAATAGCCCCACTCGTTATCGTACCAGGAAACAACCTTAACCATGCGAGGTCCAATCATCATAGTGGACAGACCATCAACAATAGAGCTCAATGGGCAGCCGGCATAATCGCTGGAAACCAAAGGCAGCTCATTGTAACCAAGAATACCCTTTAAAGTAGTTTCAGATGCTTTCTTCAAAGCAGCGTTAACTTCTTCTTTGGTGGTATCTTTAGCCAGGTTAGCAACCAAGTCGGTAATGGATACATCAGGAGTCGGAACTCTTAAAGCAAAACCATTTAACTTGCCTTTTAATTGAGGCAATACCAAAGCTACGGCCTTAGCAGCACCGGTAGTGGTAGGAATAATGGAGCAAGCTGCGGATCTAGCTCTTCTTAAATCCTTGTGAGCAGCATCCAAAATCTTTTGGTCGTTAGTGTAGGAGTGAACAGTGGTCATTAAACCGCTTTCAATACCAAATTCGTCTTCCAAAACCTTAGCAAAAGGAGCTAAGCAGTTGGTAGTGCAGGAAGCATTAGAAATGATGTTATGTTTTTTAGCATCATATTTATCATTGTTAACACCCATTACAATGGTAATATCCTCATCTTTAGAAGGAGCAGCAATTAATACTTTCTTTGCGCCATTAGTTAAATGAGGTTGTACTTGGTCTCTGTTCTTGAATTTACCGGTTGTTTCCAAAACAATATCTACGCCCAATTCGCCCCAGGGAATATCCTTAGGTTCATTGTGTTGAGTAAATTTAACCTTTTGGTTACCAACCATCATGGTAGCGCCATCAATCTTAATGTCTTGATCGAAGATACCATGTACGGAATCATACTTCAAAAGATGAGCGTATGTCTCAATGGGGGATCTAGCGTTAACAGCTACGATCTGAATATCAGGGTTCTTAGCTGCAATCCTAAAAGCACAACGTCCAATTCTTCCAAAACCATTAATACCAATTTTTACCATTTTAAATTCCTCCTAAAATAATATAGTTGCAAGGAAACAAGTCATTGACCTGTTCTCTTATAGCCAAACTAACTTATACAATTATAACATATTCTAGCCCAAAATAGAACGCAACCGCCGTGAACAAATTGAAAAAAAATAGAAGAGTTGAGCATGCTCAACTCTTCTATGCCTATTTAGCGTGGTTCTACCAATAGTTTGATGGCAGTTCTTTCTTCGCCATCAATGTTAATATCAATAAAGGCAGGAATACAAACCAGGTCCATGCCATGTGGAGCTACAAAGCCCCGGGCAATGGCCACTGCTTTAATTGCTTGGTTTAATGCCCCTGCACCAATTGCTTGCAATTCTGCCTTGCCTTCTTCTCTCAACACGCCTGCTAAAGCCCCTGCTACAGAATTAGGATTAGATTTTGTTGAAACCTTTAGTACATCCATTTTATTCTCCCCCTGTAAATTATGAACAAAATTAATTTTAAGTGCTAAGTTATTATAGCACATAACGGACTAAAAGTTTACAACTTTTTATTAAATTTTAATATTTTTTTCTATTATTTGGCTTTGTAGTTATACAACAATAAAGCGGCCAAACTTTTGGCATCAAAAAGCTCTTCTTGCAAAACCATTTTTTTGACTTCTTCGGGTTTTAAAGCTACCACATCCAAAAACTCATCCGGATCCGGATGCTGTTTCTCCAAAGTCAGTCCAGTAGCCACGTACAGATGAATGGTCTCATTGGTAAAACCCGGTGTGGTAACAATGCTGGTAAGTTTTTCCCAAGTTTCCGCTTTATAACCTGTCTCTTCAGACAATTCCCGTTTTGCGCATTCCAGGTGATCCTCACCAACCTCCAATTTTCCAGCAGGAATCTCGTAAATAACCGAGTTCATAGCATAGCGGAACTGCTTAACGAAAATCATGCTGCCATCCGGCAAGACTGGCAAAATGCCCACGGCGCCTTGATGTTTGATCATTTCCCGGGTGGATTGTCTGCCGTTAGGCAATTTTACCTTATCTACCCAGACTTTCAATAGGTGTCCGTGAAATGCTTCTTCACTGGATAGTTGAATTTCGTCCAAATGCTTCTCATGTAATATTTTCATACTTTCACAGCTTTCTATGCAAGTTTTTCTTAGCAGTATCAGCCATTGCTAATAATTCTTTGGCATTCTTTTGGGCAGCAGCCGTAAAATTAGTGCCACCAATCATGCGCATAATTTCCTCCACCCTTTCCTTTTGGCCCAAAGGCTCAACTAAGGTATAGGTGTTGTTATTCTTCACTACTTTTCTAATATATAGATGATTATCGGCAAAGCAGGCTATCTGAGCTAAGTGAGTAACACAGATGACCTGGCGCTTTTGAGAAATTATGGCAATTTTTTCTGCCATCTTTTGTGCAGTAACGCCACCTACACCGGAATCTATTTCATCAAAAACCATGGTGGCAGCACCAAACTTCTCCAACAACACTGTTTTCATGGCAAGGGCTAGTCTGGAAAGCTCACCACCGGAAGCAATCCTATTTAAAGGCTTAGGCTCCATACCAACATTGGCGGTAAATAAAAAGTCTACATTATCTTTACCGGTAGGCTGATAGATATCAAACGGTGTCAATTCTACCACCAGCTTGCCCTGTTCCATAGCCAAGTCTTGCATGTGTCTGGTAACCTGTCTGCTAAAGGCTTCACCATATTTACTGCGGCAGGCGGTTAAGGCTGCAGCCTTACTATGCAGGTCAGCTAAGGAGGCAGCTTCTTCTTTTTTCAAAGCTCTGATTGTGCCGTCTAAATCAGCTAAGGCATCATATTCACTTTGCAGTTTTTCACCTTGGGCCAAGACTGTTTCCAAAGTACCACCGTATTTACGCTTTAGATGGAACAACAAATCCATTCTTTCCTGCAAGGTGTTTAAGGCATCCTGATCAAAATCAGAATTTGATAAATAACTGGACAAGGTCTGTCTGGCATCCTCTAAGGTAATCCAGGCTGAATCAACAGCCTTGGTTATTTCTTCTAAAGAACTATCATAGGTACTGGCTTTACTAAGATTTTGCTTAACCTCGGTAAGATTATCTAAAATGCCGGTAGTATCATCATCGCCATTTAAAAGCTCATGGCCTGCGCTTACTCCCTCCATGATTTTCTCATAGTTGGTAAGTTTCTGAATTCTCTCCTTCAGTTCTTCATCTTCTCCCAAGGTAATCTGAGCGTCAGTAATTTCTTTTAGTTCTCTTTCCAGTCGTTCCTTTTCTTCATCCTGCCTACCGCTTTTTTCCAAAAGGGCCTTGAGCCGCTCTGCTATTTCCTTATGAGCAGTATAAGATTCTTTATAAGATTTAAATAAAGCAGAGCATTCTGCTCCGCCATAAACATCAATCATGGTTAAAGGTGTTTCAGGTTTTAAGAGAGCCTGATTTTCATGCTGGCCATGAATATCCACCAAGGCTTCTCCCAGGCGGGTAAGCACACTAACAGGAACCTGCCTGTCATTAACAAAGGCCTGGCTCTTGCCACTGGACATCACCTTACGGCGAATAAACAAGGTTTCTTCGTCCACCGGAATATCCAGTTCTTCCAAAATTGCTCCCACGTTTTTTTGATCAGCCAAATCAAAAACAGCCTGCACCCAATAATGGTCAGTGCCTTGGCGCAGATAATCCAAAGAGGCCCTGTCTCCCAAGGCCACTCCAAAGGCATCTATCAGGATAGATTTACCTGCACCTGTTTCGCCGGTGAAAACATTAAAGCCCGGTGTGAAATCAATGCACACATCTTCAATTAACGCAAAGTTTTGAATTTGCAAAGACGTTAACATAGTCGTTCCTCTTTAGCTTTTTATAGTCAACAAACGATCTTTAACTTTTGTAACATTGTCAATGGAATCAACGCAAAGGAAAACAGTATCGTCTCCTCCTACGCTGCCTAGCACCTCAGGCCAGTTTAAGCAATCCAAGGCATAAGCCACCACTTGGGCTGTGCCTGGCAAGGTTCTGATAACAATAAGCACTGATGATGATGCCACTGAAACAATAGAACCACGGAAGGTATATTCCATCCGTTGGGTAGTTAATATTTTGTTAGGTTCAACCGGGAAACTATAGCGATACTTGCCCAGATTATCCGGTACCTTTACCAGCATCATTTCTTTAATGTCTCTGGACACTGTAGCCTGGGTAACGTTAAAGCCTTCTTTACGCAAAGCTTCTGTTAGTTCTGTTTGAGTCTCAATATTACTATTGGTTATGATTTTCTTAATGGCTTCCTGCCGTGAAATTTTCATAATTTTTCCTCTCTCAGCCTACTCTTCTTTTCGTAGCAATCTGCTCTGCCAGGTTTCATAATAGGAGCCCTGATCAAAGCGGATGAAATTCATATGATATGGGCTTTTTTGAATGATGACACGGTGCTCCGGGATAATGGAACAAAGCACCAGTCCATCTGCAGACAAGAGTATTTCTCCATAGGGAGGACAAGGCGCAATTTCAATTTTATCCGTCATCGGTATGGCCATTGGTCTGGCATGCAAGGCATGAGGACAAATGGGCGTTATGACACTGACATCAAGGCTTGGATAAACAATAGGTCCACCTGCGGATAAGGAATAGGCAGTTGAGCCTGTGGCGGTAGCAATGATGATACCATCGGATGGATAGTTAGCATAATGCTGACCGTTGATACGTACTGTTAAATGAGTTAATTTGGAAACATTGGATCCTGCAAAAACTATATCGTTAATAGCGTGATGCGGTGTAACCACTCGTTTCTTGCCGAGCCATACTTCTACTTGCAACATGCTACGCTTATCGAGGGAATAATCTTTATCCTTAATGCGCAAAATAGCTTCATTCATTTTGGCCAAGCCCACTTCTGTTAAGAAACCCAGATGTCCCAGGTTAATACCCAGAAGAGGAATGTCCAAGGGTCCAACAAAGGGAGCTGCTCTTAAAATAGTGCCATCGCCACCTAAGGTAACGGCGGTAGTAATTTTATTTAAGGTAGCTGGTTTAGAGGTATCATAGCTGGGCAAATCATACTTAGCGGCAATTTCTGTCGGCAAGCAAACAGCCAGCTTCTCTTCTTTGCAGATGGCAATGAAATGTGGCAATTCTTGCTGCACCAATTCCTTGTCCATATTAGGAAATATTCCGATAAGTTGTTTTTTCATTTTAGCACCCTCATTTTAAATTATCATGGGAGGCAGCAACTAGAGCAGCAACTGAAGTGGGATTAAAGGTTGTCTCTCCTTGTTTTGCTAAATAAAGTAAATATTCAATATTGCCTTCCGGTCCTTTTACCGGTGAATAATCCAGGCCTTTAATCACAAAGCCTAAACTAGTTGCTTCGGTCAGGACCTTCTCTATAACTGCCAGGTGTATTACTTTATCTTTTACTACACCTTTCTTGCCTACGTTTTCCCTGCCTGCTTCAAACTGTGGTTTAATCAAGGCAATTACTTCACCGTCTTCTGCCAATATCTTATATGTACTTGGCAAAACTTTATCCAGCGAAATAAAGGCAACATCAATAGTAGCAATTTGAATTTTTTCAGGAAGAGAATTTTCTTCTAAAAAGCGCACGTTGGTGCGTTCCATATTTATGACTCTGGGATCTTGCCTAAGCTTCCAGGCCAGCTGTCCGTAGCCTACATCAATGGCATAAACTTTTTTAGCGCCGTGCTGTAAGGCACAATCTGTAAAGCCACCGGTGGAAGCTCCCAAGTCTGCTACAATCTTATCTTGCAAATCAATAGGAAAGACTTCTACTGCTTTGGCCAGCTTCAAGCCGCCTCTGGAAACAAAGGGCAGCTTATTTCCTAAGAGTCTGATTTGAGCATCTGCTTTAACCAAGGTGCCGGGTTTATCAATTTTCTGTTCATTCACCAGCACTTCTCCTGCCATGATGGCAGCTTGAGCTTTGCTGCGTGATTCGAATAGTCCTTTATCTACCAGAAACATATCCAGACGTGCTTTATCCATGTAAAACTCCTTAAAGCATTTTATTGTATTAGCAAGAGGCGAGCAGGTTTATTTTCTAAGAGCAACATTACTAGACTACCGGTGCTCGTGAAAATAAACTGCGATGCCTTTATAGCATATCGCTCGCAGTTTATTGCCTCGGAAACCGTGGCGCCTAGCGGCTTTTTAATGGTTTCCTCTGACAATTAAACCTGCTCGCTTTTCTATTTTAATGTCTCATATTTGCTAAGTACTTTCTCGACGATGCTGTCGCTGTCTAAACCAAGGTCTTTTAACAGCAAGGCCTTGTCGCCCTGAGGTACATAGGCATCAGGAATGCCCATGTTCATGACAGCAGTGTTCTTAAGAAGGCCAAGCTTGCCGGCAGCTTCTAAGACACCTTCACCGAAACCACCTAATACGGCATTTTCTTCCAAAGTAACCAAAAGCTTGGCACCGCTCATGACATCCTTTAGCAATGCCTCATCAATAGGTTTGGCAAAGCGGGCATTAACTACCCCTGCCGCAATACCTTTATCCCGTAAAGTATCTGCACATACCACTGCGGTAGATACCATGGTGCCAATGGCCCAGAACACAATCTCCTTGCCGGTTAAAATCACTTCACCCTTACCAATAGGCAAAACCTTCATCGGTTCACTGCAATCAACCCCCAGGCCACTGCCACGAGGATAACGAACTGCAATTGGCCCATCATATTCTAAAGCTGTTACTAACATATGACGTAATTCATTTTCATCCTTAGGTGCCATGATGACCATGTTAGGCATCATCCGCAAATAAGAAAAATCAAAAACGCCATGATGAGTATAACCATCATCACCTACTAAGCCTGCCCTGTCCAAGCAGAAAGTAACAGGTAAATTCTGCATACAAACATCGTGGAGGATTTGATCAAACGCACGTTGCAGGAAAGTAGAATAAATAGCAACGAAAGGCTTTAGGCCGTTGCTTGCCATGCCTGCGGCCAAGGTAACACCATGTTGCTCGGCAATGGCCACATCAAAGAAACGCTGAGGATAAGTCTTGGCAAAATCCGTAAGACCGGTACCATCTGTCATGGCAGCAGTAATGGCAACTACCTTATCATGCTTAGCTGCCAGCTCTACCATGGTTTTGCCAAACACTTTGGTATAGGTAATAGGTGCAGCAGGATTTACTTTCTTCTTACCGGTTGCAATATCAAAAGGTCCTGTGCCATGGAAGGCATTAGGATTTTCTTCTGCCGGTTTATAACCTCTACCCTTTTGGGTAATAACATGAATGAGCACCGGACCATCAACTGTCTTGGCGCTTTGCAAAACTAATTGCAACGCTTCCATGTTATGACCATCAATAGGGCCAAAATACTTAAAGCCAAAATCTTCAAAGAACATACCAGGTGCCAGGAAATATTTTAAGCTATCCTTCATTCGATTGACGCCTTTGGCCAAATCAGGACCAATGGAAGGAATACTCTTTAAAACATTTTCCACTTCCGTTTTAACCCTGTGATACCTTGGGTCAGTACGGATTTCTGTTAAGTAACCTGAGATAGCACCTACGTTAGGAGAAATAGACATCTCGTTATCATTTAAAATGACAATCAAGCGCTTCTTCATATCTCCTGCATTATTGAGAGCCTCAATAGCCTCACCACCGGTTAAGGCGCCATCACCAATAATAGCAACAACATTATAGTCATCACCGGCCAAGTCTCTGGCGCAGGCAATGCCTAAGGCACCGGAAATAGAAGTACTGGAGTGCCCGGTACCAAAAGCATCACAAGGACTTTCCTGTCGTTTAGGAAATCCGGATAAGCCATTGTATTGTCTGATGGTATCAAAACGGTCTTTACGACCTGTTAATATTTTATGTACATAGGCCTGATGTCCCACATCCCAAACGATCCTGTCACGAGGCGAATCAAAGACCTTGTGCAAAGCCACCGTCAGCTCCACAACACCAAGGTTGGGAGCTAAGTGACCACCGTTTTTGGAAATAACTTCAACTAAAAGAGTACGAATCTCTGCACATAACTCTGTAAGTTCTTCCGGTGTTAATTTGTTCAAATCATCTGGAGAATTTATCTTATCTAGTACTGCCATACAGCAAGACCCTTTCGTTATTTGTCTTAATTCTTTCTACCATATAGTTGCTTAGTCATGAGGCGCAATGGTTCAGCCTTATCGCCAAAGCCTTCCAATGTCTTCATGGCCTCAGCTAAGGTATCAGCAGCAATCTGTTGCGCTTTCTCTAAAGAATATAAGGAAACATACGTAGACTTATCCAGCTTTTCATCGCTGCCGGTAGGCTTGCCCATTTCCTGAGCATTACCGGTTACATCCAAGATATCGTCAGTGATTTGGAAAGCTAGACCAAATAGTTCAGCAAAACGTCTTAAGGTTTTTAACTGTTCTTCACTAGCACCACCTAGCTGAGCTCCGCCACAAATAGCGGCAATAAAGAGAGCCCCTGTTTTAGCTTCATGAAGAGTTTTCATTTCCTCGCCGGAAATTTTCTTACCCTCTGCAGCTAAGTCCAGTGTCTGCCCACCAACCATGCCACGATTGCCTGCACACAATGCCATTTCTCTTACTACCTTAACCAGCACCGCAGGATCAACGCCTTGTTGCTCCAGCATTACTTCAAAGGCCAGTGTCAGTAAACCATCGCCGGCTAAAAGGGCTAACGCATCACCATAAACCTTGTGGTTAGTAAGGCGGCCTCTTCTATAATCATCATTATCCATCACCGGTAAATCATCATGAATCAGAGAATAGGTGTGAATCATTTCCAAACCACAGCCTACAGATAAAAACTTAGTGCCATCAGCACCTACTACATCAGCAGAGGCCATGACCAGAAGTGGTCTCAGCCTTTTACCACCGGCTAAAAGGCTGTATTTCATGGCTTCATCAACCTTAGAAATACCGGGTACAGACATTCTCTTAACCAAAAAATCATTAATTAATTTTCTGCGTTCTGTTAAATACTTTTCAAAATCCATTATGCGTTGTCTGCCTCCTCAAAATTTGTCAAGCTGTAAGAACCGTCTGCTTTTTCCACGACCTTCTTCACTTCTTTTTCTACCTGACTTAGTTTTTCTGCACAATTCTTATTCAGCTCTACTCCCTCCTGAAAAAGCTGAAGGGCATCATCCAACGGAATATCTTGATTTTCCAGCTTGTCTACGATTTCCTCAAGCTTAGCTAGGTTATCTTCAAAGCTAACTTCTTTTTTAATAGTTTTTCCTGCCATCATTTATCTTCCTTTCCATCTATAACCTGGGAAGTAACCTTACCTTTAGCCCATCTGGTTACTAAGGTATCTCCTGCTTTAATATCCTGTGCCGATTTCAGCACCCTGCCATCAGCAGTTTCTGTAATGGTATAGCCTCTGGCTAAAACAGCCAAAGGATTCAAAGACTCCAGCTTGGTGTTTTGCAGTGCCAGCTGCTGAGACCATTTAGTTAAAAGATTTTCCATGGCAGTGGGCAAAGCTGCTGTCAATTGATCCAGAAGCTGTGCCTTGTTTTCCCAAAGCCTGTTCGGTTGCTTGAACACCCAGGAAGTAGACAATCGTTTGAAGGTTTCTAGTCTAACCTGATAGATGCCCAGCAAGGACCTGGATAATCTTCTTTGTAGCTGATGGAGCTTATCCTGCACCGCACTAACATCCTGTACCACTATTTCTGCCGCAGCAGAAGGTGTAGCTGCTCGTACATCTGCCGCAAAGTCAGCTAAAGTAAAATCTGTTTCATGACCTACTGCCGATACTATGGGAAGCGTAGAGGCTGCGATGGCACGTACTACCACTTCTTCATTGAAGGCCCATAAGTCTTCCATGGAACCTCCACCTCTGCCTACAATCAGCACATCTACTAAATTAAGCTTATTCAGATAAGCAATGGCATGAGCAATTTCACCTGCTGCCTCGTCGCCCTGCACACGAACAGGATAGAGAAATAATTCAATGCCCGGATTACGATGCTTGGCTACCTTGATGATATCACGCACCGCCGCACCGGCAGAAGAAGTAATAATACCTATCTTATGTACAACCATAGGCAGCTGTTGCTTCTTGTCTTCAGCAAACAAGCCTTCAGCTGCTAATTTATTTTTGAGCTTTTCAAAGGCTACCATCAAAGCACCGGTACCCTGAGGTAACAGCGCTTCAACATAGAGCTGATACACGCCATCCCGTTCATACACATCTATACGGCCGATAGCCACTACCTTGTCTCCATTTACAGGCAGGGTTTTCAGATACCTGGCATTACCGGCAAACATCACAGCCTTTAAGCTGCTACGTTCATCTTTTAAATTAAAATAACAATGACCGGAGGGATACTTATGAAAATTAGAAATTTCTCCCTCAACCTCAAGGTTGGCAAAGTCAGGATGCGCTGCCAAAAGTCCTTTGACTATTTTGTTAACCTGACTTACGGTAAAAATCTTTTCCATCCTTAGTCCTTCCTTACCTGCAGCAAAGCATAATAAGCTGCTCCTACTGCTCCGTCTCCACTGTATTGGGGCTTAGGTACAAAGGTTTTAATTTTGTTCTTAGCCAAAGCTGTGGTAATAAGTTCTCTAATTAATTGGTTGGCACTAACTCCGCCTACCAGCAAAACATCCTGCAGTTGCTGCGCTAAGCAAATATTGCGTAGCACCTTGCCTAAAGCTTGGCCTAGCACAACCTCTGTAGCTAAAGCCAAATCACCGGGCACTGCACCTGCCTGGGCCAGTCGAACAGCCTTGGTGCAGACACCGGAAAAGCTTACCTTATTATCCTTTACCCAGACTGGTAAGGTAATATTAGGCTTACCTTCGCCTGCTAATTTTTCTAAAGCAGGTCCGGCCGGGAAAGACAAGCCAAGGGCAACACCTACTCTATCCACAAATTGTCCTGCATGTAAATCTATGCTTTCTCCTACCGTAGTAAGAGTAATTTTTTGTGCTTCGTTAATTTCCACGCGCAAAATATCCGTGGTACCACCGGAGGCATGAAGCATGAGAAAACGTGAAGCCTGAGGTCCCTGTGCTGACCATAAGCCTGCCAGCAGATGATTCTCCTGGTGACTTAAAGCATAAACAGGAACATTTAAAACCTTGGCCACATTTTGACCAAGTCCCCAGCCTGTTAAAAAAGCAGGCATGTATGATTCGGCTAAAGGCCGTGGCTGCCTGGTAGCTGCCACTGCCTGTATGTTAAGCTGACTAAAATCAATGCCTGCCATTAATTCAGGTAAATTTCTGGTGTGCTGATAAACCATTTCAGATTGTTGCAAACCACATTTACCCTCAGCTACCGTCAGAATTTTCCTCTGATCTGCCACTAAGCGTCCCTCTAGGTCTAACACCGCCACAGAGGTAGTATAGCAACTGGTATCAATACCTAAAACCACGTCTTGCTTACTCATGTTGTTTAACCAATGTTCCTAAAATACCATTGATAAAAGCAGCTGAATCATCCGTACCATAAGTCTTGGCCAATTCCACTGCTTCGTTAATTACCACTGATGCCGGTGTCTTGTCTTCACCATACAATATTTCAAAAGCAGACATCCGCAAAATATTTCTGTCGATAGCGCTCATGCGCTCCAGCTTCCACTCTTTAGATAGCTTGCCCAGTTCTTCGTCCAGCTCGGCGCGTTTAGCCTGGGTACCCATAATCAATTGCTTGCTATAATCCAGATCTTTAATACCTACGCCCTTAATATCCTCTGCAGTTGTAACGATAGAATCATCTATATTTGTTTCCGGTGTAAAATCCAAAGCAAACAAAGTTTTTAAAGCAACTTCTCTTGCACCTCTTCTACTCATGGCGATCCTCTTTCTTTATTTATGATAACCGGGCGGTAAAAGCCGGTCTAAAAAATCCATTAAATCTTCATTATGATCTAACTTGTTGCCAATGAAAAAACCTAAGCCTATACAAATCATGAGAAAAATCGTGGGGAAAAAGCCCAGGTTAAGGAACATCACGCCTATTAACAAACCAATAGCTGCACAACAAGTACGCCATCTGTAGTTGTCCCATATATTCTTAATTATATCGTGTAGCATCTTTGTCCCTCCTAGGCCTTAGCCTTTTTAATGTGCTTGAAGTAAACTTCTACATCTTTTACTTCCACAGCAATAACCGACATAATGTTTTTCTTCACGGTACGTTTAATTTCATCAGTGGTATCAGGAATATTAATGCCCGGTTCAATGGCGGCATTAATACGCACATTAAGCATATTATCAACCATCTTCACTACAGCCTTGGCATTGTGTACGCCAAAAACATCGTTGGTAAACTCAGCTACATAATCCTCCATGGCAGACTGAGAAACATGAATCTTGCCATCCTTCTCACTGCCTAAGGTCAGGGTATTGGAACCAATACCACCTAAACCGGCAATCAAAAGACGGATACTTACCAAGAGCAGAATAATGCCACCTACCGCAAATTCCCAGCTGCCCGGAATCATAGTAGCAAAATCTGCCAAGGTATCAGGTGAAATTATGCCTATGCTCATGATGATTAAGACAACGGCAACAACTGCCATCAGCACTGTATAGAGTGTTAAAATTATTCTATCAGGTATGCTCATTATTTGTATCCTCCAGCTTGTTTAACATTTCTAAATCTTCAGGTTCTTCAGCTTGAGCAGTCTTCTTAGCTATGGCTGCCTCCTTAGATTGAGCACCATGGTGTCTGGCAGCTTGCTTAGCCTGAGCAGCCTTAGCTGCTTTTTCTTCTTCCTCATCCAGATCCTCGTCGCTTACGGATTCCTCACCAATGTTAACTCTTTCCTTGCGGCGAATACCTTCCACCATGATATTCACGGACGTGACCTCATAACCGGTCATGTTCTCTACTGCTTCCTTAATCTTCTCTTGCAAAGCAATGGCCACATCAGGAATACTATAACCATATTTAATATAAACATAAACATCAATAACCACATTTTTCCCATTAGGAGTAACCTTAATACCCTTAGAGAAGTTTTGCTTGCCAAGCATATCATTAATGCCACCCATGACACCGCCGCTCATTCGGGCCACACCCGGAACTTCTACGGCAGCCAAACCGGCAACAATACTGATAACTTCATCGGCAACTTTAACAGAACCAACCTCATCAGGTATATCGTCTGTAGGTATACCAAGTTGGTCCTCTGGCTTTATATCTTTATCCTCGCTCATCCCTGTCACCTCCGGATGTAAGTTTTATTCAAAATTTACATATAATTATACCATACCTAGGTATAAAATACCTAATATTCCGTATTTATTCTATCAATAATGTTATACATATTCTCTAAAATATGGTAAAATAAGCAGGTAATTGAATTTTAACACGATAAGGGGGGAGTTTTTATGGGTAAGTTTCTCAATGAATTTAAGACTTTTGCCATTAAAGGCAATGTGATGGATATGGCAGTCGGCGTTATTATTGGCGGTGCTTTTGGCAAAATTGTATCATCCTTTGTTAGTGATATAGTTATGCCTCCTATAGGCAAAATCGTTGGTGATGTTGATTTCACCAACCTGTTCATTACCTTGTCTGATAAGAAGGTTGCTACTTTAGCAGAAGCAACCAAGGAAAAGATTCCTGTTATTGCTTACGGCAGATTCATTACCAACGTAATTGATTTTGTCATTATTGCTTTTGTCATTTTCTGCATGATTAGCTTCTTAAATAGATTCAAGAAAGAAGAATTGCCTCCTGAGGAACGTCTCTGCCCTTATTGCAAGAGCGTTATCGACAAGGAAGCCACTCGTTGTCCGCATTGCACTTCCGAATTACCTGCACCTGAAACTGCTGCAACAAAATAAGCTATAAAGGAGTTTTACGACAATGTCAGTTTTAGATTTACTAGAAGAACGCGGTTACTTAAAACAAATTTCCCACGAAGCAGAAATGCGGGAATTATTGGAAAAAGAAAAAATAACTTTCTACATCGGCTTTGACCCTACTGCCGACAGTCTCCACATCGGACACTTTATCGCCCTGATGGTCATGGCTCATATGCAAAGAGCAGGTCATCGCCCTATCGCCTTACTAGGTGGCGGCACCGGCATGATTGGTGACCCCAGCGGTAAAGATGATATGAGAAAGATGCTTACTCCTGAGTTCATTAATCACAACGTGGAATGCATCAAAAAACAAATCAGTAAATTCGTTGACTTCTCTGATGGCAAAGCCATCGTAGCTAATAATGCTGATTGGCTCTTATCTCTTAACTATGTAGATATGCTCCGTTCTGTTGGTGTGCATTTCTCCGTTAACAGAATGATGGCTGCCGAATGCTTCAGACAACGTCTGGAAAGAGAAAAAGGCCTGTCCTTCTTTGAGTTCAACTATATGATCATGCAAGCCTATGACTTCTATACTCTGCACAAGAAATATAACTGCATCATGGAATTAGGCGGCGATGACCAATGGTCTAATATGATTGCCGGCGTAGAGCTGATTCGCCGTAAAGACGGTGAGCCTGCTTACTGCATGACCAACACCCTCTTAACCAACAGTGAAGGCAAGAAAATGGGCAAAACCGTAGGTGGCGCTTTGTGGCTTGATCCTAACAAAACCTCCCCTTACGACTTCTACCAATACTGGCGTAACATCGACGACGCCGATGTAGAAAAATGCCTGGCCTTGCTCACCTTCCTACCTATGGACGAGGTGCGTCGCTTAGGTGCATTAAAGGATTCTGCCATTAACGAAGCTAAGGTTGTCTTAGCTTACGAAGTAACCAAGCTGGTACACGGCGAAGAAGAAGCCAAGAAAGCTAAAGCAGCTGCTGAAGCCCTCTTCTCCGGCGGTAACAACATGGAGGATGTACCTACCATTAGCGTAACCCCTGCTGAGCTAAACACTTCCCTAATTGATATACTAACTGCCAACAAAGTTTTCGTTAGCAAGAGTGAAGCCAGACGTACTATTCAGCAAGGCGGTTTAACCCTTGGCGACAAGAAGGTTACCGAAATTGAAACCAAGCTGACCAACGACTTGTTTGATGCAGAAAAATCCATCCTGGTTCGCAAAGGTAAGAAAAAATACTACAGATTAGTACTACAATAAAATTTACCACCGGGGACGGAGAAAAGTGGTAAATCCGCCTAACTAGGCGAAAAGATTTACCACTTTTCTCCGTCCCCAATGGTAAATCAATCTCAAACAAAAAGGCATCCGCTTAAAGCGGATGCCTTTTTTAAATACGTACACGCAACGTAAAGATGCCTTCTTCACAGCCAAAGGAATATATACCTTGATGTTTTTTCACCAGGCTGATTATGCTATGCACACCCTGTCCGTGTCCCGGCTTATTGCCAATTGGCAAGCCGTTTGCAAAAGCAACACCGGGCAGGCAGGAGTTTTTAATTTCTATCAGTAGCTTATCTGCCTTATTTTCCAAGCGTAGTGACAGCATCCTTTCTCCTTGAGAACATTCTTTAGCTCCATTAATAGCATTCTCTAAGGCATTATCCAAAAGCAAAAAAAGTTCTGTTTCATCCAAGCCCTGTAAAATATCCATACGAATTTTATAGCTTACCTTGATGCCGGCAGCTTGCGCCCTGGTCTGCCAGGCAGACAGTATAAGGTTAAGTGGATTATTTTGTGAATACCTGACAATCTTGGTAGCATCTAAGGAACCTTGCAGATTGTTAATATAGCTGTGAGCTGCGTCAAGATCATTATCTTGCAGATAGGCATCTATAATATTAAAATGGTGCCGCATATCATGCCGATAGATAGTCATCTGTTCCTTGCCCTGCTCTAAGAAATTCAACTGTCTCTGTAATTGCGTCCTCTGCACTTGAAACAAAGTCTCCTTCAAGTCATTTTTTTGCTTAGCTTGCAATTGATTAAGAAGATTAACACTGGTAAAAATTGTAAACAAGACCACAATAGTACCAAGTCCGCCAACGGCAGCCTGGTTATCGTATAACCCTTTGCTGTAAACGGTCAGTAGATAGGAACCAACATAAAACACACCCGGTATGATAACTAACAGTTTGCTAACATGAGCCGGTTCGTATTCTACTTGGCGCAAACGTGGTGCTAAATAGCGCTTTGCTAAATAAAATAACACTGGCGTCACAAGTATCTGCGCGCCATAATAAGCCTCAGGGGAACCCGTCCACATTAGATTCGCCAGGGAGCCAAACCACTTGCGGGGAATACATAAAATATACGCCGTGAAAATCACCAGCAAAGAAACGGACCAGGTCTTGCGAAAAGCATATAGCAAAACCAGTAAAAGCGGCAAGTGTATCACCAGAGGATAGGCCTTTACCAAAAATTCCGCCCCGCTCACCTTATAAACAAGGAAATTAATTAAAAGCAAAACAACAGTTACGATGCTGCACTGAGGCCATTGCCGTTTATCATTAGGCAAGTTAACAAAAGCAAAAGTCAGCGCCACACCATAGACAGTCACTGTTATATAGTTGACCAGAGTCAAAATATCAACCATCTGTGCCTCCATCAAAACAAAAATCTAAAAATCGTTGACGAAGCTCTTTAATGACACTGCGAGCTATGGGCAGGATCTCGCCATTTTTAAGGTATAAATCTGTGCCCTTTATGTCGCTGATATAATACATATTAACTACCACAGAACGATGGGCCTTAATAAAATAAGGCAATTGCAGCAACTGTTCGGACATATCTTTGAACTGGCCGTTGCTGTCATACACCTCGCCGGAAGCCATGTGGCATCTTTGATGTTTTCCCATCGCTTCTAAATAGACGATGCTGCTTGGCTCCACCTTATGTAATTGATTCGCATCCTGTAACAAAAACGCTGTTTCTTGCTTCGGCAACACCGTCAACTTGTCCAGCAGAGCAAATAACTTGTCCTGTTGCAAAGGCTTCAGCATATAATAGACCACACCCAAAGCATAGCTTTCTTCTACATAATCTGAAAGTGAACTCAAGAAGACAATATTGGCTGCTCCATTAGTCTTTTTTAATTGTCTGGCCAGCTCTACACCGTTTTTCCCAGGCATCATGATATCCAAAAAATAAGCATCAAAATGCACTTTTTGGCGAACCAGTACGGTTTCTAACTCCTCAGCATTACTAAAAAAATTCCAAGACAAAAGACCAGGATGAACCGTGGCATAGGCATTTATCTGCTCTTGAAATCTGGATTTATCTCCAGCATCATCTTCACAAATCGCTATCCGAAACATCCTGGTCCTCACTTTGCTATCACTTAAACTACTTAAGTATTTCTAACAGTACATCCATCTACTTAAATGATAATACCAAAACTTTTCTTTAGCAACTTAGAAAGTCCATCTGGCTCCGATGTTTACTTGTACGTTGTTGGTCAGTTGGCCTGTATATTTACTAAGCTCTCCAAACACATTGCAATTCTTGGCCACCTTGGCCGTACCGCCCAGCGTAAAGATGCACCAGTTCCTAGCAATAGTTTCGCTGTAGGAATAAGGATAGAAAGTGCTGTCAGAAGCAGTCAGGTTCACACCACCACCAAAGTCGTGGTAATAGGAAGCCTTGGCATAGTAGCTACCCACCTTCTTAAGTTCCCGGCCTACTGCTACGCCAATTCTGGCAATGGCAGAGTTCTGCGCTCCAGCGTAAATATGCATGTCAGTACTGGTATTGTAGTCTGTACTGTTAATACGACTCAAGGTAAACTCCACTTGAGGTTCTACAAAGAAGCCGTTTGCCCTTTTAATCCTTCGGCCAACTTCCCCTCCGATACTATAGCTCCAGGTATTGCAATCTGAGGTATATGGATTGGCAGTATTGGTTACATCATAGCTATTAGACAGCTTACCTACCTTGGCGATGATATCGTAGTAATTACCGCTCTTACCTATCCAGGTTTGATAGAGGCTTAGAGCTCCCTCTTTCAGGTCTCCTGTACCTACCTCATATTCTCCTGTACCTTTACCATAGCTGAAAGCTGCACCGCGGTAGAAGGTACCGGTAGCGCCTTTAAAGTCTTTATCATAACCAAGTTGGAAATAATTATATTTTAAGGAAGTATCGCTGCCCTTTTCCAGCTTATTATGCTCATATCTGGCCCAAATGCCACTGTCTGCTGGCTCTACGGCTCGTAAATCGCCCATGCGCTTTTGCAGATTATTTAGCTCAGCATTAATCCACAGGTTGTGCATGGCCATCCGCTCATGACGGGCTTCCCGCATAGGACGGGAAGGAGCTGTCAAAGTTTGTCTGGAATCCGGTGTCGGCGTGGGTGTAGGTGTTGGTGTTGGTGTTGGTTCTGGTGTGGGTGTCGGTTCTGGTGTCGGTTCTGGTGTCGGTTCTGGTGTCGGTTCTGGTGTCGGTTTTGGTGTTGGGGTAGGCTCCACGTTAGTGGCAGATATCTTAGTCACATAATATTTACCATCGTTAGCCGTAGTTATCGTAGGGGTGTAATCGAAACCGTTATAAGAATCTGCTACGCCTTTAACAGTCGGCGTCGTAGTGCCACCGTTAATGGTCAGTACTCTAGCCTTGCCGGTAATGCTGCTGGAATCATCCAGACCGCTCACAGCCAGCGCCGGATCATAAGCCACATCAATGCCTATGTTCGTAGCCGTGTTATTAGTAACAATAAATTCATCGGCTATGTTCTGCTGAATATTAGAATTTACTACCAGCACCCCAGCATCACCTGCTAAGCTGGCAATGGTCATGGTACGTTTAGTCTCATTAGGGTCACGGGTAGCATCATCCCAGGTCAAGTCAATCTTACCCTTATTGCTCAGGGTAAGATTAGCCGCAGTAGTAATGTCGTTTACCGTATTAGTCAGACTATAAGTAGTTGTATCATCGCCATTAATAAAGCTGCCGTTGCGATTATCAAAAACCGGCTGCCAGGTAGCACCATTGGTGAAGGTAAGGTTATTGGTTCCTATGGTGGTTTTTATAGGCGTGGCATTTAAGATATTACCCATTAAATAAGAAGTAGAACCATCCAAAATAATATTGTTCTTACCACTATCACAAGCAATCACGTCGCCGTTTAACTGCACCTTTTTCCCCAGACTGGTAGTACCGTCCGTTGTGTTAATATCTGTTACGCCATTAGCAGCATAGGTATACACGGCAGCGGCTTCATTTTTTTTGGCAGCATTACTGTTCGCAATAGTAGCTGTGAGTGCTGTGTCACCAATGAGCTTAATTTCAGAGGCATCGTTTTCAAAGCCATGAGCACTGGCATAGGGATCATCACTGGCATTACTGGGTCCGGTAGCTTGCACATTAGCCGTAAGACCTGCTACGGTACAAGAAGATGTGCTGGAAGTATAAAATTTCAGACCAACAGCATCGGCAAAGGCAGCTTTGCCAGTACCTGCCACAGCCTTGACATTGGTCAGGGTGATTTGCTTATAATCACCAGTGGAAGCCCGAGATACAGCCATACCCGTCGCCCGGGCAACAGCAGTACCTGCATCGGCAGCAGTTCCGGCCTTGGCTAAGACTTTGTCTACCGTAAAGGTACCGCTTGCTTTATTGCCTCTAAATTCCACACCGGTTGCATCGGCGTTCACGTTGGCATTTTTCCCAGGAGCAGTACCAGCTACCGCCTTGACCGTACCTATATGTAGATTGCCGCCAACGGAAGAACCGCCACCGTTGGGAAAATAACCAATAGCTATAGCGTTTTTAGTGGCATTCACTATAGCTATATTGGATGAAAGCGTTTCCGCGCTTACTTCATCAATCTCCACATCACCTGTAATGGAATAGACAACAAACATGCCCGTGGCACTAGCAATAGACATGTCAGCCGCATCGTTAGCTGAACCGGCAACTGCCTTAACTTTTGTAATATGTACGTTGCCTTTAATGTTAATACCTTTATCACCGGTTCCGCTAACTCCCAACCCGTAAGCAGTAGCGTTGGAATAACCATGTGAACCTTCGTCTACAGTACCGCCGGTAGCGGTAACTGCAAAAGTGCTAGTGGTACCCTCAGTGCCTATGTTTAATTTGCCGAACTGGCCGAACTGGTTAAAAGCACCATAAGCAGTGGCACCTGCATCATTTACCTTGTTATTGAGGTCGGTCACGCTACCGCCCTGAGCCGAGGCCGTAATGTCCACCTGCCCCACTGTAATGGTACCTGTGTCAGCGTAATTATACAAACCGTAAGCCCAGGCCTGTGCACCAGCACATATATCATTAGTGTCCTGACTAAATTTAGAGCTGCTGGCGGTACCGCCCTTAGCCGTAGCTGTGATGGTCAAAGGCTGGTTAATATTAATAACGCCACTGGCATCTGAAACATTTTTCTTGCCGTTGGTATTGAGCACCCCGACGGCCAAAGCACCCTTGTTTACATAGTCTGTGCCGGTTCCGGTGCCCGCTTCTACCTGGGCGTTAATGGTAATGGGCCCTGCAGCGCTCACTGTCAGAACATTAGCATTTGAAGTACCATAATTCATGATGCCTACGGCGCCAATATTACTATTTAAATCGTAGCCAGATTTACTGACATCCAAGCCCGTACTGTTCACGGAAATAGTGGTACCAGTGCCCAAATAAGTGGTCTGGGTTGTAGCCTTATCCTTATCTAGCAAGATACCCTGCTGCACATAAATCGGTGCATAGGATGACTCATTTTTATAAACATTAAGGAGATAACTTTTACTATTCACACTGCCCTTATCAATGGTAATCTTGGTATAAGGATTTTGCTGAGTACCAGTGTTGTTGTAAAGGTTCACCGTATATCCAGTTTCACCACCGCTTGTGACTGCCCACGCTTTTCCACCTGCCAAAAGTGTTGCTATAACCGCTAAAGCTAAAATTCTCTCCCCATGCAATTTTTTCATGCTGTTCCCTCCTATAAGCTTCCTTGGTGAGTTGTAAATACCAACTTATTCTCAGCTTTAACTTAACATTGAATGTTGCAAAAAGGAACAAAAAAGGAACGAATTGTCGTTTTAAAGGAACGAATTGCAGATAATGGCAAAAAAAAAGACTCGCGTACGCGAGTCTTTTTTATTTTGCTAAGCATATATTTTTTATTGCAAAGCAGATTTAGCAGTATCAACTAATTTAGTGAAACCAGCTGCATCATTAATAGCCATGTCGCTCAAAACCTTACGGTCAAGAATAACACCGGCCTTAGCCAAACCGCAGATAAAACGGCTGTAGCTCATGCCGTTAGCACGGGTAGCTGCGTTAATACGAGCGATCCATAACTTACGGAATTCTCTCTTCTTTGCTCTTCTGTCCTTACGGGCATACATCAAGCCTTTCATGACAGTTTCATTTGCTTTTCTGAACAGCTTGCTCTTAGAACCACGATAGCCTGCTGCCAACTTAAGAATATGTTTATGACGTCTATGAGCCGTCACACCAACTTTAATTCTAGCCATTTTTAAAATCCTCCTCTAACTATGTAATAACTTATGCGTAAGGCAACATTTTTTTAACGCGTTCATGGTCGGTCTTATGAACCAAGGCAGCTTTACGTAATGCTCTCTTACGTGCCGGAGACTTGTGCTCTAAGATATGTTGCTTGAAAGCCTGTTCATGCAAAAATTCACCTGTAGCAGTCTTTTTAAAGCGCTTTGCAGCAGCTCTACGAGTTTTCATTTTAGGCATAATATGTTATCCTCCTTATTATTTTACACTTTTGGGTCCAACAATCATAATCATGTTTTTACCCTCAAGCTTGGGGCTGCGCTCAACAGTTGCAATATCTTTGAGCTTGTCAGCCATTTTAGTTAATAATACTTCACCAAGTTCCGGATGAGAAAGTTCACGACCTCTGAACATAATGGTAACCTTAACTTTGTCGCCATCAGTCAGGAAACGTACAGCGTTTTTGGTCTTTACGTCAAAATCATGATCTTCAATGCCGGGGCGAAGTTTAACTTCTTTAACATCAACTACTTTTTGGCGCTTACGAGCCTCTTTTTCACGCTTTTGTTGCTCATAAATATATTTGCCATAATCCATCAAACGGCAAACAGGCGGTTTGGCATTGGGAGCGATTTCCACTAAGTCAGTACGCTTGTTCTCTGCTAAAGCTAAAGCTTCTTCCAAGGACATAATGCCCAGCTGCTCTCCTTCAGCACCATTGACACGAACCTGATGTGCCCGGATTTCTTCATTGACTCTTAACTCCTCTTTTGCTATGACAATTCACCTCCAAAAAATAATAACAAAAAACGGGTAGAAATATATTCCACCCGTTAGTAATAAGCATTATCACTGACCCTGTCGAGCTGTGCTGCAAGGTGAGAAGCGGATGGCTTCTACTTCGTTACTAGAAGATACTACCATACCTGAGACGTTAAGTCAAGTTATTTTTTGTCCTTAACTTCTTGAGCAAGCTTAGCGATAAAGTCGTCCAGCTTCATAGCGCCCAGGTCTCCACCGTTACGGCTACGTACTGCTACAGTACCGGCTTCTACTTCCTTCTCGCCTACAATCAGCATGTAAGGAATTTTCTTAACCTGTGCTTCTCTGATCTTATAGCCCACCTTTTCGTTTCTGTCGTCCAGATGAACTCTAAAGCCTGCTTTGTTCAGCTTGTCCTCTACCTCTTTGCCATAATCGGCAAACTTGTCGGTAATAGGCATAATGCGAACTTGTTCAGGAGACAGCCAAGCCGGGAAAGCACCTGCATAGTTCTCAATCAAGATACCAATGAATCTTTCAATGGAACCGTAAACTACACGGTGAATCATGACGGGTCTGTGTTTCAGGCCATCTTCGCCGGTATAGGTTAAATCAAACTTCTCAGGTAATAGGCTATCTAATTGGATGGTACCGCATTGCCAGGTACGACCAATGGAATCCTTCAGATGGAAGTCAATCTTAGGACCATAGAATGCACCATCGCCTTCATTAATAACATACTTCAGACCGAAGTCATCCATAGCATCCTTCAAAGCTTGAGTGGTCTTTTCCCAGGTTGCATCATCGCCCATGGCATTATCCGGTTTGGTGGACAATTCAGCATGATAGGTTAAACCAAAGGTAGCATAAACTTCATCAAACAATCTGATGGTTTCTTGAATGACGTCTTTAATTTGGCTAGGCATCATGAATATATGAGCATCATCCTGAGTGAAGCAACGTACTCTAAAGAGGCCGTGGAGTGCACCGGATAATTCATGTCTATGTACCAGGCCCAGCTCGCCGCAACGAATAGGCAATTCTCTGTAGGAGTGAGGCTCGTTAGCATATACCAACATACCGCCTGGGCAGTTCATGGGTTTTACAGCATAGTCATCACCATCAATCTTGGTGAAGTACATGTTTTCTTTGTAATGATCCCAGTGACCGCTGGTCTCCCACAATTGACGGTTCAAAATCATAGGAGTCATGATTTCGGTGTAGCCATAACGTTTATGAACTTCACGCCAGTAATCAATTAACAGGTTTCTGATGATCATGCCGTTAGGCAGGAAGAATGGGAAGCCGGGGCCAAAATCGCTGAGCATGAAGATGCCAAGCTCTTTACCTAATTTACGATGGTCACGTTTTTCAGCTTCTTCCATCATATGTACATATTCATCCAGCTCTTCCTGGGTAGCAAAAGCTGTACCGTAAATACGTTGCAGCATCTTGTTCTTCTCGTTGCCACGCCAGTAAGCACCGGCAATACTCATCAGCTTGAAGGCCTTAACCTTACCGGTAGATGGGCAATGAGGTCCCATGCACAAATCAGTGAAGTCGCCCTGAGTATAGGTGCTGATAACAGCATCCTTAGGCAAATCATTGATTAATTCAACTTTATAAATTTCTTTTTCTGCTTCGAATTTCTTCAAAGCTTCTTCACGAGGCAATTCAGCACGAACCAAAGGATAGTTGGCCTTGACGATCTTGTGCATTTCCTTTTCAATGGCCTTTAAATCTTCCGGTGTGAAAACATGATCACTGTCCAGGTCATAATAGAAGCCCTTGTCAATGGCAGGTCCAATAGCGAACTTGGTCTCAGGGAACAAGTGTTGAATAGCCTGTGCCATAACGTGGGAAGCAGTATGACGAATAGCATGTAAGCCTTCCGGTGTGTCGGGAGTAACAAACTCCACCTTGGCATCTTGGGTTAGCTTATCGCTTAAATCTTTATTTTGACCATCCACCACAGCTAAAAGGGCACTCTTGCCCAGCTGATGGTTTAAGGACTTAGCAATTTCACCTAAGGTAATTCCGGACTCAAATTCTTTGGAGCCTCCGTCTTTCAGCGTTACTTTAATCATTGTATTTTCCTCCTCTTTCTTAGTGCAGACAAATAATAAGACCCGTCCCAACGAAGGGACGGGTCTTTAACTCGCGGTTCCACCCTGATTGATTTGCCAAAGGCAAATCCACTCAACACCCTTAACGCAGGTTCTACGATCTAGCCTACTAGCTTCGGTAGATAGTTTGAAGATGGTGCGATAGTTTGTTCCCCAACCGTTCTCAGCTACCCGGCTTCTCTGTAAGGTAAGTCTACTATCTTGTTCTCCGCATTACTTTTAACTTTTTGCACTTGCAAACATTATAGCACATAGAAATTCGTTGTCAATAAATAAAAACAATTATGAATTACAAAACACCTTTATCCGCATGCTAATGTTAAACTGTTCCCTAAGAAGAAAAGAAAGCAAAATATATCTTACCAGCTGAGTACGATGCATACCATGTACCGGAAACCTGTCCGTCGGAATAATTTGCCAAAAACAATCGTCACCGTCGCCAAGACAAATGGCATTAGAAAACTTGTCAATAGTACTAAGAACCCAGCATCAATATATTCTTGTAAATGCATGCTTAGCATTGATGACATTTTCTTTAATCTATGGTGTAGCATATTGAGCTCTTTTTTTTAGAAATAGTCAACTAGATGGTATATAAGTTATTATTCTGTTTTTTATTAAGAACATATTCAAGCCACAAATGAAGAAACAAAAAATTGCAACAATATTTTGATAGTCCACCTTTAGTTGTAAACTTAACGCTGTTAATGCACTAATACCAAATAAGTTGAAAATTGCTCTGTTTAACTGTCTAACAGAATAAATTTTCCCGCCAAATTTTTTCTCCGCATAATTCTGTAATTTAGTAATATATAACGATAAATTAAAAAAGCTAATTATGGAAATAACAATAAAAGCAAAAGCTTTGCTATATCCTTCCAGAAAATTAAATGACAAAAATAATATTCCTTGGAAAAATATCCCCGCAACAACCAACATATTTTCATTTCTATTCCATTTCATGCTATACCTAATAAAAAGTATACTAATTGTACTGCCCAATGCATTTGCCACTTGATAAGCTATAGTTTGCTTAACATTAACCAAACTTAAATTAAAGCCTAGTATTGCATTTGAAGACAAAACAACTGTATTAGAAGCAATTATGAACGTATACACTAAAATGTGATAATTTTCTTAATTAAATAATTCTCGCCACGATGATTGCACCTTAATTTTCTTATCTTTAAGATGTATTTGTAATGCTGAACTACCAGATAAAATAAATGAAACAGCATTTAAAATAAAAAGTAATTCATATTTGTCAGCAGCTATTATGCAACCACCTAGGATAAAGCCAAATATTTTAGAAGTTTGGTTAATACTTGTTATATACGAATTAAATTTTTTTCTTTCTTCTGGGCTGAAAATTTCCATGGTTAAATGGAATTCTGCTACTTTTGATAATCCATCAAAAAAATTCAGAATAACTAACGATAAGATAATAATATTAGCTGAAAAAATGTTGAAAGAAAAAATTACAACACTTATTAAGAAGCAACTTTGAAACAGTTCCGAAAAAACTATAGAGTTCTTCATGGATAGTTCAGTTTCGAAAGTGCTGGCTAAGAATTGGAAGCTAAGCTTGGCAAGCTCATTAATAATAAACATTAAACTAGCACCAAGCAAAAATTCCATGCGCGTAGATAACAGCTTACCTACCCCAAGGAAAAACAATCCATCACCAATTCCAGTTAAAAATAAATAAAGTAAGAAATAGAATTTATTATCTTTTAGTAGAAGCATAGGCCGTCACTCTCCAAGACATTTCCCGACAAGGCTAATGCTCTTGCCCTGCATCCTCCACACCGGTACTTATAACTACATTTTCCACATTTTCCGATATAGTTTCTTGTTAATAACTGTTTTATTAACGCTGTCGACAATTCTCTATCTTCATTTAAATTTTCTCTACAATACAACTACCTAGTCCAACTCTAATTCTAATGCGTACTTTCTTGTTCTTCTTTTTCACTTTATTCACCTCCTCTCTTTTGTTTAAAAAACAACAAAAAGCTCCCTCTTTTAGATTACTTTATCATGAGATAAAGTAATCTATGAAGAGAGAGCTAAACTACGGTCTCACTGCAAAACTATTTAATTGGGAAAGCAGCACTACTCTCTCATAGATACCTGAGCGGGCAAGTGTAAAATATTACTATGTTTTCATTCTACAGGACCATTTTTCTTATGTCAATTTATGTAAAAACAAACAGCTTTATGAAGTTATTCTTTACTTCACAGAATACTTGGTACCAACTCTATATTTGAAATCCTTATAGCCAAATTTCTTAATTAGCTCCAGCTCGCCGTTCTGGCGCAGCACATAAATAGCAGGCAGCGGCATACCGTTGAAGGTATTGTTCTTGCACATGGTATAAAGAGCCATGTCTGCAAAATATAATCTTTCGCCAATCTTCAGTTCATGATCAAAGCTGTAGTCCCCAATTACATCCCCTGCCAGACAGGTTTGTCCGCCCAGACGATAGCTATAAGGCAGCTCTCCCGGTTTCTTAGCGCCGACCAGCGGAGGCACATAAGGCATCTCCACCACGTCAGGCATGTGACAGGCACCGGAACAGTCTACCATGCAAAGATGATAAGCACCATTTTTAGTTAAATCCAAAACCGTAGTTGCCAAGTAGCCGGCATTTAAGACTACTGCTTCACCTGGCTCCAGATATAGTTGTAAGCCATATTTTTCTTTGGTCTTAATTAAAATTTCTTCCAACAATGGCAGGTTATAACCGGTTTGGGTAATATAGTGTCCACCACCGCAGTTTAGCCACTTTAATTTAGGAAGATACTCACCAAACTTTTCTTCTACAGCTTTTAAGGTTTTGCCAAAATCTTCTGCGCCCTGTTCACAGAGCGTATGGAAATGCAGTCCATCCAAAAGAGCAATCAGCTCCGGTGTCATATTAGCTTGCCATTGTGCCAGAGTAGTCCCTAATCTGCTACCGGGACTGCAAGGATCATAAATGGCATGACTTTGAGTGGAGCACTCCGGATTTATCCTAAGGCCCACTTGTTTGCCCTGGGCCTTAACCATAGGTCCAAACTTCTTTAATTGGTAAGGACTATTAAAAACAATATGATCTGCATACTCTAATATTTCAGGAAAATCGCTATCCCTATAGGCACCACAGAACACATGGCATTCCTTGCCTGGCATTTCTTCTGCTCCCAGTCTGGCTTCATACAAGCCACTGGCTTCCGTACCTGCTAAGTAAGGTGCGATTAAAGGATACAAATCATAGGCAGAAAAAGCCTTTTGGGCCAGGAGTATCTTGCAACCTGTTTTTTCCTGAAGTTTAAGGAGCAAGTGGCCATTGCTGGCCAATTGCTCCTCATCTAATACATATGAAGGTGTTGGTACTTCTTGTAATTTTTTCTTAAACATCTTCGTCCACCAGTACAGGATCTGTTGTCGTCTTATAAGGCAAGCCCCACTTAGAAACTGCTGCCAGGAAAGGATCCGGATCGAATTCTTCCAAGGTATATACGCCAGGTTTCTTCCAGGTGCCATCAAGTAGCATCATAGCTCCGCACATAGCGGGAACACCGGTAGTATAGGATACAGCTTGGGAACCAACTTCTTTGTAGCTAGCCTCATGATCACAAACATTATAAATGTACCAATTCTTCGGTTTGCCATCCTTGGTGCCTCTGAAAATACAGCCAATATTGGTCTTGCCTTTAGTGCGACAGCCTAAGCTGGCAGGATCAGGTAAGAGAGCCTTTAAAAATTGGACGGGCACTATCTTGTGTCCTTCATAATCGATAGGAGTAGTAGATAAAAGTCCTACATCCTCAAAGCATTTCATATGGTTAATGTAGCTTTGACCAAAGGTCATGTAGAACCTTACCCGTTTAAGTCCGGGAATATATTTAACAATGGATTCTACTTCCTCATGGTGCAGCATATACATATCCTTTATGCCTACACCATCAAAATCATATTGATGATGAATGCTTAAAGCAGGAATTGTATGGAAGGTACCATCCTTCCAATAGCTGGCAGGAGAAGAAACTTCTCTCAAATTAATTTCCGGATTAAAGTTAGTAGCAAAAGGATAACCATGATCGCCACCATTGCAATCCAGAATATCAATATAATCTATTTTATCAAACTCATGTTTCAAAGCGTAAGCACAATAGGCTTGAGTGACGCCTGGGTCAAAGCCCACGCCTAATAGAGCAGTAACGCCTGCCTTCTTAAACTTTTCTTGGTAAGCCCATTGATATGGGTAATCAAAATAAGCGACGAAACCTTTTTCCTTGCAGCGTTTTTCATAAGCTGCACGCCAAACAGGCTCGTCAGTGTTCTCAGGTTCATAAGCTGCTGCATCTAAATAATGTACTTTGCACTCAACACAAGCATCCATAATAATCAAATTATGATACGGCAACCCCAAATGCATGACAATGTCAGGTTTGAAGCTCTTAATAATAGCCACCACCTGTTTTGGATCATTGGCATCCAAATGTGCCGTGGTGATATTGGTAGTAGTCTTGCCTTTTAACTCAGCTGCCACCTTATCACATTTTGATTTAGTCCGGGAAGCAATACAGATATCTGTAAAAACGCTGCTGTTCTGGCAACATTTATGAATGGCAACCTGTGCCACGCCTCCGCATCCAATAATTAAAGCTCTACTCACTCTAACCCCCTCTTTCCGTGTGGTAAATATGTCGTTTTTGCAAACGGCATTTTAGGAACGTTCAGTTTTTTATGAAAAAACTATTGTGTTTCCACAATCCAATTTCATATTTTATCATACAACGAACATTAGAGCAATAATATTCAAAAATGTTTACGTATTTTTTAGAAAAATAGAGCCAAGGGGACGCGTCCGCCGTCCCACTTTTTTCCGAAAAAGTGGGACAGTGGACGCGTCCCCTTGGCTCATTTTTTCGTTAGAAGCTGTATTTTGCTGTTAAGCTGAGTATTTCTTTGTGTGTGTTAGAAGATGCCTCTCCTCTAAATTCAGCCTGCCCCATCCACTTGCCACCTAAGGAACTGCGTGCATTTAGACTATAGGTTACATAATTTCTATCGTTGTCACTCTTGATAGAGAAACCATTGGTATCGCCAAGGAAGCTGCCGTTCAATTCGGGATTAAGACCAGAGATGACACGCTTGTAGCCTACGCTGCCACCCCAGCTGCTTTGGTTGGTCAGGTTGCGATTTAACTCTACGCCCACTTCCCCACGCCAGGAATTGTTGCTGGCACTATTTAAGCTCTGCTTAAAAATGCTGCTACCGGTTTCGGCATAAGCATCCTGAGCAGTATGGGTGTAGGATACTTTGCCATAAGGCTTCACTTGCCAGGTTTTTGTTCTGGTAGACGGAACGAAATATCTAGCCTTCACTTCGCCATCCCATACTTTGGCTTTGTAGTCGCCGTTAACTTTGCTGCCTTCCCAGGCAGTGGAACGGTCAATGTCATAATGGTTGCTACCATAAGCAGCCAGAGCCTGGTATTCCCAGTCGCCGTTATATTTGCTGCCGTACACGCCTAAGCGCCAATCATAGCTCTTGCCTTCAATATTATCAGTGTTATAGTCGGTAACGCCATAGCTGAACAAGCCACCAATACGGGTACTTAAATTCAACGCATGGTCATAGCCAATGGCACCACCAAAGCTCTTATTTTCCAGAGAGTCATTATAATTATAGTTTTCAAAACCACGGAATAGTTTAAACCACACATTATTCTCGGAGTCCAAGGTCACCGGCAAAGAAGTTTTCACCTGCGGCGCATTGCCACCCAAGGAAGCTGCCTGAGTGGTTATGCCTAAGTCACCACTAAAATCAACTGTGTCCAGTCTGCTGTACACTGTTTCATTAGTTAGCGAACTCATAGGACTTTGATTTAAAAGTGCTGCTCTTGCCTCGCTGGTTACATCCTTAATGAATCTACCGGCTGTATTAGTATTCTGATAAAACAAATCGTTCATAGCCTGTGCGTTGGCAGAGGTTGGATCAGAGGTAATTGCCCCCATTGCTTTATTTTGCAAAGCAGAGCCCACAGAATTTTCTGAAGGAGTAGTACCAGGCTGATTGCCAATGGCAGTAGTATTGGCAGCTGTAAAGTAACCATTATTCCCATTTACCGTAGCTTGTAAATTAAGATAAGGAGAAATAGCCGCAGGCTGTACATTACCGATAATACCACCCTGAGAAGTCAGATAGTTATATTGCTGATTAATCAGCGGATAATAACCCGGTACCACAGACAGACTTGAGCCTGTTAAGGTACTTGTACCCTTCACATTCAGCTTGCTATTTTCCGTACCCTGCACTGCAATGGCCAGCTTGCCTGTACCATTTAAATTACCCTTTATTGTCAGTGTACCCATTTTATAAGCAGGATTAGTATCGTACACCGTATTAACCGCATAGGTACCCGGTTGCAAAGTACCATTATTGTACACATTGCCCTTAACCGTACCTGTGCCTGCCAAAACACCGGAAGATGTACTATAAGCATCTCCTGTCACACTGCCATCTACAGCCAGTGTGCCACCTGCTGCCACAGTACTGCCTTGATAGGTATTGTTACCTGTAAGGCGAAGGATACCTTCCCCCTCCTTATAAAGTCCCACATGCAGCCCTAGTAACGGATTAGCTGCCAGTTCAGCATTATATTTAACAATATAGGTTTCCACTTCTGCAGGTTTATTCTGCACAACAGGATCACCGTGGATAATTATCTCCTGCGCATATTCCCTATAAAAAGTCTGTCTTGCTGCCAAGTCGCTATCTTGATCGGCGCCAGTACCGGGAAACAGTACTCTGGTTTCGCTAATGTCGTTAGCCCACTGTCCATTGTAGCCCTTGGTATTGACACTATACAGGGCTTGCTTGCCACCTACGCCGGCAGCATATTTACTATCCAGGTCAGCGGAAGTAAGTCGCTTTGCGTTCAAACTACCTAAGCCATTGGTTGCTTTATCAGCATTAATTACTCCCTGGCCAAAAACCACTGTCAAGGGAACATTATTATAGAAAAACACATTATTTGTATTTATGGTGTTGTCTGTATTAAGTATATTTACCCCAGCAGCATTTGTATAAAAATCTGCTTCTTTCCAACCGGAAGCAGTCAAAATAAGCTGTTTCCAGCCCTCCTGAGTAGTAGGCTTTTCCCTGCCATCGTAACAAATAATATTCAAGCCTCGAGTTATTTCATTTCTAAAACTTGCGCTTAACACGGTATAGGTTGGTTTACTTGTATTTATAGGATAGACATCGGTAGTAGAAAGCGCCACATCAGCCAATTGCTTGCCAGTTAAATATGGATAAGCCTCTTGCACCAACCCCAGCATGCCACTGGTAGCAGGCGCTGCCATGGAAGTACCGCTTTCATCAATGGGTTGTGCAGAATCCAGGTTATGAGCATCCGTAGCAAAAATAAAAAAGCCAGGTGCCGTAACCGATATGTCTTCCGTAAACATGGCCATATTACTAAAGTTAACAGGTCCATTAAAGGTTCTGTAGGTAGTCCCATCATAAGACGAGCAAGCTACCACCGATAATATACTATTTTTATCAACAAGATTATAAAAAGTACTTATGCCTGTAAGCATGGAGGAAGACAAATAACCTTCGTTAGAAGCTGAGACCACATAAAGTCTGCCTGCTGCCTCAGTTTTTTTGATAGCTTCAAGCCAACCCTTACTAATGTTTACATCATCCTGAGGCAAGACTTGTAAGGTTCCCAATGGGGCAAGATACTGACCTGCCTGGGGAGAAACATAATAATATTTATCTAAAAATGCACCACTGCCATATTGGGATAAATCTTGAAATTCCAAATAGGTGTCAATACCATTACTGCAGTTAAGTATTTTTATATTGCTCTCTGCCGGCAAACTATTAATGTAATTATAATTTTCGCCTGTAAATTCTAGTTCTGTATAGGTAGTAGCCAAATTAGCATTATAGGCAACACCATGCATTCCTACGCCATCTTTATTAGCTGTCATGATACCAGCCACATGGCTACCATGTGAATACTTGTCCCAATCAAACTTCGTATCACTGTATTCATAGCCGGAATAAATGGTCTTACCTGCAAAATCAGGATGAATTTGTCTCACAGGTGTATCAACCAAAGCTAAAGTAACACCTTTGCCGGAATAACCCTTAGCATAAGCATCGGCGGCATGAATATAATCCAAAGACCCCATCTTCTGATATTCAGTTGTTCTAAAATCATTAGCAGAGGCTGCCAACGCCATGGTTGACGTGGTTAATAAGCCTAAGCAAATTAGAGTGGATAAAAGCTGCATATTTTTTCGCATATTATTTTTTTCTTCCCCCCCATAACATGTTGGGACAAGACTAATTACAGTAGCTAAAAGTTTATATTTTCTCATGGCGCAGACCCTTTCCGAATTAAATATTTGTTAATATTATAGCATTTAATTAGATAAAAAGCTCACTGAGCCATTTGGCTTCTCAAGACAGTCAAGAAGGCTGCAGAGACGAGGAACAACAAAAAAACCGAGTACGGATAGAACATTTCGGTTCATCCTTACTCGGTTTTTGAAGTTGTGACAAAGTCTATGCAGTCTTATCGACTGTCTTATTTTCTAATTTGTAATTTGTCAACAATGGCTCTATATCTTTCGATATCTTTGGTCATCAGGTAGTTTAATAAACCACGGCGTTGACCAACCATCTTTAACAAACCACGACGAGAATGATGGTCTTTCTTGTGTTCCTTTAAGTGCTCAGTTAAATAACCGATACGCTCAGACAAAATAGCGATTTGCACTTCAGGAGAACCGGTATCAGCTTCGTTGATACGGTAGGTTTCAATTAACTCTTTTTTTCTCTCAGGTGTCATCATGATAGTAACTCCTCCTTTTTCTTTTCTAATTGCCCAAGCTGTAGCAGACGTTGGAGATTCGCAATGCCACGCCAGGGTTCTAATTTCTTTTGACGCTTAGTCATTATAGCATAAGGACTTTTAAAAAACAACATCCTCAAAGAAATTATTTACTTTCTTTTCATCAATAATAATTTGTTTTTTCAAAGCTTCTGCGTCAGCAAAAGCTTGTTCCGAACGAATAAAGGCATGTAGTTCTACAGTAATCTCTTTATCGTACAAATCACCGTCAAAATGTAGCATATGTGCTTCCAGGCGAATGCTTTCTGCACCAAAGGTAGGATTAGCTCCTACGTTAACTGAAGCCTGATAGCGTTTACCGTCAAAACAAACTATGCCTGCATATACACCGGTAGCAGGCAGTGCAAAAGGTGAATTGATTAAATCAATATTAGCAGTAGGAAAACCAATGGTTCTTCCTCTGGCATCACCATGGATTACTTTACCGGACAAGCTATAAGGCCTGCCTAACATTACCCTGGCATAATCCATATCGCCTTGGGCAATGGCTTTTCTAATTTGAGTACTGCTGATGATTACGCCATGGAGAGTAAGCAGCTTACGAATGACCACGTGTATGCCGCGCTTGGCACCCTCAGCCTTTAGGGTATGAGAGTTGGCAGCACCACCTGCTCCGTAGCTGTAGTTGTCACCAACAACCACCACCTTGGCACCCAGCTCTTCCAACAAATTCAAGAAGTCGTCGGCAGATATCTCTGCCACCTGACGGGTAAAAGGGATATTAGCCAAAATGTCTACGCCCAAGTTAGCTAGGAGCTGCTCCTTGGCAGCATTATCAATAAGCTGAGGAGGAACAAGTTCAGGCATGATACTGGCCATGGGATGATTACTGAACGTAAACACCATAGACTTTAGAGCCTGCTTGCCCACAAAGCTTACAGCCGTTTTGATTACATCCTGATGTCCCAGATGAATGCCATCAAAAGTTCCCAGCGCTATAGCACATGGTTCATGTTTAATTGCTCGTAGTTCGTCAAGAGTTCTGATTATCTTCATTATTACTCGCATCTTCCGGAACATTAATTATTTTAGTTCCACGTAGCTTGCCGTCTTCAGCCTTAGCTAAACCTACCAGCTGCTGATCGTCTGTACAAATTTTATAGGTTGTGCCCTCTACAATGTTTTTGATAGTAGTGGCAACACCCTGGGCAATACGTCTGCCCTGTAAGGGATTAACTACTAAAACAGGAAACTCTGCCAAAGCCGTTTCCAAAGGTAGCACATATTTCTCCGGCTCCTTGGCAATTTCTTCCAAAGTGGCGCTCTCTGCCAGCTTAAAGCTACCCACCTGCTGGCGCAAAAGTGCACTCATAAAACCCACCATGCCCAACTTAGTGGCAATATCTTCAGCCAAGGTCCTGATATAAGTTCCCTTAGAGCATTCCACCTCAATAACTAATTCTCTATCATTATAAGAAATCATGTGCAAAGCATAAATAAATATTTCCCTGGGCGCACGCTCTACCACAATGCCTTCTCTGGCTAGCTTATAGAGCTTCTTACCACCTTGGCTAAGAGCAGAATACATAGGAGGAATTTGCGAAATCTTACCCAAGAAGCAAGCTAAAGCTGCTTGCAAGTCTTCCTCTGCCACATGGTGAATGGGTCCGGTGGCAATAACCTTGCCTTCCCTATCTCCTGTGTCTGTTTTTTGCCCAAACGAAATGGTAGCACGATAAACCTTATGACCATCTACGGCATATTCAATAAATCTGGTAGCTTTACCTACAAATACCGGTAAAACACCTTCTGCCAGAGGATCCAAAGTTCCACCGTGCCCTATTTTTTTGATGCCTAAGATTTTCCGCATGGCACTAACCACATCGTGGCTAGTCATGCCCATGGGTTTTCTAACATTAAAAATGCCATCCATGATCCTGTTATAATTCCTTTTCTATAGCAGCCAAAAGTTGAGTCTTGGTTTCCTCCAGAGTAGCATACAAAGTACAGCCTGCTGCTCTCTTGTGTCCACCGCCATTAAACTCTAAGGCAACCTTACTAACATCAATAGTCTTGGAACGCATACTTACCCTGGTTACCTTATCTTCTACGGCCTTAAACAAGATAGCCACATCGACACCGTCAATATAACGAGGATAGTAAATGAAACTATCTGTGTCGATGTCTTTGTCATAATTCTCATGAGAAATTTCTATGGTAGCAATCTTGCCGTTGCCATAGTAAGTAATAGTGTTGAGAACTTTTTTTAGTAGCTCAATAGTAGCCTTGGACTTAAGCTCCAAAGCATCAGAAATTTCATTAGGTGCAATACCCATTTCCAATAAATCAGCTGCTGCCCGCATGGTAGCAGGAGTAGTATTAGAATATTTGAAATAACCGCTGTCCGTAGCAATGGCTACATATAAACAGGTAGCTATTTCCTTGGTAATAGTCACCGGCATTTTTTTGATTAAAGCTAAAATCATTTCACCGGTAGCTGCTGCCTTGGCATTAAGCCACAGATAATCAGCATAATGGGTATTGGAAATATGATGGTCAATGTTAAGCAGCACCGGCGCATTTACGCACTTAGGAATAATGCCGGCTCTATCTAAAGAGCTGGCATCAATGACAACTAATAAGTCGGCCTTATATTGGTCGCCCTCTTGAGGCTTCACATAAGACTCGATGAACGGCATGAAATCATAAGTGAAAGAAATCTTATCATCCACCATAATGGTAACTTTTTTGCCCATTTGTTCCAAGGCACCTTTCAGCGCCAAGGTAGAACCTAAGGTATCACCATCAGGTCCAATGTGGCTGACCAAAACTATGGTAGTGGCTTTGCTTAAAAGCTCAAGAGTTTCCTCCAGATTAATGTCCTTACTCATTTTTTGTCTTCCTCTGCTTTAATCTTGTTTAACAATTCATCAATGTGAGAACCATAAGCAATAGAAGTATCTTTGTGGAAACTGAGAATAGGTGCCACTCTAAGGCTTACTCTATGAGCGATTTCAGAACGGAAATAGCCTAAAGCACTGTTAAGGCCCTTCCAAGCTTCTTCCTGTTCTTGTTCAGAACCAAAAAGACTTACGTAAATTTTAGCGTAGCTCATATCACCGCTTACTTCTACGGAAGTAACGGTAACACCTTTAACTCTGGGATCTTTAACGTCTTTGATAATCAAGGTACTAATTTCTTGTTTAATTAGTTCCTGCATCTTTTCCACTCTAAGCTTACTCATAATATATCTCCTTACTGCGCAATCTCTTCCATTACATAAACTTCTAAGACGTCGCCCTCTTTAATATCACGATAGTTCTCCAGGGTTAAGCCGCATTCGAAGCCTGCAACAACCTCCTTAACATCGTCCTTGAAACGACGTAAGGAATCCAGCACGCCTTCGTGCACAACAATACCGTTACGGAGCACCCTGACTTTAGAGGTTCTGGTAATCTTGCCGTCGGTTACATAAGCACCGGCGATAAGCATCTTGGAAATAGTAATGATTTGGCGCACTTCTACGTGACCAATGATATTTTCTTTAAACTTAGGAGCCAGCATACCTTTGATGGCAGCTTCTACATCGTTTAAAGCATCATAAATAACACGGTAGGTACGAATATCTACTTTTTCTGTTTCAGCAGCCTTGCGGGCATTGCCATCCGGTCTTACATTAAAACCGATGATAATGGCATTGGCAGCGCTGGCCAGCATAACATCAGATTCGTTAATGGTACCTACACCTGCGTGTACTACCACAACCTTAACTTCATCATTTTTAATCTTACCTAAGGATTGCTGCAAAGCTTCGATGGTACCTTGTACGTCAGCTTTAACAACAATGTTTAGTTCCTTAAGCTCGCCTTCTTGAATTCTATTGAAAATATCATCCAAGGAAACCTTAGCTTGCTTTTGCTCTTCGTCTTTCTTCTTGGCAATACGTTTTTCTGCTACGCTTCTGGCAATATGCTCTTCGGTAGCATCCAAGGTATCACCGGCATTAGGCACATCATTTAAGCCCAGCACTTCTACAGGTGTAGAAGGAGGAGCTTTCTTGACGGACTCGCCTCTATCGTTAATCAAGGCTCTTACCTTACCATAAGCAGTACCAGCCAAAATGGTATCGCCTACATGCAAGGTACCACGTGAAATCAGTACCGTTGCCACAGGGCCCCGGCCTTTATCCAGCTCTGCTTCAATGATAGTACCTTGAGCAGGCAGATCCGGGTTAGCCTTTAATTCCTGAACTTCTGCAACTAACAAAATCATTTCCAACAACTCAGCAATACCTGTCTTTTGACGAGCAGATACAGGTACCATAATGGTATCTCCGCCCCAATCCTCAGGAATCAGCTCGTGCTCTGCTAATTGTTGTTTAACAAATTCCGGGTTAGCCCCTTCTTTATCAATCTTGTTAATAGCTACAATGATAGGCACCTTAGCAGCCTTGGCATGGTGAATAGCTTCCAAGGTCTGTGGCATAACGCCATCATCAGCAGCTACTACCAAAACAGCCACGTCGGTTACCTGAGCACCGCGGGCACGCATAGCAGTAAATGCTTCGTGACCGGGAGTATCCAGGAAGACAATGGGCTTGCCTTGGCAAGTTACCTGATAAGCACCGATATGTTGGGTAATACCACCGGCTTCACCGGCAGTAATATGAGACTTACGAATGGAGTCCAGTAGAGAAGTCTTGCCATGATCAACGTGACCCATAACAGTAACTACAGGTGGTCTTGGTTTTCTTAGTGCAGGATCATCTACAACTTCCGGAACCTCGGTAGGATCTTGTGCCAATGGCAAATCCTTAATCTCGCAGTTAAGCTCCATACCTACTAAGGCAGCGGTTTCATGGTCGATTTGTTGGTTAATGGTTACCATCTGGCCCATAGCAATCAGCTTGCCGATAACTTCAGCAGCACTGCGCTTTAAGAGCTTAGCAAATTCATTAACGGCAATACTCTCGCCCACTTCTACGCTAGCTGGTCTAATGATTTCCTGTTGAGGCTTTTGTTCCTTGTTATTGGCATTCTTGTGCTTCTTAGGAAATCTATCAAAATTATTAAAATCATTGCCCTTGCTTTGATAAGTATTACGCTTATCTTTTTTCTCTCTCCGGTTGGTAAAGTTTTGCCCTCTCTTGCCCATTTCCTTGCCGGCATGAGCGGTATTGATGTCTACAGGCATAGGCGGTTTTTCCTGGACAGGAGGTCTGTTGTAGCCTTGACCACGGTTGTTACCCTGGTAAGGTCTGTTGCCACCCTGTTGTCTATTGCCACCTTGACCTTGATATGGCCTGTTGCCACCCTGTTGAGGTCTAAAACCACCCGGTCTGTTGTTATTAAATCTTTGACCTTGTGGTCTGTCACCGTTGGAGAAACTTCTGGTACCGGTTTGACCTTGAGGTCTATTGCTATTGTAGGGTCTTCTGTCTTGATATTGGCCCTGACCTTGACTTCTGTTTTGGCCTTGGTTTCTATCTCTAAACTGTCCTTGCGGACGATTATTACCATCTCTGTTCCAGTTAGGATTTCTGTGGAGGATGATTTTGGGTACAGGTTTGGAGCCGGTGTTGTTAGCCGGCCTACCTTCTTGCTTAGCTATGGGTTTAGCTTCTGTTCTATGCTCAGGTTGCCCTTGCGGTCTTACTTGCGGTCTCGCTTCAGGTCTTGCTTGTGGTCTGGCCACAGGTCTAGCCTCAGCTTGCACAGCCGGTTTGACGACAGGTTTTGCTTCTACTTTTACTTCTGGTTTAACTTCTTGTTTTACTTCCGGTTTGACCACCGGCTTAGACTCAGGCTTAAACTCAGGCTTAGCTACCGGCTTTGCTGCAGGTTTAGCTGCCTTACCGCCTAAATCCTTTAAAATCCTGGCGCGAACATCGTCATCCACAGAGCTCATATGGCTCTTAACCGCAATTTGATGCGCATTTAAATAATCAAGAACAACCTTGTTGTCTTGATTTAATTCCTTTGCAATTTCATATATTCTGTGTTTACCCATAGGCACACCTCCAAAACTTTACTTTAAAATCATCTTCACAAAATTCTCGTCAACAATTGCTGCCGCTGTACGGGGAGCCTTGCCCATGGCCAGTCCTAACTCTGACCTGGTGGCAACCTCCAGCGTTGGTACATTATATTCCTTGCATTGATAAGCTAATTTCTCTTTGGATTTTTCCGAAGCGTCCTTAGCAATTAAAAGAAGTTTAACTTTTCCTTTTCTTAAGGCTTCTGTAACGGCAAAATCGCCGGACAGCGCCTTGCCCGCTTTTTGGGCCAGGCCTACAGCAAAGAAAAGCTTTTGATTGTTTGGCATCTTACACACCTGCTAACAATTCTTTTTCCACTGCCTCAGTAAACTTGATCTCTAAAGCTCGTTCCAGACTCTTATTGGCAATGGCTTTTTCTACGCACTCCTTACAGGGACAAACATACGCGCCGCGTCCCGGCTTCTTGCCGGTCTTATCTACGCTAATATCCCCTTCCGGAGACCTTACTACTCTGATTAAATCTTTTTTATCTTTTACAGTATTGCACCCTAAACATTTGCGTTGGGGAGTTTTTTTTGCTTTCATTTCTTTTTGCTATCCTCCGCTTCGGTGTCCAGTTCCCAGGTAGGTTCTTGGACAGGTTCATCCTCAGGGGTATCCTTGGTCGCTGCTTCTTGCGGTGCTGCCGTCTCTTCAGTTACAGCTTCTTCTGTTGCAGTTTCTTCTGTGCCTTCTGCAGCTACACCCGCTGCCGCCTGTGCCTCACCGGTACCGTTAGCATCGTCATCGGCATATTCTAATTCGCCGGACTCAATAGCCTGTGATTCACTCTTTATATCAATCTTCCAACCGGTTAACTTTGCTGCTAGTCTGGCATTCTGACCTTCCTTGCCAATGGCCAGAGACAATTGATAATCAGGAACTATTACTCTGCAAATCTTCTCATCAGCATTGGCCACAGCCACAATAACCTTAGAAGGAGAAAGAGCATTAGCAACATATTTCTCAGATTCATCGCTGTATTCTACGATATCAATCTTTTCACCGTGAAGTTCATCTACGATATTGCGAACCCGCATACCCTTAGGACCGACGCAAGCACCAACCGGATCAACATTTTCATTAGCACTGTATACCGCAATCTTGGATCGCATACCTGCTTCTCTGGCTACGGATTTAATTTCCACAGTACCATCTTGAATCTCCGCAACCTCCATCTCAAACAATCTCTTTAACAAACCTGGATGTGTTCTGGACAGAATAATTTGAGGACCCTTAGTGGTCTTCTTCACTTCCACTACATAGCATCTGATTCTATCATGATAGTTATATTGCTCGCTGGGAATCTGCTCGTTAGGAAGAATGATACCTTCCGCACTGCCTAGGTCCAAATAAACATTGTGGTTCTCTACCCGTTGCACAATACCACTGACAATATCGTTTTCCTTGCGGGAGAACTTGTCATATACCATGCCGCGCTCAGCTTCTCTGATTCTTTGCACAATTACCTGCTTAGCATTCTGAGCTGCGATACGTCCAAAGTTTCTGGGAGTAACTTCCTCTTCCAAAACATCTTCAAGCTGATATTTCTTATTTATCTTCATGGCATCAGCCAAAGAAATTTGTTGTGTTTTATCTTCTACATTTTCCACAACTTGCTTTCTGGCATAAACATGAATCTCACCATTTTCCTTATTTAAAGAAACTCTCACATTTTGACTATTGCCATAATTTTTCTTATAAGCAGTAACCAACGCTTCTTCTACTGCGCTATAAAGAGTTTCGGGAGAAATACCCTTTTCTTCACCTAATTGAGCAACCGCCTTTACAAAATCTGCATTCACTTTGATTTCCTCCTCATCTTAAAACTCGATATATGGTCTAACCACAGCAATATTTTTGCGTGGAACTACTATTTGTTTTTCTTTCTCACAAAGCAGACTTAGCTCTGTCTCGTTATGAGAGAGCAAAATGCCCACCACTTCTTTCTTTCCATCTAAAGGGGCAAATAACTGGAGTTCTATCTTCTTCCCATAATTAGCCTGAAAATCTTTGTCCTTCTTCAAAGGCCTGTCAATGCCGGGAGAAGATACTTCCAAATAGTATTGTTCTTTAATAACATCTTGATCATCCAGCAATTTAGCTAACTTGGTGCTGATGGCAGAACAGTCGTCAATATCAATACCGCCTGCTTTGTCCACATAAATGCGCAGATACCAGGCTCTCTCTTTTACATATTCCACGTCCACCAGCTCCAGGCCTTGCTCAGTCACGATGGGCTCAGCTAAAGCTGTTACAATTTTAACTATGTTATTTTTCTTATTAATTTTTTCCATAAAAAAACCTTCCTAAGTAAACGAAAGAGCGGGTATAATACCCACTCTTCACAAGTTTCATATAATAACTGTTAATATTATAACACTATTGGTTTTTTTAAGCAACATATAATTAGGAAGTTTTCGCACTAAAGTAGTCAGTTTTAACATGGTCATAAAAGTGCTATAATAAAAATATCAAATAGTTCGGAGAGGAGCAACATCTATGAAAAAGTTTTTACTCAAAGTTTTAACCTGTCTCACCATTGTTTCCACTTTAGTCGTTCCTACTGCCTTTGCCAAAGAAAGTTTATCAGCTAAAAGAGCAGAATTGGAAAACAAATGTACCGAAACCTTGCAAAAACTCTATGACAAGAAACCAAATGCTAAAAGAGTTATTGCTAACAGCGCCGGCTATGCAGTATTTGCCAATAGCGGTTACAAGCTCGGTTTACTCGGTAGCTCTCATGGCCGCGGCATGGCTTTCAATAATCATACCGGCGAGAAGATTTACATGCGCATGAACGAATTCACCGTAGGCTTAGGCCTGGGTGCTAAAGAATATGCCATGGTCTTTGTATTCCCCAATCAATCATCCTGGAAGAACTTCACTGAAAAGAAATGGGAATATGGTGGCAAGGCTGATGCCTCTGCAACTGATGGCGTAAACGGTGGCAGCATCGAAGGCGCTGTATACGGTGGCGACGGTGTGTGGGTTTATGAATTGACTACTAAGGGCTTAACCTTGGAAATGAATTTGAAAGGTACCCGCTATTACAAAGATGACGGCATGTACCCCAAGAAAGCTAAGAAAGCTAAAAAGTAAAAACAAAAAGAGTGCTTCTGACGAAGCGCTCTTTTTTTGACTTAAAACAACTCTATTTGATCCGTAGCCGGCATGCCATTTAAAACACCAAGCTCAGCTAATGCTTCAACGGCAGAGTTACTGATTTTAGAACGAGTACGCAAATCTTCCCGGGAAATAAACGGCCCGTTAGTTCTGGCATCGCTGATGCCTTCGGCAGCAGTTGCACCGATGCCTGACAAGGAACCAATGGGAGGCAAAAGCCCCTTCTCAGTAACCTTGAAGCGATGAGGATCTGATTTATACAAATCAATATTCTCAAAGGTAAAGCCACGCTCTAACATTTCTATAGCTACTTCCATATAGGTAACAGTATCCTTATCGTTAACGGAAGCCTTGTTGCCTTGAGCATACACATCTTTAATAAAACGTTTCATGAAGGCTTCGCCTTTGCTCACCAAAGCATAATCAAACTTGGGAGTACGAATGGAGAAATAAGCTGCATAAAACTCTTTAGGATGATGGACCTTGCAATAGGCAATCCGATAAGCAGACAAAACATAAGCTACTGCATGAGCCTTAGGGAACAGATACTGCACGGTCTTACAGGACTTAACATAAAAATCAGGAATTTTAGCTTTTTTCATTGCTTCCTGCTGATCTTTCTTCAAGCCCTTTTTAGCAGCCTTACCCTTACGGCACCACTCCATGATACCGAAAGCCATGCTTGGCTCCACGCCGTGTTTAATCAAATAGTTCATGATATCATCACGAGTAGAAATAGTATCCTCGGTAATCTTACCTTCTTTAATTAAATCCTGCGCGTTGTTTAGCCACACGTTAGTACCGTGGGAATAACCAGAAATATGCAGCAGGTCACTGAAATTCTTAGGCTTAACGTCTTCAATCATTTGACGCACAAAGAAGGTGCCGCATTCTGGCACACCATAAGTACCTACGTTACTGCCAATTTGTTCAGGAGTAACACCAAGTGATTTGGTGCTGAGGAACAGCTCCATGGTAGCTGGATCAGCAATAGGAATTGATTTGCAGTAACCATCCTGCCCCAGCAAATTATCCAGCATCTTGATCATGGTAGGATCATCATGGCCCAGAATATCCAGCTTCACCAAACGGTCGTTGATGGAGTGATAATCAAAGTGAGTTGTGATAATGCCGGTCTCCTCATCGTCAGCAGGATATTGCACCGGCGTAATGTAGTTAATGTCCAGGTTTCTGGGCACAACCATAATGCCACCGGGATGTTGTCCTGTGGTCCGCTTCACGTCTACCAGGCCTGGAATCAAGCCTTCTACATAAGCACTACGTACAGGCTGATTACGTCCCTCGTAGTATTTCTTAATATAACCATAAGCAGTGGCAGCAGCGATAGTGCCTAGTGTTCCTGCTCTAAACACGTTGTCCCTGCCAAATAATTCTTCTGTATATTTGTGAGCTTTTGCCTGATATTCTCCAGAGAAATTCAGGTCAATATCAGGAACCTTCTCACCATGGAAACCTAGGAAAACAGCAAAAGGAATGTTGTGTCCATCCCGCACCATATCAGTGTGACAATTAGGACACTGCTTAGGTGGCAAGTCAAACCCTGACCCGACGCTGCCATCTTCAAAGAACTCCGTATGGTGGCATTGGGGGCAACGGTAATGAGGAACCAAGGGATTTACTTCCGTAATATTCAGCATAGTTGCCACAAAGGAAGAACCTACGGAACCTCTGGAACCAACCATGTAACCATCATCATTAGATTTTTTAACCAATAGATGTGCGATGTAATACAAAACGGAGAAGCCGTTGCCAATAACAGCCTTCAGCTCCATCTCTAAGCGGTCAGATACCTGCTTAGGTAATTTCATCTCGCCATTTTCTTCATAGCCATACAGCTCCATGGCCTTGGCCTCGGACATGCTTCTAACCTTGTCTTCGGCACCTGGAATAATTGGCGTATACAATTGATCATCATCAGGAACAGGTTTAATTCTTTCAATCTGGTCGTTAATCTTATTAGGATTTTCTACCACAACTTCATAAGCTCTGTCCTTACCTAAATAATCAAATTCTGCCAGCATTTCTTCTGTAGTTCTGAAATACAGCGGAGGCTGATCAATGTCAGGATAGCCTACTCCAACTGTTAAAATTCTTCTCAGCAGTCCATCCTCCGGACGCAGAAAATGCACGTCGCCGGTAGCTACAGTCAGCTTGCCTAATTTATCTGCTAAAGCAATTACTTTCTTGTTTAAGTTCTCCAAATCAGTCTGAGAGGTAATCTCAGGGTAATTATCATCATTAAGCAAATATCTGTTATTACCTAAAGGCTGAATTTCCAAATAGTCATAGAAGGAAGCTGTTTCTTCCAGTTCCTTATCTGTAAAACCGTTTAATAAGCCACGGAACACTTCTCCGGCTGCACAGGCACTGCCAATAATCAGACCTTCTCGATACTGATTAATGAGAGCCTTGGTCATACGGGGGCGCTTAGGCTTGCCACCAAAATACTGCAAATGTGACAAGGAAATCAAACGATACAAATTACGCAAGCCCGTAATGTTTTTAGCTAAAATGATGATATGATAATTTTTCTTTTCAGCTTTATCGTGACACAAATAAGCTTCCACCCCAAAAATCAATTTCAGGTCGGAATCCAGTGTCTGTAATTCTTTATAAGCAAAAGGAAAGGCTTGCACTACGCCGTGATCGGTAATGGCTAAAGCCTTATGGCCCCACTTAGCGGCAGTGCGCACCAATTTCTCAATAGGTGTAACGCCATCCATCTTACTCATCTTGGTATGGCAATGAAGCTCCACTCTTTTCACGGGAGCTTTGTCTGCTACTTCTTCATGAGGCTCCAGCATAATGCTCTTTATCGGCATCATGATCAGCTCGGAATTCTCATACTTATCTATCATGATATTGCCTTGCAAAATAATATGAGAACCAACGGGAATCTTTTTCTTAAAAGCAGCCGCGTCTTCTCTGTTCTTGGCTAAGTCATTACGATTTCTCTGCTCGCCAAAACGAATCTTGGCAAGGATACCATTGGTTTTGTCCTTTACCAGGATTGTAATCATCACAGCATCAGTACGAAGTTCTCTTTCTCTAAAATCAACAACCTCGCCTGCTACTACTACATTGTTTTCTTCCTCTACTACCTCATCCATGGTCCTAGGCTTTTTGGTAATCTTGCGACCCATGACTACACCGGTAGCCTTGTAACCCATGTGCTCTTCTTCTACATGACGAAGTGCCTGTTGATAAGCCTCGCTTTGGCAAATATCATCAATCATAGGCTCATCTTCCGGCTCAGGCTCAGGCATAGGACCAGCTTCAGGTTCCAGCTCTGATTCCAAATCGTTGGCAGGCAACACAAGAAAAGCCGCGCTTGTTAAAGCACAAGCAGCGGCTAGCTTTTTGCCCATATTGTCTAAAAAGGGAATGTCCTTAGCCTCTACTTCGCCTTGGGCATAGTAAATTTCCCAAGTCTTAGCTGCTTCGTCCAAATGCACCTCTTGCACCAGCAAACGTTTAAGCAACGAAGCTTCTTCAGGAGATAATTCCAAAGTAGACATAAAGTTTCTAAAAGTATTTAGATCAGGTTTGATAACATATTTTTGCGACATCTTACTTACTTCTCTCGCTTTTCTTAGCCAATATTTTCTATGGAAATTACAGAATCAATTTTTTGCATATCAGTAATAATGCCATCAATATTACCATCTCGCATGATTTTTAGATAAAACTCTGCGGTAATAGTATTGCCGGCAATATCTTCTTTAATGTTTAAGGTTCTGGTCTTAACATTATTTTTTTGTAAATAATCCAGCACCTTGGGAATTCCGTCCATATTCTTCTTAACAATAATTCTTATATAACGGCGTTCTGTCTTACCGGTATCATAAAAACGTTTTTCCAAACCATGGAAGGTAACCAAAGTAATCAGCATGATAACCGTAGCAAATATGGCAATGATAAACATGCCACTACCACAAGCCAAACCAATAGCAGCCACCATCCACAAACTGGCAGCAGTGGTAAGGCCTCGTACGTTAAAGCCATCATGCAAAATGGTACCGGCACCTAAAAAACCTATACCGCTGACCACCTGGGCTGCAATACGGGAAGAATCCCGGCCTGCTGTTAGCCCATCGGAGCCGTAGAGAGACACCATCATAATCAAAGCAGAACCGGCACAAACCAGAATATGGGTTCTCAAGCCTGCCGGTCTATCGGCGCTACCTCTTTCCACACCTACTATGCCGCCTAAAATTGCCGCAGCACATAATCTAATGATCATTTGAGCAGTTATTGTATCCAGCATCTACGTCACCTTCATTTCTGCTTATAAGGTTTTAGCTAAAAGGTTTTTGATTTCTGTTAAATAATCGCCATTCACATCTACCATTACTACTTCACCGGTAGCTCTGGTCTTTACTTCTATTTGGCTCTTAGCTAAAGTCTTAGGACCTACTACCACTCTCAGAGGATAACCAATCAGGTCAGCATCCTTGAACTTAACACCGGCTCTTTCATCTCTATCATCAATAACAGTTTCAATGCCTTCAGCCGTCAATTTATTGTAAATCTCTTCTGCTTTAGCATTACTTGCTTCGTCCTTGGTATTAACAGGAAGGACAATGATTTGATAAGGAGCAACAGCCTTCGGCCAGATAATACCATCCTTATCATTGTGTTGCTCAATAACAGCAGCCATGGTACGACCTACACCAATACCGTAGGAACCCATGTAAATGGGTTGTTCCTGGCCGTTGATATCCAGATAGGTGGCTTTCATTGGCTCAGAGTACTTAGTAAACAGCTTGAAGACCTGACCAACTTCAATGCCTCTGGCAGCGGACAGCTTACCGCCACAACGTGGGCAAGGATCGCCGGCCTTAGCCAAACGAATATCAGCCACAATGGCAGACACAAAATCAGTTTTCGGATTGACGTTAATATAGTGAGTATCTACTTTGTTAGCACCACAGCAAATATTATGCATATTCATGACAGTGCTATCAATAACAACAATGGCTTTTTTAGGTTCTAAGCCTACCGGTCCCATGAAACCGCCTACTGTACCGGCAGCCGCCAGCATTTCAGCAGGAGCCATATCCACCTCGGTAACACCGGTAGCATTGATGACTTTGATTTCATTAACATCATGGTCACCACGGACAAAGCAAAGAATCAAGCCCTTGTCAGAAGTATAAGCAACTGCTTTGACAGAGTGGTCTACAGGCAAATGCAAAAACTTGCAAACATCTTCAATAGTCTTGCAATCAGGAGTATTTACTTCTTCCTTGGCCTTAGCTTCTTCCTCAGGAGCGACAATGGGAGCAAACTCAGCCTTCTCCACATCAGCAGCGTAATGGCAATCATTGCAATATACTATTTCTGCCTCGCCGCTTTCAGCCAGAGCCATAAATTCATGAGAACCGCTGCCACCAATAGCACCGCTATCAGCTTCTACAGGGCGGAAATCCAGACCGCATCTGGTAAATATCTTAGTGTAGGCATCATACATTTTCTTATAGGATACTTCTAAGCCCTTTTCATCCAGATCAAAAGAATAATCATCCTTCATGATAAATTCACGAGAACGCATTAGCCCAAAACGAGGACGACGCTCATCACGGAACTTACTCTGAATTTGATAAAGATTCAAAGGCATCTGACGATAGCTTCTTACTTCAGCGCGAATCAAGCTGGTAACCAGCTCCTCATGAGTTGGTCCAAGGCAGAATTCTCTGCCATGACGATCTTTTATTCTGCACATTTCCTGACCATAAACAGACCAACGACCGCTTTCCTGCCAAATCTCAGCAGGTTGCAAAATCGGCATCATGATTTCCTGAGCACCGGTAGCATCCATTTCTTCACGGATGATGGTTTCAATTTTCTTAATACTACGCCAAGCCAGCGGCAAATAAGAATACATGCCTCCCGCTGATTTTCTGATAAAACCTGCTCTGAGCATTAAGCGATGACTGATAAGCTCTGCCTCAGCAGGAACCTCACGTAAAGTTGGTGCATACAATTGGGAAACGCGCATTATTTATTCTTCCTTTCCAACAATATTTTATCTATTTCTTTAAACAATTCATCTACCAAAACATTTTCAGGAACTTTTCTTAAAATCTGTCCCTTTTGGAAAATCAGTCCCTCGCCCTTACCACCGGCCAGGCCAACATCAGCTTCTCTGGCTTCACCGGGGCCATTAACTACGCAGCCCATTACTGCAACGGTAATCGGCTCCTTGATAGCAGCCAGACGTTTTTCCACTTCCGTGGCAGCCTTCTCTAAATCAATGGAAGTACGACCACAGGTCGGACAAGAAATCAAGGTAGGACCATAATCTCTCAAATTCAGTGCCTTCAAAATCTGATATGCCACCTTCACTTCGTTGGCAGGATCGCCTGTCAAGGAAACTCTGATGGTATCGCCAATACCCTCCGCCAAGAGAGCACCAATGCCTACTGCTGATTTTATGATACCGGAATTAACAGTACCAGCCTCGGTAATGCCTACATGCAAAGGATAGTCGCATTGACTGGCCAAGAGCCGATAGGCTGCAATAGTCAAGGGCACATCATGAGCCTTAAGAGAAATTTTAATATTATTATAGTGCATATCTTCCAGAATATGAATATGCCTCCAGGCTGCTTCTACCAAAGCCTCAGCTGTAGGATGACCATATTTTTGTAACAAATCCTGTGGCAAGGAACCACCATTCACACCTATCCTAATAGGCAGATTACGTTCCTTGGCAGCTTTAACCACTGCCTCTACTCTGTCTCGTCCCCCAATGTTACCTGGGTTAAGACGCAGACCATCTACACCGGACTTAATAGCCTCCAAAGCCAGCTTATAATCAAAATGAATATCAGCAATCATAGGAATGCTGATGCCCTTCTTAATCTGGGCAATAGCCTTAGCTGCTTCCATGGTAGGAATGGCACAACGAATTACCTCGCAGCCCAGGGCTGCTAATTCATTGATTTGTTTAACGGTTGCTTCTACATTTTCAGTTTTGGTATTGGTCATGGACTGTACCACAATAGGATTGTCCCCGCCAATTTTAACCTTACCGATAGTCAGTACTCTGGTTTTTCTACGCACTATGTAGCCTCCTAACGACTTAAATCATTAAAGGTGGTAAATAAAGTCAACAAAATAATTAAAGCAAAACCCAGCATCTGGATTCTTTCCTGCCATTTGATGGAAATGGGTTTACCTCTAATTCCCTCAACCATCAGTACCACAAGTTGTCCGCCATCTAAGGCAGGCACCGGCAGCATATTAATGATAGCCAGGTTAATGCTGAGGAAAGCAATGAAATTTAAGAGCGGTAAGACACCTTGAGAAGCCACATCGCCTGCCATCTGAGCTACGCCAATAGGTCCGGATAGCTCTGCAGAAGAAGAATGTCCTGTCACAATGCGTTTTAAAGCAGTCAGCATATTACCAATGATTTTTTGTTCAAACGAAATAGAAGTCGTCACTGATTCCACAACGCCCATAGGACGCTTGGTAAACTTGGGACCAATGCCAATCAACGGTCTGCCCAGCTCCGTGTTCATCTCAGGAACAATTTTGTAATCCCGTACAGAACCGGCTCTGTCAATGGTAAAAACTGTTTCCTTGGGACCATTAGCCTTCATCGTATTAATCAAATCTTCCCAGGTTGTAACCTGAGTGCCATTAATAGCAATTATCTTATCTTCAGGCATAATGCCTGCGGCCGCTGCCGGTTGTCCGGCGCTCACCATACCAACTACAGCCTTATTTACCGGCGTATCCATACCGGAAGACATGAAGATGACGAAAAACAACAAAGCCGGCAAAATAAAATTCATGGCAGACCCGGCGCAAATTACCAGCATCCTGGCCCATAAGGGCTTGCTGTTAAAACCATCCGGTCTATCTCTGTCGTCGGCTTCCATACCGGCAATCTTATTATAACCACCTAAAGGAACCAGCCTTAAAGAATAAATGGTTTCAGGTGTTTTATTCTGATAAATCAAGGGTCCAAAGCCTACAGCAAATTCGTCGACTTTCATACCCGTTAGCTTGGCCACCAGAAAATGTCCTAATTCATGGACGGTAATCAAGACGCCAAACACAAGAATTGATGCTAAAATCGTTAACAAAATTTACCTCCTATTACAACTGCTTTGCCAAAATCTCTTTGGCCTTTATTCTGGTTTCCTTATCAACTGTTTCAATATCCTCTAAGGTAGGAGTAGCAATTTGTTCACTCTGCTCCATAACATCGCCAATAAGCTCGGCAATGCCCAGATACTTAATCTTGCCTTGCAAGAAGCTCTCCACCGCTACCTCATTGGCAGCGTTGAAAACGCAGGGCAAAATCCCGCCTTGCCTACCGGCAAATTGGGCCAAACCCAAAGCCTTAAAAATCTTGGTATCAGGTTTGCTAAAGGTAAGTTCTTTAAGCTGAGTCAAATCCAAATGACCAAAAGCATTATCCCATCTATTAGGATAACTTAATGCATACTGAATAGGCAGCCTCATATCAGGCAAGCCTAATTGAGCCAGCACTGCACCATCTTTGAATTCCACCAAAGAATGAACAATGCTCTGGGGATGAATAACAGGCTCAATTTGATCGTAGGACATGTCAAACAACCAGTGTGCCTCCATGATTTCCAGACCCTTGTTAGCCAAAGTAGAAGAATCAATGGTAACCTTAGGTCCCATCACCCAGTTGGGATGATGGAGACACTGCTCCACTGTAACATCTTCCAGCTCAGCTAAAGTCTTATCCCTAAAGGGTCCACCGGAAGCAGTAATAATGATCTTAGCTACTTCGCTATGCTTACCACCTTGCAAGGCTTGGAAAATCGCACTGTGCTCACTATCTACAGGCGTCAACTTAACGCCCTCCTGAGCCACCGCTGCCATCACAATACTACCGGCAGCCACCAAAGTTTCCTTATTGGCCAAAGCAATATTCTTGTGGGCATGAATAGCTGCCAAGGTAGGTTTTAAACCGCTATAGCCAACCATGGCACCTAGCACGGTATCTGCCTCACTATAGGTAGCTACCTCCATCACGCCTTCAGCACCTGCCACAATTTTGGTAGAACCGTGATAATTTGCCTTGAGTTCCTTGGCTGCTGCCTCATCAGACAAAGCCACCAACTGCGGATGAAAAGCTTCAATTTGTTTAAGAATTAATGCCACATTTTTATGTGCAGCTAAAGCCACCACAGATAATTCCGTAGGATTAGCGGCTACAACTTCCAAGGTCTGAGTTCCAATAGAACCGGTAGACCCTAAGATGGCAATTTTCTTCATGACTACACCCTCTCAACGCTTAATGTAATACCAAGATAATATAGTAATAAGCCAAGGGAATGGCAAACAACAAACTATCGCAACGGTCCAACACACCGCCGTGTCCAGGGAAGAAGTTACCGGAATCCTTAATCTCGCAATTACGCTTCAAAATAGATTCCACTAAGTCTCCCAAAGGAGCAAATAAGGCAATGATTAGAGCCAAGCCTACCATTCTTTCTGCAGGATAGTTTAACCACTTCACGCCCAAGGCCATCACCACAGCAATACTACCTACAAAACCAGCCACCGCACCCTCAACGCTTTTCTTGGGACTGACCGCAGGAATAAGCTTGTGTGAACCGATGGCTACACCAATAAAATAAGCAAAAGTATCACTAGCCCAAGTACCTAACAAAACAACCCAAAGCAGAGCCTCGCCTCTGTCTAAAATAAAATGCGACATGATGGATACAGGCGTACCGGGCAATTGTCTTAACAAAATAAAGTGACTAAACAACAGGCCTACATAAAGCACGCCAAAGCTAGTCAAGGCTACAGAAGTAACCCATTGACCATTCTTGTAATTGTAAAGTGCTTCCAGCATGATAGCCAAAATAGCGATAGCCAAAATAGGCACACTGTAGTGAGCCTTGTCCACTGCTGCGGACAGCACCAGTCCGATTACGGAAAGACCGCCTGTCACATAATATAGCTTGGCATCACGATTGATCAGCATCCTATAAAATTCCTGCCACCCCACCAAGGCTAGTACTGCTACACCTACTGAATAAAACCAACCACCCAGGCAAATTAAAAGCAGGGCAATGGGAATAGCCACTATCGCCGTCATAATACGTTGTTTCATAAGTCACCAGCTTATTTTGAATTAAGGCCACCATAACGGCGGTCCCGTTTTTGATAACTTCTAATAGCATCCAAAAGCATCTCTTGGGTAAAGGCAGGCCAGTATGTATCTGTAGTCCAAATTTCTGCATAAGCAATCTGCCACAGCATAAAATTACTTACCCGTAAATCCCCACCCGGTCTGATTAATAAATCAGGAGGCGGTAACTGTCTGGAATATAAATTATCTTCCACCATCTGTATATCTATAGCTTGGGGCTCCAGCTTGCCATCCTTCACCTGCTGAGCAATACTTTGCACAGCATGAAGAATCTCAGCCTGTCCGCCATAGTTAATTGCTAAATTAAGAATAATGCCGGTATTGTTACAAGTAGCCTTCAGAGCATAATCCATCTTCTCCTGCACTACCTTAGGCAACCCTTCCCGGGAGCCCATGAAACGTACCTGCACATTATTTTCGTTAAACTCGTCTATCTCGTCAGTTAAATACCGGCTTAATAGCTCCATAATAAAATTTACTTCTGTAATCGGCCTTTTCCAATTTTCCGTAGAAAAAGCATAGGCGCTTAAAACCTTGACGCCTAAGGAATTGGCAAACTTTACTATGGTACGGAGAGTTTTAGCTCCCACATTGTGACCATAGGTTCTTGGTTTGCCTTGCGCTTTAGCCCAACGTCCATTGCCATCCATAATAATGGCAATATGCTTGGGAATATTGTTCATATCAACATTATGAGCAGCCAGAAGTGGATCGTTTTTAATTTTGCCTGCTTCCGTAAAGAGATTCTTAAACATGTTGTTGTCTCCTCACAAAAAATTTGCGCAACCCAGTGTAGGGTTGCGCAATCTTTGCTATTAATTATTCTGCCTTAATAGCGCCTACTGGGCAAGAGCCTGTGCAAGCATCGCAATCGATACAAGCAGCCTCATCCACCTTATACTTGCCACCATCATCTTTTATAGCGCCTACCGGGCAAGAGCCTGCGCAGGTACCACAACCGATGCATTCATCAGCATTAATTTTATGTGCCATAATCTTACGCCTCCTTTCCTGAATTTAACCAATCAGTAAGATTAGTATATATTGTTAGGTTTCCCGAACAAACAAGTAAAAAAATCAAATCTCCATTACTTCTTTTTCTTTATTAGCCAATACCTTGTCTATTTCCTTCATGTATTGGTCAGTTAGCTTTTGAGCCTTGTCAAGAGCCTGCTTATTAGCATCTTCAGTAATGGTTCTAGCTTTTAATTCTTTCTTCAAAGCTTCATTAATATCACGTCTAATATTGCGGACTTCAATTCTAGTAGCTTCGCCCTTCTTATTAACCATCTTAACAAGTTCCTTACGTCTTTCCTCAGTGGGCTGAGGCAGGTTCAGACGAATGGCACTGCCATCGCTATTAGGATTAATACCCAAATCAGAAGTTTGAATAGCCTTCTCAATAGGTTTAATCATGCTCTTTTCCCAAGGAGAGATTAACATCATTCTAGGCTCGGGAACAGAAATATTAGCAACTTGGTTAATCGGTGTAGGTGTACCATAATAATCAACTTTAATTCTGTCCAATAAGGACGGGGTAGCGCGACCGGTACGAATAGCGGTCAATTCACCACGTAAAGCGTTGATTGCCTTGTCCATGCGATCTTTTGTCTTAGTCATTAACTCATCAACAGTAGCCATTATGCCTCGCCTCCAACTAAGGTCCCTATTTTTTCGCCATGTGCAGCCTTCACGATATTACCTTTCTTATCAATATCAAAAACTACAATGGGAATCTTGTTATCCATGCAAAGACTAATTGCAGTGGAATCCATGACCTTTAAATGTTTTTGGATTACATCAAGATAGGTTAACCTATCAAACTTCTTAGCCTTGGGATTTAGCTTGGGATCACTATCATAAACCCCATCTACGCCCTTCTTTGCCATCAAGATGGCATCGGCTTCAATCTCAGCAGCTCTCAGTGCGGCGGTAGTATCTGTAGAAAAATACGGATTACCGGTACCTGCTGCAAAAATAACTACTCTACTCTTTTCCAAGTGTCTGATGGCACGCCTACGAATGTAAGGCTCTGCAATCTGGCGCATCTCGATGGCAGTTTGTACTCTGGTAGGAACGCCACGATTTTCCAAAGCGTCCTGCAAAGCCAAAGAGTTAATAATAGTAGCCAACATGCCCATATAATCTGCTGTGGCTCTATCCATCCCCTTAGAACTACCGGAAAGACCTCTCCAAATATTGCCTCCACCATTAACAACGGCTACATCTAGTCCTAAATTAGCCAAATCTTGAATCTGGCTGGCTATATCATCAACAGTTACAGGATCAATACCATAACCCTTAGGACCTGCTAATGCTTCGCCACTTAACTTTAGAATTACCCGTTTGTATTTTTTCTTTTCTGTCACAAATAGGACCTCCCAGTTAACACATATCATATATAATTATATGAAAAAATGCCCACAAATACAAGTGGTATTTACCTATTTAAGCACTATAAGTTGTGGGAAAATTCAGACGTTGGGACAAAGGGACGCGTCCGCTGTCCCACCTTTTCAGAAAAGCGGGACGGCGGACGCGTCCCTTTGTCCCACTTTCCTCTTGACTTAAACCCTAGTATAAGATATATACTTAACAGAAAACTATTTATCTCAGGTGATCTCATGCGTAAATATCTATTAATTTTCTTTTTGATTCTCGTACTCATTTTTACTGCTCTTTTAGCAGGCGCCGGCTATTTCGTAGGCGACTATTTTGTTAATTTTACCCTAAAACGCGGTAATGACATGAATCCTCATGGTCCGCCTCAAGCCTACTCCACCATTTTAGGTGTAAAGAAAGCCCCTGAAGTAGATAAACCAAACTATGTTTCAGAAGATTGGCAAATGACTTCCCAAGACGGATTAAAACTGCAAGCCACTTATTTTGAGCCAAGAAAAAACAGCAACCATCGCTGGGTTATTTTGGTACACGGCTATGGCGGTAACCAAACCTATGTATGGAATTTGGCCAGAGCTTATTTGCACAATGGTTACCAAGTTCTTACCCCGGATTTAAGAGCGGCAGGCAAAAGCGAAGGCAAATACATTACCTTAGGTATTTTGGAAAGCAAAGATATTATAGACTGGAGCAAGGATATTATCAAGAAAGACCCCTCTGCCCAGATTGTTCTCCATGGCGTTTCCATGGGAGCTGCTACTGTCATGCTGGCCGAAGGCGGAAAACTTCCTACCAATATAAAAGCGGTCGTAGAGGACTGTGGTTATACAAGTGCTTATCAGATGCTACAGATGGAACTTGTAAAGGTTATCAAGGTTATTCCACCGGAGCCTATTTTATGGGTAGCCAACCTCATGACTAAAGTGCGCACCGGCGTCTACTTCTCAGATGCCACACCCATCAAGGCTGTGCAGTATGCCAATTTACCTACCCTCTTTATCCACGGCAACACTGACGATCTGGTACCATTTGCCATGATGCAGCAATTATTTGACTCCAGCACTTCGACCGACAAAGAAGAACTTACCGTAGAAAATGCCACTCATGCCATGAGCTACGTGGTCAATCCCAGACAATACTTTGGCACAGTGTTTAATTTTCTCAACAAACACTTAAGCTAAACAAAAGGCTCAGAGAGCTATGCTCTCTGAGCCTAATTTTTATTTCTTATTTCATGAAGCTTGCAACTTCTGCAGCAAAATCATCTTTGCGTTTCTCAATGCCTTCGCCCAATTGATAACGAACAAAACGTTTAATAGTAGCATTTTGTTCTTTTACCAAAGCGCTAATGGATTTATCCGGATCCTTAACAAATTCTTGATCTACCAGGCAAACTTCCTTGTAGAACTTTTGAATACGACCCATAACCATCTTTTCAATGATTTTTTCAGGCTTGCCTTCGTTACGAGCTTGTTCAGAAAGAACAGTCTTCTCATGTTCCAAAACATCAGCAGGAACTTCAGAACGCTCTAGGTAGCCGGGGTTAGCAGCTGCAATATGCATTGCTACATCTTTAGCCAAAGCAGCATTGCCGCCTACTAATTCAACCAAAACGCCAATACGTCCACCACCGTGTACATAAGCGCCAATAACATCAGTGCCATATTCGAAAATGCTGAAACGACGGATATCAATCTTCTCGCCGATTTTAGCAATAGCTTCGGTAACAACTTGGCTTACCTTCTTGTCAGTGCCTTGGAAAGTTTGGTCAGCCAATGCTTCTACGGAAGCAGGTTTATTTGCAGCAATGTGTTTAGCAATGGAGTCAACCAATGCTTTGTAATCATCGGTCTTAGCAACGAAGTCAGTTTCGCAGTTTACTTCTAAGCAAACAGCAACCTTGTTAGCTTCGTCAATGTAGGTATCTACGATGCCTTCAGCAGCAATTCTGCTTGCTTTCTTAGCAGCCTTAGATAAACCTTTTTCTCTTAAATAGTCAATTGCTTTATCCATATCACCGGCAGTTTCTGTCAGCGCTTTTTTGCAATCCATCATACCTGCACCGGTACGCTCGCGCAAATCTTTAACTAAACTAGCAGTAATTTGTGCCATTATATATTTCCCTCCGTAAGTTGAAATTTATGCTTATTGAGCATCCTTAGCTTCTTCAGCAGGAGCATCAGCAGCAACATCTTCGCCATTTTCCTTAGCGATTTCAGCATCGTCGTTAGCACTTACTTTGCCTTCCAATACTGCATCAGCCATCTTGCCAGCCAATAACTTAACGGCACGAATAGCATCATCGTTAGCAGGAATTACATGGTCAATTTCATCAGGATCGCAGTTGGTGTCAACGGTAGCAACAATAGGAATATGAAGCTTGTGAGCTTCCAAAACTGCAATACGTTCCTTACGAGGATCAACGATAAACAAAGCTCCGGGCAACTTCTTCATATCTTTAATACCAGACAAGAACTTGGTTAATTTTTCCATTTCATGCAACAGATTGCTAACTTCCTTCTTGGGAAGAACATCGAAAGTGCCATCTTCTTGCATTTTTTCTAATTCACGTAAGCGTTGAATACGTTTTTGAATGGTCTTGAAGTTGGTCATCATACCGCCCAACCATCTCTCGCTTACATAGAACATGCCGCAACGCTCTGCTTCTTCTTTAATAGCGCCTTGAGCTTGCTTCTTGGTACCAACAAACAAAATGTTTTCGCCGGAAGCTGCTACATCACGCAAGAAGTTATAAGCTTCTTCAACCTTCTTAACGGTCTTTTGCAGATCAATGATATAAATACCATTTCTCTCGGTGAAAATGTAAGGAGCCATCTTAGGGTTCCAACGACGTGTTTGGTGACCGAAATGGACACCTGCTTCCAAAAGTTGTTTCATAGAAATAATAGCCATTTTTTCATCCTCCTGTTTTGTCCTCCGCAGATTTGTTTTTTTCGCCTAACCACTGATGTGGACAGTAGCGTCATACTCTGCGTGTGAATTTTATGACTGAGACAGATTATATCACATATAAGCAAATCCTGACAAGTGTTTTTGTACAAAATATTACATTATTATAATGAGACAAATCTGGGACAAAGGGACGCGTGTGGTGACCCCAAAAAGTTAGACTTGATAACGTAGCAGTTTTTACTGCTACGTTATTTTCATGATACTTGGAGAGACAGCCTGTATTCTATAGGGCTCATCCAGCCAAGTGATTTCTTAATCCGTTGCTCGTTGTAATACTTTATATATTTTTCAATAGCCGTTTTTAGGCTGTCATAACTGTAATAGGCACAACCATAGTACATTTCCTGCTTCATTATCCCAAAAAAGTTCTCCATTACAGAGTTATCATGACAGTTGCCTTTCCTGGACATGCTTTGGAATATCCTGTGACTGTTTAATGCGTCGACATAAGACTTCATCTGGTATGCCCATCCCTGGTCGGAGTGGAATGTCCTTCTGTACCGGCAATCAGAAGTCACTTCTATGGCTGCGTTGAGCGCAGCCATAATGCCTTGTGCATTTGGCTGTTTGGCAATATTAAAGCTTATTATCTCCCTGTTGTACAGGTCCATAAATGGGTCAAGATACAGCTTCCTAATAGCCATATGTCCTTTGTTATCAATCTCATAGTATTTAAACTCTGTAGTGTCGGTGGTGATTTTCTGGTAAGGAATGCTTGTGTTAAATCTGCGCCTAAGTCTATTGAAAGCCACAGTGCCGACAGTTCCCCTGTAAGAGCTATACTTCCTGCTCCTGCGGGTAAAGGATGTAACTTGGAGGCCGAGCTTCTGCACAATTCTTTGTACCTTCTTCTTATTGATGAGTATCCCCAGCTTTTTCAGTTCGCCATATATGCGGCGGTAGCCGAAGTCTTTATGCCGTAGGCGTATCTCTTTAATTTCTTCTTCCAGCTCTAGGTCAGGGTTGGGTTTGTTCATGCGCTTCTGCCAGTACATGTATGTTGCCTTGGGTAGTTTTGCAACAGCGAGAATGTCCTTTAATCTGTATGATCCTCGGAGGCTGTGGACGACTCTCGCCCTTTTTTCCATTTGGCTTCCTTTAAGCGCAGCCTCCTCAATCCTTTTAAATATGCATTCTCTATTTTCGCATACAGCAACTCATGCTCCAGCTGCTTAACGTATTCAGATTTTTTATCCTGCTCAGTTGGTATCGCCTTTCTCTTCCTAGCCACTTCGTTAGGTCTCCCTTCCTGCCTCTGTCTCAAAGCTTCGGGACCCGCTTCCCTAAAAACAGCTACCCATTCCTTGATTGCGCGAGAATTGGTTAGCCCGACTGATAGAGCCAGATCCTGATAAGAAATATCTGTTGTTAAATATGACTCTACCACATGAAGCTTAAATTCGAAAGAGTGTTCTCTATTTTCTCTTGAAGTGATTAGGCCTTTTTCTCCGAAAGCTTGGTATGTCTTCACCCATCGTTGCAGTACGGCTCTTCCAGAAATGCCGTACCGCTTGACTAAGACGCCGTAACTTCCTTCATTGTCCAAATATGCCTTTACAGCCTTCAATTTGACTTCAAGCCGATATCTCCTGCAAAGTTTCATAAAAAGACCCCCTAAAGTTAGAATTTAGGTCTAACTTTAGGGGGTCAGCACA
>Ga0183095_10545_pt1 | contig 103315 bp, 96 predicted proteins | sample BioMet4_FD_130346 | JGI IMG/M metagenome (GOLD analysis project Ga0183095, IMG submission 130346) | Microbial communities from bioreactor (seeded with sewage sludge) at LBNL, California, USA - Biofuel metagenome 4 (v2) (version 3) | ecosystem: Engineered > Bioreactor > Anaerobic > Unclassified ...
CGCCCATTAAAGCGGTACGCGAGCTGGGTTCAGAACGTCGTGTGACAGTTCGGTCCCTATCTGTTGTGGGCGTTGGGAATTTGAGAAGAGCTGCCCCTAGTACGAGAGGACCAGGGTGGACGTTCCTACGGTGCACCAGTTGTCACGCCAGTGGCACAGCTGGATAGCTGAGAACGGATCGGATAAGCGCTGAAGGCATCTAAGCGTGAAACCGACTTCAAGATGAGATTCCCCATCAATTCAATTGAATAAGACCCCTTAAAGACGATGAGGTTGATAGGTCAGGGATGTAAGTGCCGTGAGGCATTGAGTTGACTGATACTAATAGGTCGAAGGTTTATTCACACGAGAGAACTACGTCCAGCGAAGTAAGAAAGACTAAGGAAATTTATCTATTGAGTCAAAGATTGTTATTCAGTTTTCAGGGAATGTAAATTTCACTGAATATCTGGTGGTCATAGCGGAGTGGTCATACCTGTTCCCATCCCGAACACAGAAGTCAAGCACTCCCGCGGCAAAAATAGCCGAAAGGTGAATCAAGCTCGCTGCCAGGTCATCAAGAGAAGAGCAATCTTCTCTTTTTTATTTGTTTCAAAATGCATGTAATAGAGACAGATGAAAAATGCCGAATTAAGCGCATTTCGTGAGCTTTACATGCATATTCGGAGTATAATATCCAAGCGTGAGGCAGAATATTATGAGAGAATTCAAAACACAGACAAACAACTTAGAAGAAACACATCTGCTGGGAGAAAAGCTTGGCAGAAACGCCAGTGAAAATATGGTTTTTTTACTTGATGGAGACCTCGGTGCCGGCAAGACAACGCTGACCCAGGGCATTGCTAAGGGACTTGATATAAAGAAGAATGTCACCAGTCCTACCTTTACCATTCAGAAGATCTATCACGGCAGAATGCCTCTGTATCATATTGATGCATACCGTTTAGAAGGAATTGATCAAGACCTTGGCTTTGAAGAATATTTCTATGACGACGGACTGACAGTTATCGAATGGTCGCAGTTTGTACCGAAGCTGATCCCGGATGAATACATGCGCATCTCCATCAAGCTGCTGGAAGAGAACTCCAGAGAGTTTGTCTTCACAGCTCATGGAAAACAATATGAAGATCTATTGGAGGAATTGATATGATCACATTATGTATGGATACAAGTCATACGTGGCTTGTCGTTGGATTGATCAAGGATGATAAAGTGATTGCCAAGGTCCAGGAAGCCTGCTGGAAAAAGCAGTCGGAAGAACTGTTCCCGAAGCTGATCAAGATGATGGATGGAGTAAAGCTGCAGCCGGAGGACATCGATCAGATTGTTATTTCAGAAGGTCCGGGTTCCTATACAGGTGTCCGCATTGCGATGACAGTTGCTAAAGTGTTCTGCGCGATGAGAGAGCTTCCTCTTTATACAATCGGCACCCTGCAGCTGTATGCTGGCATGGAGAAGTGCCGGGTCGTAACAGATGCACGCGGAAATCGTGTTTATACATGCACGTATGAAAACGGAAAGGCTGTCGGAGAACTGGAAGCAGTTGAGATTGCTGATCTGGAGATTGATGAAAATGAAAAGGTCATCGGAGACGGTGCCCTGGTTGGACGCGAAAATGTCTGGCCTGATATTGTTGAGAACTTTGCGGCTCTGCAGAAGGAATGGAAAAAGGCAGAGAATGTTCATCTGGTCGTTCCGGAGTATCTGAAGCCAAGTGAATCCTACCTTGTCAAGAAAGCATGATCCGCATCAGTGAGGAAAAAGACATTCCGCTGCTGGTGGAAATGGAAAAGGAACTGTTTCCGTCTTCCCCATGGCCGGAAAGTGAATTCATCTATGAGTTCACTGAGAATCCTTTCTCAACAATTTATATTTATGAAGCAGATGGCGTACCTGCCGGCTTTGCGGATCTTTGGATCACATATGAGCAGGCACAGATTGCTAATATCGCTGTCAGTAAGAAATATCAGGGAAAAGGCTATGGAGATGCACTGCTGAGGCACTGTATTCAGCAGGGAATCAAGAATGGCTGTGAGAATCTGACGCTGGAGGTAAGGGTCTCCAATGACCGTGCCATTCAGGTTTATGAAAAGAACGGCTTTATCACCGTGAATAAAAGAAAGAATTACTATGATGATGGGGAAGATGCCTATCTCATGGTCAAACCATTAGGAGGTCTAGAATATGACAATGATACTGGCGCTTGAGTCGAGCTGTGATGAAACAGCATGCGCAGTAATTAAGGACGGAAAGGATATCCTCTCTTCCGTTGTATCAAGTCAGATCAACGTACATACACAATACGGCGGCGTTGTACCGGAAGTTGCCAGCCGCATCCATGTTGAGAATATTTCCACTGTTGTAACAGAAGCCATTACCAGAAGCGGTGTCACGATGGATGACATCGATGCCGTTGCCTTTACACAGGGACCTGGTCTGATTGGCTCACTGCATGTCGCTGTTCAGGCAGCCAAGACGCTGGCCTGGGAATTTCACAAGCCGCTGGTGCCAATCAACCACATGACCGGACATATTTATGCCAACCGCTTTGCGCTTGACCATGATCTGAAGTTCCCATTGCTGGCATTGGTCATCTCCGGCGGACATTCACAGCTGGTCTGGATGGAAAATGACTGGGACTTCAAAGTCTTGGGCACAACCAGAGATGATGCCATCGGTGAAGCATACGATAAGGTATCCAGAGTCCTGGGTACAGGATATCCTGGCGGACCTGTCATTGATAAGATGGCCAAGGAAGGGAAACCGCATTATACACTGCCGACACCAAAGGTTGACGGAAAGTATGACTTCTCCTTCTCCGGTCTGAAGACAGCTGTCAGCCAGCTGATTGCCAGAGAAGAAAAAGCAGGCAGACCGATTGTCAAGGAAGATGTTGCCTATGCCTTCCAGGAGACTGCTCTGCAGTCCATGGTCGGCAAGACGCTGCAGGCTGTTCAGGATCTCCATCCAGCGATGGTCATCACTGCCGGCGGGGTTGCCGCAAACAGCCGCCTGAGAGTCATTCTGGCAGAAGGCATGAAGCAGTTCCCGGAAATTGAACTGTCTCAGCCGCCAATCAAGTTCTGCACGGATAACGCTGCCATGATCGGCGCATCCGGCTATATTGCATACAAGCATGGGCTGTTTGGAACATTCGATGTCGCTGCTGATCCGGGTCTTTCTATGCCTGGTGAAGAATAATTGTACAAAATCGTGTAAAAATTCACAAAATTTTTCACAAATTACACAATCAGTGATAAAATTGAACCGGTGATGAATATGGAAAGTAATGAAAGAAAAGTACCTCGTGCTACATTGCAGAGATATCCGGTTTATCTGAAAGCACTCAGAAAACTGAAGACAGACGGCGTGGAGAGGATCATGTCACGTCAGCTGGCAGATTATGTAGGGATTGAATCGACGACAATCCGCCGTGATTTCAGCTTCTTAGGGAATCTGGGAAAGCAGGGCTACGGCTATAACGTGGATTCTTTGATTCAGATCTTTTCAGACCAACTGGGTGTCAGCTTCGATGAGAAGATCATCCTGATCGGTGCCGGCAACTTAGGAAGAGCACTTTTGAACTACAATCACTGGAACCATGTGGTCGGTGAAATTGTTTGTGCGTTTGACCTGAAGCCGGAAAATGTAAAGGGTTCCTTAGTTCCTGTCTATGATATCAAGGATCTTTCGGAAAAAATGCCGAAGGGATGCAGAATAGCTATTCTCTGCATCAACCAGAATGTACAGGAAACAGTGGACCTTTTAGTCAAGGAAGGCATCCGTGGATTTGTCAGCTTCTCGCTGGAGCATTTCTCTGTTCCGCAGGGCGTCTATGTCAGATCGGTCGATGTCGTATCTTCCATTCAGGAACTTGTCTTTGAGACAAACTCCATGAAGGACTAATTAAAAATTTTGATATTAATAGGAGAGTTTTAATATGCCAACAGAAATGAGTATCCGTGAGCTTTATGAGCTCACCAAAGAAGGAACAGAACTGGAAAAGGACCAGATTGAATATGTTCAGCTGCAGGGCTGGATCAGAACGAACCGTGCCGGCAAGAATGTATCATTCATTGCATTGAATGATGGTACCTATTTTCAGAATGCTCAGGTCGTATATTCGGCGGATACTTTATCCAACTACGACGAGGTCGCAAAGTTCGGTACCGGTACATCAGTCAGTGTCATCGGCAAATATGTCGTTACAACGGATGCACCGCAGCCATTTGAAATCCAGGCAACAGAAGTTGTTCTGGAAGGTGCATGCGATCCTGCCTATCCGCTGCAGAAGAAGAGACATTCCTTTGAATATCTGCGTGAGATCGGCCACTTAAGACCGAGAACAAATACATTTGAAGCTGTCTTCAGAGTGAGAAGCTGTCTGGCAATGGCAGTGCATCAGTTCTTCCAGGACCAGGGCTTTGTATATGTCAACACACCGCTGATCACCTCAAATGATGCAGAAGGTGCCGGCGAGACATTTACTGTTACAACTAGAGACGATGCCGAATATGATGAAGATTTCTTTGGCAAGCATGCAAGCCTGACTGTTTCCGGTCAGCTGCAGGCAGAAGCATATGCGATGGCATTCCGTGATGTCTATACTTTCGGACCAACCTTCCGTGCGGAGAATTCAAACACTACAAACCATCTGGCAGAATTCTGGATGATTGAACCGGAAATGGCATTCGCTGATCTGGATTATGATATGGATGTCATCGAAGATCTGATCAAGTACTGCATTAACTATGTTTATGACAACTGTCCGGAAGAAATGAAGTTCTTCAATGAACGGATTGATACAACCCTGAATGAAAGACTGAACAAGGTCAGAAATTCTGATTTCAGAAGAATGACATATACAGAAGGAATTGAACTGTTGAAGAAGGCTGTCGCAGACGGTGTCAAGTTCGAGAATACAAAGATCGAATGGGGCATGGATCTGATGACGGAGCATGAAAGATATCTGTGTGAGAAGATTGCGGACGGACCATTGTTCCTGACGGATTATCCAAAAGATATCAAGGCTTTCTATATGAGACAAAATGAAGATGGAAAGACGGTCGCTGCGGTTGACTGCCTGGTTCCGGGTGTTGGTGAACTGGTCGGCGGATCACAGAGAGAAGAGCGTCTCGACGTCCTGGAAGCACGCATGGATGAACTTGGCATGAACAAGGACTTCCTGCAGTGGTATCTGGATCTGAGAAGATACGGAGGCTGTCAGCATGCTGGATTTGGTGTCGGCTTTGAAAGACTTGTCATGTATGTGACCGGCATGGAGAATATCCGTGACGTTATTCCATTCGCAAGGACCCCACGGAATCTGCAGTTCTAAAAGAATTGAAATCAGAACAGGAATGCGGTAACCTTACAAGGCTGGCATTTCTGTTTTTTATTGGTAAAGGAAAGGAGACTGCATATGCTGTATTCAATATCAAAAGCATCCAAAGCGTATGGTGCGGATGAGATCTTCAGCGATGTGACCTTTGAAATTAAAGGTACGGAGAAGATTGCCATCGTCGGCCGCAACGGATGCGGTAAAACAACATTTCTTCGCTGCATGTGCGGTGAAGAATCCTTTGACAGTGCGAATGTAGCCCGTCAGAACGGGACTGAGATCGGCTATCTGTCGCAGAAAGTACTGGCACATGATGACTGGACAGTCGAACAGGAATTGATGACCATTTATGCACCGGTGTTTGCACTGCAGAAAAAGATGAATGAACTTGAAGACAGAATGGCCGAAGACTATTCCGAAAAAGTCATGAACCAGTATGCGGAGGCACAGGAAAAGTTTGAAGCAATGAACGGCTATCACTGGGAGTCTGAGATGAAGACAGTATTTACGCGCTTCGGATTTCCAATTGAACAGCTGTCAAAGAAGATTGGTGAGTTCTCCGGCGGTCAGAAGACTAGGATTGCTTTTGTAAAGCTGCTGCTGTCAAAGCCGGATATTTTGCTGCTGGATGAACCGACAAACCACTTGGATATTGATGCGATTGAATGGCTGGAAGGATATGTCAAAAACTATCCAAAGGCTGTTGTTATTGTTTCGCATGACCGCATGTTCCTGGATCATACGGTAGACTGTGTCTACAGTATGGAATATGGAAAGATGAAGCGGTATACAGGCAACTATTCCAGCTTTGTAGTAGAGCGTGAGAATGATCTGGAACGGCAGCAGGCTGCTTATGACCGCCAGCAGAAGGATATAGAACGTCTGCAGGCATTGATAGAAAAGTTCCGCTATAAGAAGAATAAGGCCGCCTTTGCACAGTCTAAGATCAAATATCTGGACCGTATGGAACTGGTGACCGTCGATAAAGGTGACAGCAGAAATTTTCATGCCCACTTTACCCCGAACTTAAAAGGCGGCGAGAAGGTCCTGGAGACAGACCATCTGGCAATCGGCTATGATCATGTCCTGACTGAAGTCACAATGAAGATGAGAAGAGGCGACAGGATAGCCGTCATCGGTCCAAACGGGACCGGCAAGTCAACATTTGTCAAGACTTTAATGGACTTGATCCCGTCATTAGGGGGAGCTTTCCTGTTTGGCCATCAAATTGAGAAGGGATACTTTGATCAGCAGCTGGCACAGTTCTCTTCCGGCAAGACAGTCATTGAAGAACTGTGGGATGACTATCCAGAATTGGACCGCACAGCTGTCCGTTCTGTGCTTGGACAGTTTTTGTTCAGTGCAGATGATGTCTTCAAGTCTGTTGATGTCCTTTCCGGCGGCGAGAAGGTGCGTCTGTCCTTTGCTAAGCTGCTTCTGCAGCACAGCAATCTGCTGATTCTGGATGAACCGACCAACCATCTGGATATTCCTGGCAAGGAAGCGCTGGAAGAGGCGCTGAAGGGCTTTACAGGCACCATTCTGTTTGTCTCCCATGACCGCTATTTCATCCAGCAGCTGGCGACCGGCCTGCTGAAGTTCGAGAATGGCAGCGCTGAATTCATCGAGAAGAGCTGGAATGAGTATGAGGAAAATGAAGTTGCCAAGGCCTCCATGGTCATGGCAACGGAAAAGAAGGCTTCGGAAGAAGAAAACAAGGCGCAGGAGACAAGACGCCAGCTTTCTCCAGAAGCGATAAAACGTGAGATCAAGAAGCTGGAGGAGCAGATCACTGATAAGGAAGCCGAGCTGGAAGACCTCCGCGACCTCCGCTATGAACCGGAGTATTATCAGGACTATCAGAAAATGAATGCTCTGGACCAGGACATTGATGATGTGCACAATGAACTGGCTCATTTATACAAACAGTGGGAAGAACTCAGTGAAGAAGCATAGAACAGAGATGAAAGTCTCTGTTTTTTTTTGCTTAGGATTGTTATAATGGAAGCGCAATAAAAGGAGAAAAAGATAGATATGTCAAATTGTATCGTAGCACAGTCCGGCGGACCAAGTTCCGTCATCAACGCAACCGTTGCCGGTGTTGTTAAGGCAAACCAGATGAACCCTGTATATGAACATGTATACGGCGGATTAAATGGTATTGAAGGAATCCTGCAGGAAAGATTTGTTGATTTAACAAACATGCCTGAACATGAGAACCTTGTTCTGCGTCAGACACCGTCTTCTGCTTTAGGCTCATGCCGTTATAAGCTGAAGAGAGAGAATGTAGAAGATTTTGAAAAGATCATCAATATCATGGACAAGTATGATATTGAAACACTGTTCTACACAGGCGGCAACGATTCCATGGACACTGTCGCTGCTTTATCTGAATATGCTGCAAAGAATAACATTACCAACCACAGATTTGTCGGCTGCCCTAAGACAGTAGACAACGATCTGATGGAAACAGACCACTGCCCAGGCTTTGCATCTGCTGCAAAGTTCATTGCTACAACTGCTCTGCAGTGCTGGTATGATGTCAACGTATATCCATCTACCCGTAAGGAAGTCTTCATCCTTGAGACAATGGGAAGAGATGCAGGCTGGTTAGCAGCATCTGCATGCTTATGCGGCAAGGTCGATCTGCTGATTGTTCCTGAACAGCCGTTTGACAAGGAAGTCTTCTTAAAGAGCGTCAAGAAGATTGTTGATGAAAAGTCCAAGTGCTTCGTTGTTGTATCTGAAGGTGCTCACTATGCAGACGGTTCCTACCTCGCTGCTGGCGAAGCTAAGAATGATAAGTTCGGACATGCAGTGCTCGGCGGTGCCGGCAAGGCTCTGGAATCCATGATCCTGGATGCTGAAGCAGCTCCAAGATGCAAGGTGCAGGATCTTTCTACAGCACAGAGATGCCATGCAACAGAACAGTCCCTTGTTGATGTGACAGAGTCCTTCAGACTCGGTATGTCCGCATTGAACAGATCTGCTGACAAGGCATTCACAGGCAAGATGGTCGGTGTCAAGAGAAGAGCCGGCGAAGTATATGATGCAGAATTCTTTGCTATCGATGCTTCCAAGGTTGCAAATTTTGTCAAGAATTTCCCAGTTGCATGGCTGCTTCCTGAATACAAGGGAATCACAGAAGAAGGTTACAATTATCTCAACCCGCTGATCAGTGGAAACCCAGTCATCCTGATGCAGGACGGCGATGGTCTGCCTGAGTATGTACAGCCTTACTACATGAGAGGCGAAGAAGCTTTAGTAGCTAAGAAGTAATCCAAGAAGAGCACTGCGGTGCTCTTTTTTTTCTGCAGTTCTGGCATGTGACGGAACGTATCAGTTGACATCGGAGGTTAGTTAGCGTAGACTAATCACTGTTAAAGGAGAACTCTATGAACCTGAAGGAACTGAAAATAGGACAGACTGGAAAAATCACTGCTATTGGAGGTGAAGGAGAACTCCGTCAGCATTTCCTTGATATGGGCATGATTCCAGGCACTGAAGTGACGGTGACTAAATATGCTCCGATGGGCGATCCGATTGAGATCATGCTGCATGGCTATGAGCTGACGATCCGCCTGGCGGATGCTGAAAAGATCACGGTCGAAAGAATCACTGCCAATCAGTTGAAAAAGAATCAGTCAGTCAGAAAAGAAAAGCTGCATCCTGGCCTTGGTGAAGGCGGCAAATACCATGACCGCAGAACAGCGCATCCGCTTCCAGAAGGCACTACACTGACTTTTGCCTTAGCCGGCAACCAGAACAGCGGCAAGACAACATTGTTCAATCAATTGACAGGATCCAATCAGCACGTCGGCAATTTTCCCGGCGTGACTGTTGACCGCAAGAGCGGTGAGATCCGCAATCACCACAATACCAGCGTCACTGATCTTCCTGGCATCTATTCACTTTCACCTTACACAAGTGAAGAAATTGTCTCGCGTGAATTTATCTTAGAGGAAAAGCCAACCGGTATCATCAATATCGTCGATGCAACAAATATTGAAAGAAATCTTTATCTGACCATGCAGCTGATGGAGCTGGATCGGCCGATGGTGCTGGCTCTCAACATGATGGATGAGATGCGCAATAACGGCGGTTCTGTGCTGATCAATGACATGGAAGATGCGTTAGGCATTCCAGTTGTTGCCATCTCTGCTTCCAAGAATGAAGGTATAGATGAGCTGGTTGATCATGCACTTCATGTTGCTAAATATCAAGAGAAGCCAAGCCGTAAGGATTTCTGTGATGAGAACGACCATAATGGCGCAGTGCACCGCTGCCTGCACGGCATCATGAATCTGATTGAAGATCATGCAAAAGCGGCTGGCATTCCGCTCCGCTTTGCGGCAACCAAAGTAGTTGAAGGTGATGAACGCATTCTAGAAGCACTGCATTTTGAGCAAAATGAAAAAGATATGCTGGAGCATATCATCACTCAAATGGAAGAAGAAAGAGGACTGGACAGAGCGGCAGCAATCGCTGATATGCGTTACAGCTTTATCGAAAAGCTCTGTGATCAGACAGTTGTCAAGCCAGTGGAGTCGAAGGAACATGAGAGATCGAGAAAGATTGACCGTATTCTGACGGGCAAATATACAGCGATTCCATTCTTCATCGGCATTATGGGTCTGGTCTTCTATCTGACCTTCAATGTAATAGGTGCATACCTGCAGACGCTGCTGGAAGAAGGCATTGGTGCCTTGACGAATGCAGTTGATGCATGGATGACATCTGCGCAGGTCAATAGTGTTGTACATTCCCTAGTGATCGACGGTATCTTCAATGGTGTCGGTACAGTTGTCAGCTTCATTCCAATCATCGTGATCCTGTTCTTCTTCCTGTCTATTCTGGAAGACAGCGGCTATATGGCGCGTGTTGCCTTTGTGATGGATAAGCTGTTGAGAAAAATCGGTTTATCCGGACGCAGTATTGTGCCGATGCTGATTGGCTTTGGATGTACGGTGCCTGGTGTCATGTCTGCCCGGACGCTTCCTTCTGATCGTGACCGAAAACTGACGATCCTGCTTACACCGTTCATGAGCTGCAGTGCAAAGCTGCCAATCTATGGTTTCTTTGCAAATGCATTCTTTCCTTCGCAGGCAGGATGGGTCATGCTTGCATTGTATTTCCTCGGCATCCTGATGGGCATCATTGTTGCACTGGTATCGAAGGAGACAGTGTTTCATGGTGAGGCAACGCCGTTTGTCATGGAGCTGCCGAACTACCGTCTGCCAAGTGCCAAGTCGACCTGGATGCTGATGTGGGAGAAGGCAAAGGACTTCCTGCAGAGAGCGTTCACAGTTATTTTTGTAGCGACCATCATCATCTGGTTCCTGCAGCACTTTGATCTATCACTGAATTTGATTGATGACTCTTCAACCAGCATTCTGGCAGTGGCAGCTGGCGCGATTGCTCCTATTTTTAATCCAATCGGTTTTGGTGACTGGCGCATTGTTACGGCATTGATCACTGGCTTCATGGCAAAGGAATCTGTTGTATCGACTATCTCCGTGCTGTTCGGCAGCACCGCTGAGATCATGAGCGCCATTACACCGCTGGCAGCTTTTTCTCTGCTGGTCTTCTGCCTGTTGTATACGCCATGTGTTGCGGCTGTTTCCGCCATTAAGCGCGAGCTCGGTGGAAAATGGGCGTTCTTCATTGTAATCTTCCAATGTGCTCTTGCCTGGGCTGCTGCATTCATAGTACATTTAATTGGTATCCTGATAGGACTGGTATAATTCATGGAACCTTTAAAGAAAGAAAGAGAATCTGTTGAAAATTATCTGGCATCAATCCTTGATCTGCAGAAGCAGAATGGGATGTGCTTTTCAGTGGACGTAGCCCGCGACTTGGGCTTCTCCAAAGCCAGTGTCTCAGTAGCAATGAAGAAGATGAGTGAAGAAGGCTATGTCAGTTTTGGTGAGTCGCATGAGCTGGTCTTAAGTGAAGCTGGTCACAAGATTGCCAAGGAAGTACTGGCAAAGAGAAAACTTCTGAAGGAAGCTCTGGTAGCAATCGGCGTCAGTGAAAAGAATGCTGAAGCAGATGCTCATCAGATTGAGCATTCCATCAGTGATGAGACAAACCGGAAGCTGTATCATTATCTAAAGAGCCAAATGAAAAAGAACTGACGCGCATCAGTTCTTTTTTTTGTTATGGCGGAGAAGGAGGGGTTCGAACCCTCGCACGCTTTCACGTCTGCCGGTTTTCGAAACCGGTCCCTTCAGCCTCTTGGGTACTTCTCCAGACAGCTTTAAAATTATACCATAGACATAGTTATGAAAATGATGAAAAAGTTTTCAACAAATATCACTGAAAATTACACTGTAAATTGTGAAATTTATTGACACAATTTATGAAAAAATCTACAATTTTATCATACTTCAGGTCTATCACCTGAACGGGAGGAAAGAATTATATGAAGATGAAGAAGGCTTTATGCGCTTCAATGGCTCTTGCTATGCTTGCAGGATGTTCTACAGGCAGCTCATCATCAAGCAAGAAGTCTTTGGATGCGTACTATGTGTTCACATCAGATGTAAAGACAACTGACTATCTGATCACACAGAATGCTTCTGACCACGAAATCAACCAGAACCTGGTTGACGGACTTGTTGAAGTAGATTCAAAGAACAAGTATGTTGGCGACTTGGCAGAGAGCTGGGAGCACAACACAGACTCCACAGTCTGGACATTCCACTTAAGAAAGGATGTCAAATGGGTCACAAATACTGGCGAGCAGTATGGCACTGTAAAGGCTGACGATTTCGTTGCCGGCTTACAGCACGCTACCGAATTCAACTCAGCTACATTGTCTCTGGCAGCAATGCATATTAAGGGCCTGCAGGATTATGTTGACGGCAAGACAAAGGACTTCTCAACAGTCGGTGTCAAGGCAGTTGATGATCTGACAGTTGAGTACACACTGACTCAGCCAGCTACATATTTTGATACATTGACAGCATATACAATTTTCTATCCTGTCAACCGTGAATTCCTGGAAGCTCAGGGCACAGGATGCAAACTGGGTTCCCCAGATGTAAACAGCTGCAAGTTCGGTCAGCCGACAGAACCAAGTTCCATTCTTTATAATGGTGCTTATATTCTGACTTCATTCGTTTCCAAGTCTGAAGAAAAGTTAACTAAGAACAAGAACTACTGGGATGCTGAACACGTCTACATCAACAATGTTACACGTGTTTATGATGATGGATCTGATCCAGCTTCTACAGTTAAGGGATTTGAACAGTCTGAGAATCCTTATTATCAGGCAGTCCTGCTTGCTAAGTCCGACAACTTCAAAGAATATCTTTCTAAGTATAAGGACAATGCATACACAGGCATGCAGAACCAATATACATTCGGCATCAACTTCAATATGAACCGTATCACATATACAACAACAACAAAGACAGAAGCACAGCAGGCTGACACCCGCAATGCTCTGCTGAACAAGAACTTCCGTCTTGCTCTGAAGTATGCTCTTGACCGTGTATCTTACATGGGAACAGCAGTAGATTCTTCTATCGCTGCAACAGCATTACGCAATATCGAGACTCCTTGGAACTTCGTTAAGACAACTGACGGCACAGCATATGGCAAGCTCGTTGAAAATGCTTCTGCATTAGGTGCTGACTTAAGTGAAGGACAGGATCCTTTCTACAACCCAACAACAGCTAAGAAGTATGTTGAATCTGCTAAGACAGAATTAACAGGTGCTGCATGGCCAATCCACCTTGACCTGCTGGTTGAGGAATCTTCCAAGACATTAGTCGCACAGGCTTCTTCTCTGAAGCAGTCTATCGAAGCTTCTCTTGGCACAGACAATGTTGTCATTGATCTGCACCCAGTAAGTGATGATGCTTATGAAAAGTCTTCTTATACATCAACTGGTCCAGTAGATGCTGACTGGGATATCTCCACATCTACAGGCTGGGGCTATGACTACATCGATCCTAAGACATATCTGCACATCTTCAGCCCTAAGGACGGCGATATTCTCCGTACAAATATGGGTCTTGAATTCGAAGCAGACGGCGATGCTCAGAACACAGCAGCTATCCAGAAGTCTGGTCTGGAAGAATTCCAGAAGCTCTACGATGCAGCTGATGCTATCACAGATGATCTGGATGCACGTTACAAGGCATTTGCTAAGGCGGAAGCTTACATCCTTGACAATGCAGTATACATTCCTGTGCAGACACAGACAGCTTCTGTTAACTGGAGAATTTCCAGAGTAGTACCGTTCTCTCAGGCTTACCAGAGTGTCAGATTCAAGGGCATGATCATCCAGAAGGATATGATCACAGCAGCTCAGTATAAGACTGCTCTTGAAACATGGCAGAAGGGCTGATCTCTGATCAACTTTGAAAAAATTTACATTGTAATGTAAAAATCGTGATTAGGGGGCTGAAAATGCCTCCTAATCATTTGTATTTTTGAGCTGTATATTATATCCTTATAGGGCGAATTTAAAAGCAGGGGGTTTCTATGAAACGATATATATGGGGCCGAGTCATTCGGGCCATCTTATCTGTCTTTATCGTTACCGCGGTGGCTATGGTCATGATCTACACCTTGATCCCGCGGGAATTGATTTTTAAGACGGACGCAACGTATCAGAAGCTGGGCGGCAAGGAAGACGACCGTGCCAGATATAAGTACAATGCCTACGAGAAATTAGGGTATGTTGATTTTATTGAGCAGTCGGATATGTGCGAAGCGTATGCTTCTGACAACTATGATGCCTGCATGGTGGTTGATTCCACCGAGATCAACAATATCCTGCCTACATATAAATCAGAAGGATATACGGTTGAACAATACAAAGCCGGTCTTTACTATGCCTACAAGGACACACCGATCATGTCAATTGTCGGGACCTTTTTCGGCAACCTGATTCAGATCGACCATCCATGGCGGATGATGGACAGTGATAATGCTACTCTAGATTCCACCCGCGGTATTTACTGGGGACTTGATTATAATGGACTTCCTGCATTGATGGGCAACGGTACGCTGCACAAGTATTTAATTTACATTGACGGCAGTTTCCCATTCATCCATCAGAATATCATTCAGCTGAACCTCGGCACTTCCTATCCAGCATATTCATATACGCCGATCACACAGGTCATTTCTTCTTCACAGGGAACGGAAGATACACGTGAGCAGACTTTCCCGACCGGGCAGACTGTTGACTCTGCAATCATCCAGCATTCCTGTGAATATAAATACACATCAAGTCTGGACCGTCTGGATCAGAACAAGTTCACTGACAACTATGCTGAATGTCTGACGCAGAAATCTGATCCATCCATGATCCAGGATTCCATGACCATCGGCATTCTGGCATTGATGATCGGCTACGCCATCGCAATTCCTGCCGGCATGGGCATGGCAAGACACAAGGGCAAGCTGGGAGACCATATTGGCACAATCTGGATCAACTTCATGATTGCTGTTCCGTCACTTGCATTTATCTTCTTCGGCAGACAGATCTTCTATCTGTTAGGCCTGCCGCAGTCGTTCCCAACATTTGGAGCACATGATATTCGTTCTTATATTCCTGCCGTTGTCATCTTAGGCCTGATGAATACAGCTTCCCTGATGCTGTGGACAAGACGTTATATGATCGATCAGGAAAGTGCTGACTATGTCAAGTTTGCGAAGGCAAAGGGATTGTCTGAAAAGGAAATCTTCCGCAAGCATATCTTGAGAAATGCAATTATTCCTATCGTTCACGGCATCCCGGCAAATATTATTCTGACAATTACCGGTGCTGTCTTAACAGAAACAGTATTTGCAATTCCGGGCACAGGAAAACTGCTGCCGGATGCAATCAACGACCACAACAATCAGATGATTGTTGCATTGACAATGATCTTCACAGCTCTTTCTATCATTTCCGTATTGATTGGTGACTTGCTGATGACAGCTATCGATCCGAGAATTCAGCTGGAAGAAAAGGAAGGAGGCGCACATTAATGTCAGAAGCAGAGAATAAGTTTGTGTTCGTCAAGAATGACGAAAATGCATCTGAGCACATTGCTGCACCGAAATATTCCTACTGGTCTGCTGTGTTCAAGAAGTTCTTATCAAATCGATCCACTGTTGTCATCCTGATCATCGCAATCACTGTTGTTACATTATCAATCGTCGATCCGCTCATTTCTCATTATGACGGACTGTCTCATATCAATATCAACGATCCTAGCATGCAGTTCATCCATCCAAATCTGCAGTACCTCTTCGGTACGAATGATTACGGCGACAATCTCTGGAACGTCGTCTGGATCGGTGCCCGCAACTCATTGGCAATCGCTGGTCTTACAACATTGATCACAACCGTTCTTGGTGTTGTTGTCGGTGCTGTCTGGGGATATTCCAAACGTATGGACAAGTGGATGATCGAAGTTTACAACATCATCGCGAACGTTCCATTCACACTGGTCGTCTTCGTCCTGATGTACGTCTTAGGCAGAGGCTTCTGGCAGCTGATCTTCGCTATGTCAGTCACTTCCTGGCTGAGCACAGCATTCTTTATCCGCACACAGGTCATGATCATCCGTGACCGTGAATATAACCTTGCTTCGCAGTGCTTAGGCACATCTACATGGACAATTGTTAAGAACAATATTATGCCGTTCCTGGTATCCATTATTGTTACTTCGATTTCCAGAGACCTGCCGTCCTTCATTTCATTGGAAGTATTCTTAGCTTGGCTGGGAATTGGTGTTGGTGAAACGACACCTTCCTTAGGTAAGACAATTTCTGCAAACCGTACCTTCATGACTAGTACGCCGTACTTGTTCTGGATCCCGGTTGCGATATCTGCAGTCATTACAATTTCACTTTATGTTGCTGGTCAGACTCTGGCAGATGCCGCTGACCCTAGAACACATATGTAAGGAGGTGCTGAAAGATGAGTGAAGAAAGAGAAGCAATTCTGTCAGCAAACGATGTACATGTGCAGTTCACAGTACGTGGGAAAACGCTAAATGCAATCCGCGGTGTCTCCATTGATCTGTATGATGGTGAGACCCTGGCAATCGTTGGTGAATCAGGTTCCGGCAAGTCTGTCTTTACAAAGACATTCACCGGTATGATTGATGCCAATGGTTCCGTAACGGCTGGCAAGGCAGTATTTGAAGGTAAGAATCTGTACGAAAATAAAACAGATGAGCAGTGGGAGCAGATCCGCGGCAGAAAGATTGCAACGATCTTCCAGGACCCAATGACATCTCTGAACCCAATCATTTCGATTGGCAAGCAGATTACTGAAGTTATTGAAAAGCATCAGGGCAAGCCCTTTGATGAAGCAAAGAAAGAAGCGATTCAGTTAATGACGGAAGTAGGCATCTATGATGCTGAGAACCGCTTTGATGAATATCCGTTCATGTATTCCGGCGGCATGAGACAGCGTATTGTTATTGCCATCGCGCTTGCATGCCATCCAAAGATTCTGATCTGTGATGAACCTACCACAGCATTGGATGTCACTGTCCAGGCACAGATCATCCGCCTGATCAAGAAGCTGCAGAAGGATTACGGCTATTCTATTATCTTTATTACCCATGACCTTGGTGTCGTTGCCAATGTTGCTGACCGTGTTGCAATCATGTACTCCGGCCAGATCATTGAATACGGCAAGGTCAATGAGATCTTCTATGATCCAAAGCATCCATATACATGGGGACTGCTGAGCTCACTGCCGCAGCTGGGCATCAAGGGTGAACCTCTGTATGCCATCACTGGTACGCCGCCAAGTCTCTATGATGAGATCAAGGGCGATGCCTTTGCACAGAGATCAGACTATGCGATGAAGATTGACTTTGAAGAAGAGCCGCCGATGTTTGCGGTGTCTGATACCCATTTTGCTAAGACATGGCTGCTGGATCCTAGAGCACCGCATGTTGAGCCTCCGACACAGGTCAAGGAACTTCATGAGCGTATGAAGGAAGCTATCCGTATTCAGGAATTAGAACTGCATGAGGGGGATGCCAGATGACAGAATTAAACAAGACTCCTCTGAAAAAAGATGAGAATGGCAGAGAGATTCTGCTGGAAGTAAAAAATCTTGCGGTCACATTCCGCAACGGCAAGAAAGAATTCCGTGCCGTCCACGATGTCAATTTCAATGTATACAAGGGAGAGACATTCGCATTAGTAGGTGAATCCGGTTCCGGCAAGACCACCATCGGCCGTGCCATCATCCGCATCAATCCTACTTCTGACGGTGATGTCATCTTCATGGGCAAGAAGATCAATCAGAAGCTGAGCAAAGATGAGAACCGCTGGGTTGTCCGCAACATCCAGATGGTCTTCCAGGATCCTGCTGCTTCACTGAATGAAAGAGCGACAATTGACTATATCGTTTCCGAAGGTCTGCAGAATTTTCATCTGTATAAGGATGAGGAAGACCGTAAGAAGAAGGTCATGGAAGCTCTGGAATCTGTCGGTCTGCTGGCTGAACACGCGACCCGTTATCCGCATGAATTCTCAGGCGGACAGAGACAGCGTATCGGTATTGCCAGAGCCATGGTCATGGAACCAACTCTGCTGATCGCGGATGAACCAATCTCTGCACTTGATGTTTCCATCCGTGCCCAGGTACTGAACCTGCTGAATGAATTCAAGGAAAAGCAGGGACTGACCCAGATTTTCATTGCACATGACTTATCTGTTGTCCGTTATATCTCTGACCGTATTGCGGTCATCCATAAGGGCAGAATTGTTGAGCTGACGGATACCAATGAGCTCTTCAAGAACCCGATGCATCCATATACACAGTCGCTGATGTCTGCAATTCCTCTGCCTGATCCAGAAATTGAAAAGGCAAAGAAGCTCATCACTTACAGTGAAGAGGAGCATGTCGCAAAGTGGAACTATGCAGAACATCCTGCTACCTTCCGCGAACTGGCAAAAGATCACTGGATCTATGCCAACGATGAAGAATTTGCATATTATCTGAGCAACTATCAGAAATAACATGAAAGAAGCCGCCGAAACAAGGTGACTTCTTTTTCTTTGTGGTACCATAATAAACATAGATTGGAGATAAAGAGATGAAAGCACCATTTTCAGAATATCTGGATACCCTGGCACCGGGCTTGAAGAAACTGATTGAGATTCTGTCGAAAGAATATGACTATGTCAGTATTCTCTCCACCGACTCCAAGGGCATCTATGTGCGTATTTCTCAGCATGCCAAATCGGTCGTTTCTGAGACGATGACAACGGAAAGAGGGACGGTCGTCAGAGTCCATGTGAATGGACACTACAGTGAATACGCCCTCAATGACTTTGACCCTTCCACCCCTGAGAAGACAGCTGAACTGATCAAAAAGGTATTGGCAGAACAGGAAGCAGTACTGAAGCAGTCCTCTTCTTCTGCATACGAAACAGGCGTTTTAAATGATGAGCCATATACACTGCGTGTAGAAAAGGAAACAGAACAGCTGCCGGAGACGGCTGATGTCAAGGCATTAGTGGAAAAGCTCAGTGAAGTTTCTGATGCGGCAATGAAGGAAGGAAGCGATGTGATCGACTGTCAGGCAGCTGTGCAGTCCACTCATATCTGCAAGATGTTCCTGTCAAAGAACAGAGACCTGCGTCAGTCCTATGTGTATTCCGAAGGAGCTGTTGCGCCTTTTGTCAGTCAGAACGGACAGACCCAGTATGCCTACCGCGGCGTATCAGGCCTGCAGGGACCGGAGTTATTTGACGGTCTGCTTCCATTCGTCCCTGAGGCAGTGAAGGAAGCAGAGGAAGTTCTGCATGCAGACCGTATTGTGCCAGGCACCTATGACATCATTACAAGTCCGGAGGTCACTGGTCTGATTGCCCATGAGGCATTCGGCCATGGTGTGGAAATGGACCAGTTCGTCAAGCACAGAGCATTAGGCGCAGAATACATAGACAAGCGTGTCGGTTCCGACAAGGTGACCATGCATGAAGGTGCACTGTGTGCGCAGAATGTTACGACTTATGCCTTTGACGATGAAGGCGTACTGGCAGGCGATGTGACTGAAATTGAAAACGGCATCTTGAAAACAGGCATCTGTGATGCTTTGTCTGCACTGCGCTTAGGCATTCAGCCTACCGGCAATGGCAAGCGTGAGAACTTTGAGCACAAGGTCTATACCAGAATGACGAATACGATCTTTGATTCCGGCAGCGATACCGTCGAAGATATGATCAAGTCTGTGCAGTTCGGCTACCTGCTGGAAGGCATGGAATCCGGGATGGAAGATCCGAAGCACTGGGGCATTCAGTGCATCATTAAGCTCGGCCGTGAGATCAAGGACGGCAGGCTGACTGGAAAAGTCGTGGCACCGGTTGTCATGACAGGATATGTGCCTGATCTGCTTGGCAGCATTTCAATGGTGTCAAAGGACCGTGAAGTCTTCGGAAACGGAGGCTGCGGCAAGGGTCATAAAGAATGGGTCAAGGTCGCGGATGGCGGTCCATATCTGAAAACGAAGGGAGTGCTGGGCTGATGCTGGAGAAAATCATTCAGCTGCTGAAGAACAGCGGTGCAGATGACTGGGAAGTCACCGATACCAGGACCGAAGGATGGGAGTTCTACTACATCCGTCATGATCTGGATCAGAACCGGGCGAAGAAGGTCGAGCATATCAACGTCACGGTGTATAAGAAAATTGAAGATGGAAAATATATGGGCAGAGCCAGTGCAGAGGTTGCCCCGACGGAATCAGAAGACAGCGCAAGACAGCTGATTGAAGATCTGGTCTACCGTGCATCGCTGGTACGTAACAATCCATATCCATTGCATCAGCCGGCGGAGGCAAAGCCGCTGCCGTTGACGGCAGGCACCCTGGAGAAAATCTCGGCGGACTTTATCAAGACAATGCAGGAGATGCCTGAAACAGCAGCAGAGGATATCAACTCCTATGAGATCTTTGTATCAGAGATCACCAGAAGACTGATCACTTCGCAGGGCATTGATGTCACTGAGAATTATCCAGAATCCATGCTCGAAGTGGTTGCCAATGCGCGCAGTGAAAATCATGAGATCGAATTGTACCGCATGTATCACAGCGGCACCTGCGATCAGGCGGGGCTGAAGAAGGATATCAGCGCTGTCCTGAGATACGGCAGGGACAGGCTGCATACTGTGCCGACCCCAGGCTTAGGAAAATGTCCGGTTGTTTTCTCAACTTCCGATGCAAAGAATATCTATGACTATTTTCTAGCTGGACTGAATGCGCAGCTCGTCTTCCGCAAGATGTCATCCATGAAAATCGATACGCCGATCTCCAATGAGGTCACTGGAGACAAGGTCACCATTCAGGCGCTGCGCCAGCTGCCGAATTCATCAAAGAACTTTGCCTATGACAGTGAAGGTGCTCCAATCAAAGATTTGATCCTGATGGAAGCTGATACCCCGAAGGCTTACTGGGGAGACAGGATGTTCGCCAGCTATCTTGGCCTGACAGATTCCTTTATGATTTCCAACTATGAAGTCACCGGCGGCACGAAAAGCGAAGCTGAGATCCGCACAGGAAGATATCTGGAGATCGTTGAATTTTCAGATTTCCAGGTCTCAGAGATCACCGGCGATATCTTCGGTGAGATCCGACTGGGCTATTATCATGACGGTGATCAAGTTACAGCTGTGTCCGGTGGTTCTGTATCTGGTTCCATGCGTGAATATCTCAGCCGCATGGTCATGTCAAAGGAACAGACGCAGTACAACAACGTGAAGATCCCATCATTGACCAAACTGATGGATGTCACCGTTGCCGGTGCAGAAAACAAGTAAAAGCATGCAGGGTGCAGGAATGCACCCTTTTTTGTCTCCAGGAAGCGTTTAGAGCACGTTATAGAAGCTCTTTGAGAAAGAATGGGTATTTATCCATAAAACAGGCAAAGCCTCTGAAAATAAAAAATCCGGCGCTTACCCGGATCAATAGAGAACACTGAGAATGATGGATACAATGACCAGAAGGATGCCGGAATAAAGAAATGGGTTTGAAGAACCTTTTCTTTCTTCTCTTCTTCCTTCTCTCCACTTTGTATAAGATCCATGGATCTGCTTCCAGCTGAAGAAGACCAGATCTCCTTCGGCCCAGGACCAGCGCAGAAGACCAATCAGAAGATATAAGAATGCCAGGAAGGTCAGACCGTTGATGAAGTGAAGATACCACGGTGAGACAAACAGACCATATACAGCGGAGAGTCCAAGTGCACAGGCAATGGAGATCCACACCGTGCGATTCTGCAGTTCCTTTTTGATTTTATTTTTCATGTGTCTATTGTATCCCAAAAAGATTATATGAAAAGAATTATTCACCGCAATTCCTGATTTTCTATCTTTCATTGTTTTGAAATTCGCATAATGGTATAATCATTACTAGATAAATGCGATGGAGGCTATAGAAGATGGCATTCGAAAAGTTAAAGAATTTTATTGCACCAGTCGATGAAGAATACGGCGCTGAAGACGAACCGGAATATGATGAACAGGAAACAAAGCCTGTCAGCACTTATGAAGCTAAGCAGACCAAAGTACAGGGTGTTCCTACCAATGCACAGATGGTCCTGTTTGAACCAAGAAGTTTTGAAGAAGCAGAAGAGATTGCTCGTCATCTGAAGCAGAGAAGAGCGTGTGTTGTCAACCTGCATAAGCTGCAGAGAGACTATGCACAGCGCACTATTGATTTTTTAACAGGTGTTGTCTTTGCATTGGACGGAACAATTCAGAAGATTGGTCACAATGTCATCCTCTGCACACCAAAGAATGTTGGTGTTGACGGAGCTATTTCCCTCGACAGCGAAGATGACTGATAGCCCGGACTATGAATCATTGGCAGCACACCTGGAGGATTTAGAGGAAAAGAGCCGGACCTGGCACCGTACTTTATGTTCTGCGTTTCTCAACGAAGAAGAACAAAGTGCAATGGTCAAGCTGTTTCCGCCTTCCAAATATGTGCGCTATGACGGCGGCTATCCTGAGGCAAGAAAGAAAAAAGTCATTTTCCCCGCAGATGGGGAAGATGACTTTTCTGATATTGCATGCCTGAAGGCTACGATTGATCAGCGTTTCCGCAGGATTGGCCACAGCGATATCCTGGGTGCCTTGATGCACCTGCAGATTGACAGGAGTTCATTCGGTGATTTCTGGATTGAAGAAAATTGCATCTACCTGTATACAAGCACCGGCATGGCATCTTTCCTGATTGACAATCTGAAGCGGATCAATCAGCTGAACGTATCCTTCGAATGCACGGATGACCGTCCGGTGCAGGTCTTTCGGACAAAGAAGATCAAGTGTGTCGTGGCAAGTGAAAGAGCGGATGCACTGGTCGCCGGCTTAGTGCACTGCAGCCGCACGGAGGCTAAGGAATTGATCCGTGCAGGCATGGTCCAGGTGAACCATGTAACGCTTGAAGAGCCTGATAAGTTGTGCGATAATAACGTTACGATTTCGATTCGCGGAACCGGCAGATTCACGTATTTAGGAACGGATCACGCCACCAAGAGCGGACGGATCGCAGCTGAATTTCTACAGTATATTTAGGGGAGCATGGCAATGACAGCAAAAAGACCGACATTTCGGGTCATGAAAAATGGTTATGATCGTTTTGCGGTCGATGATGCCGTTGAACGGTATGCTGCTCAGGTAGATGCCTTACAGCGAAAGATTGAACTCTATCAAGAACAGCTGGTGGAGACGACCCGGGAATTGAATGCCATCAAGGAACAGCTTGCCGAGATGGAGAAAACAGAAGAAGTACGCAAAGAAGCATCTGACCGGATTGCCCGCTTATCAATACGCGAGGCAAACGAGATCATAGCAACTGCCCAGAACAACGCTGATGAGATCATCCGTGAAGCACTGGGGACCGCAAGACTTGTCTTGACTGACCTGACAAAGCTCTACCAGAGTGCAGGGACAGTGAAGGGACAGATGAACACCCAGCTGGAAGATCTGCTGAAGCAGCTGGACCACTTCAAGCTTCCGGAAATGCCGGACTTAAGGTGGCTGAATGAAGCAGAACAGAAACTGCGTTGATTGAAGACGCGCCGACAGATTGGAAATCAAGAGATCCTGCGGATGGTGAAAGCAGGAGGAAGATCTAGGACGGACATCACTTCATGAGCAGACGCACCTCAGCGTTATGAGGAAACAAACAAGGGTATGCAGGAATGCATAAACTAAGGTGGTACCGCGTTAACAGCGTCCTTAGATCAGGGACGCTTTTTATATGCGTGAAGAAGGAGAGACATATGGACTACAAAGACACGTTGAACATGCCGAACACGGAATTTGAAATGAGAGGAAATCTGGCAAAGAAGGAACCTGACATTTTAAAGCAGTGGGAGGAGAACAATTACTATCAGAATCTTCTGGCACATCATAAAGGACAGAAAGCATTTATTCTGCATGACGGTCCTCCATATGCCAATGGAAACCTGCATGCAGGCACAGCGATGAACCGTTCTATCAAGGACTTCATCGTCAGATCTCATGCGATGCTTGGATACTATACACCATACTTCCCAGGCTGGGATACGCATGGTCTGCCGACTGAGAATGCCATCCAGAAGCTGGGTGTTGACCGCAAGGCCATCAGTGCTGCCGAATTCCGCAAGAAGTGCGATGAATTCGTTCACTCTCAGATTGCCACCCAGATGGCAACAGAAAAGAGACTGGGACAGATTGCTGACTATGAACATCCATATATCACACTGAATAAGGAGTTCGAGGAACGTCAGGTCAAGACCTTCGGCAAGATGGCCTCTACAGGCATGATCTTCCAGGGCTTCAAGCCTGTTTACTGGTCACCATACAATGAAACAGCAGTGGCAGATTCTGAGATTGTCTATAAGGACGTCAAGGACGCAACAATCTATCTGGCTTTCCAGATTGCTGACGGCAAGGGCATCCTGAACAGTGATGACTATTTCGTTATATGGACTACTACTCCATGGACCATTCCTTCCAACGAAGCAGTGTCCATGAATGAGCGCTTTGACTATGCTGAAGTGCAGACGGAAAAAGGCAAACTGATCTTCTTGGCAAAATTCGTTGATCAGCTGCTGGCTAAGTTCGGCCTGGAGAACCAGGGCATCCTGCGCACCTTCAAGGGAAAAGAACTGGAAGGCATCACATATCATCATGTTGTCTTTGACAAGGAGTGCCCAGTGCTGTTAGGCAATCATGTCACGGATGAAGATGGTACCGGCGTTGTCCATACAGCCGGCGGCCATGGTATCGATGACTTCAACGTCTGTGCCAAGTACGGTTTAGCTCCAATCAACACAGTCGACTACCAGGGCAAGATGAATGAGAATGCCGGCAAGTATGAAGGCATGTTCTTCGAGGACTGCTCCAAGGCTGTCATTCATGATATGAGTGAAAAGGGATGCCTGCTGGCAGTTGAGAATATTGTCCACAGCTATCCGCATGATGACAGATTAAAGAAAAAGGTCATCTTCCGTGCAGTCAAGCAGTGGTTCTGCTCCATCGACAAGATCAAGCCGCAGTTATTGGACGAGATCGACAACAAGATTGTCTGGCACAACTCCTTCGGTCAGAAGCGTATGCACAACATGATTGCTGACCGCGGTGACTGGTGCATTTCCAGACAGAGACTCTGGGGCGTTCCAATCCCGATCTTCTACAATGAAGACGGCACGCCGATCATGGAGATGGAAGTGTTTGAACATGTCGCTGAATTATTCGGTAAATTCGGTTCCAACATCTGGTTTGAAAAGGATGCGAAGGACCTGCTGCCGGAAGGCTATACAAATCCAAAGTCTCCAAACGGAAACTTCACCAAGGAAAAGGACATCATGGATGTCTGGTTCGATTCCGGATCTTCCTGGAATGAACTGATTGCCCGCGGCGACAGCTATCCATGCGACTTGTACTTTGAAGGCTCTGATCAGTACAGAGGCTGGTTCAACTCATCTCTGATTGTCAGTACCGCTGCCAACGGCACCGCTCCTTACAAGGAAGTCCTGTCACATGGCTATGTCGTTGACTCCAAGGGTGAGAAGATGTCCAAGTCGGTCGGCAATGTTGTCAACCCAATGGATATCATCAATGTCAATGGTGCGGATGTCTTCCGTTTATGGGCAATGACATCTGACTTCAAGGAAGACCTGAAGCTCGGCCCAAGCAATATCAAACAGGTATCTGACCAGTACCGCAAGATCCGCAATACATTCCGTTTCTTATTAGGCAACGTTGATCCTGCGGACTTTGATCCAAAGAAGGATATGGTCGCCTATGAGAATCTGGAAGCAGTGGATCAGTATATTATGATCAAGCTGAATGAAGTAGTTGAACAGGTGCGTACAGACTGTGCAGAATATGATTTCCTGGATGCATCTAAGTCTTTGACAAACTTTATGGTCAATGAACTTTCTTCCTATTATCTTGACTTCACCAAGGATATCCTCTACTGCGATGCCAAGGATGATGTGAGAAGAAGACAGGTGCAGTCCGTCTATTGGAACTGTGCAGATGCATTAGTCAAGTTATGGGCGCCTTTCCTGGTTTATACCGCTGAGGAAGTATGGGCACACTTCAATGATGACTCTGCTGAGTCTGTGCACTATACAGAATTCCCACAGGTGCAGAACTATGCAAATGCCGACGAAGTGAAGGCTGAATTCGAAAAGCTGCTTGATGTCAGAACAGATGTCCTGAAGGCGTTGGAAGAAGCAAGAGCTGCAAAGGAAATTGGTACAGCGCAGGAAGCTGAATTGGATCTCACGCTGCCGAAGGAAGAAGCAGAACTTCTTGATAAGGGACTTAAGGGTGCTGCTGCCCAGTGGATGATTGTATCCAAGGCAGTCGTTCAGGAAGGTTCAGAAAGAAGCGTCAAGGTCATCAAGGCGGCTGGGACGAAATGTCCAAGATGCTGGAACTACTCTGAAACACCTGATGAAAATGGACTTTGTCCTAGATGTCATGAGGTCATGAGCCGATAATACATGAAAGAGAAGACAAAGATCTTCTCTTTTTTTGTCAGAAGGAAAGCGGTCTGCACAACGAAATCATTCGAATTTCAAGCGCTAATGTAGTATATTGGTAATAGTATTTATAATCTATTTATCAGCAAGGGGAGATATCATGAAAAAGACGAACGAAGCAGTTCATGACCAGCAGAAATCAGATTCTGCTTTCTTTACCGAATATGACAGATACCTGTTCGGCAGCGGCCGCGATTATAAAATCTATGAAAAAATGGGAGCACACCCGGATACTGTCAATCGGAAGAAGGGCATGCGCTTTGTGGTGTGGGCACCTCACGCAAAGTCGGTATCCTTGATCTGTGAAAGAAACAGCTGGGATATCAAGGCAGACTATCTCAAGCCTTTAGGCAAGAGCGGGATCTTTGAAGGATTCAAAGAAGGCATGGGTACAGGTGAACTGTACAAGTATGCCATTGAGACACAGACAGGAAAGATCTTGTATAAAGCTGATCCGTATGCATTCTATGCCGAGAAGAGACCAGGTACTGCTTCCTGCACTGCTGATATTTCAAAGTATGGCTGGCATGATGAGAAATGGCTGAAGGAAAGAAAAGAACAGAATACTTTCACTTCTCCGATGTCCATTTATGAATGCCATTTAGGCTCCTGGAAGAAGCAGGATGACGGCACCGAAGAAGGCTTCATGAACTACCGTGACCTGGCAAAGGAATTAGTCAAGTACTGCGGTTCCATGGGATATACGCATGTGGAACTGATGGGCATCGCTGAGCATCCGTTTGATGGTTCATGGGGCTATCAAGTCACCGGATATTATGCACCGACCAGCAGATATGGAAAGCCGGAAGACTTCATGTGTCTGGTTGATACACTGCACAAGCACGGCATCGGCGTCATTCTTGACTGGGTTCCGGCACACTTTCCAAAGGATGCGCATGGCCTGGCTGACTTTGACGGTACACCGACCTATGAATATGCAGATCCGCGCAAGGGCGAACATCCGGAGTGGGGCACAAAGATCTTTGACTACTCTAAGAATGAGGTCAAGAACTTCCTGATCGGCAACGCTCTGTTCTGGTATGACGAATATCATATTGATGGACTGCGTGTCGACGCCGTTGCGTCCATGCTGTATCTGGACTATGGCAGAAAAGCAGGTGAGTGGGTGCCGAATAAATATGGTTCCAACGGCAACCTGGATGCGATTGAATTCTTCAAGCATTTAAACAGTGTCATCCGCGGCAGAAAAGACGGTACGATCATTATTGCTGAAGAGAGTACCTCCTGGCCGAAGATCACAGATACTGCTGAAAACGACGGTTTAGGCTTTACCTATAAGTGGAATATGGGATGGATGCATGACTTCCTTGATTACATGAAACTGGATCCATTGTTCCGCAAAGGTGCGCATAACAAGATGACCTTCGGTATGTCCTATGCGACAAGTGAAAAGTTCATTCTTGTCCTGTCGCATGATGAAGTGGTCCATTTGAAGTGCTCGATGATCAATAAGATGCCGGGATATGAGATTGATAAGTTCCGCAATCTGAAGTGCGGATATCTCTTTATGTTCGGCCATGCCGGCAAGAAGCTGCTGTTCATGGGCCAGGACTTCGGTCAGAGCCATGAATGGGATGAGAAGGTCCAGCTGAGCTGGAGTGAAGCAGAACAGCCGCTCAATCAGGATCTGCAGAATTTCGTCAGAGATCTGCTGCATCTGTATCGGAAGTATCCTGCCTTCTATGTCAAGGATGATTCCTGGGATGGCTTTGAGTGGGTGAACGCTGATGACAGCGACCGCAGCATCTATTCCTTCATCAGAAGAGACGGCACCGGCAGGAACAATCTCCTGTTTGTCGTCAATATGACGCCGATGGAAAGAAACGACTATATGGTCGGTGCACCTCATGGCGGCAGATATACATTGATCATGGACAGAGACGGTGCAGTCACAGCCAAGTCTGGCAAGAAGACAGCATACACTGCTGAAAAGGGTGAATGCGACCATCAGCCTTACCGGGTGGCTTATGAGCTGCCAGCGTATGGATGTGCAGTCTTCAAGTTCAACGATGAGGTGAAAAAGAAGAAGTAAAATGATCTCCCTCTGAAATATGAGGGAGATTTTTTATTGGAAAGACAAAAAAACTGCCGCAGTAATCTGCAGCAGTTGATTTTCATGAATTACAGCTCAATCTTCTTGAACTGTTCCCAAGGCAGGTCTTTCTTTCCAAAATGGCCGTAGTTGACAGTCTTCTTGTAGATAGGCTTTCTCAGGTCAAGTTCCTTGATGATGTTGGAGACGGAGAAGTCGAAGTTCTTCAGAACAATCTCCTGCAGCTCATCATCACTGTACTTGGATGTGCCGAAGCTCTGTACATAGACAGAAGTTGGCTTTGGCTCACCGATGGCGTAGGACAGCTCAATCTGGCACTTGTGTGCTAAACCGTTGGCGACGATGTTGCGGCATACATAACGTGCATAGTAAGCAGCAGAACGGTCTACCTTGGTTGGGTCCTTGGAAGAGAAGCAGCCGCCGCCGATAGGTGCATATCCGCCGTAGGTGTCGACAACGATCTTACGGCCTGTTGTACCGGAATCACCCCATGATCCGCCGAGAACGAAGGATCCGGATGGGTTGATCAGATATCTTGTGTTCTCATCAACAAGCTTTGGATCAACGACCGGCTTGATGACCTTTTCCATGACGATCTTCTTGATTTCATCCTGCGTGACATCAGCTGTGTGCTGTGTTGAAACAACGATGGTATCGATTCTGGCAAGCTTGCCGTCGATATACTCACAGGTGACCTGTGTCTTTCCATCAGGTCTTAAGCATGGCGTCTGTCTTCTGACTTCTTCCAGCTTCTTGGACAGCTTGTGTGCACAGTCAATGGCAAATGGCATCAGATCAGCTGTTTCATCATCAGCGTATCCGAACATGATGCCCTGGTCACCAGCAGAAATCTCATCATGGGCAACTGCGCCGTTGATTTCAGAAGACTGCTTATTGACCTTGATCATGACATGATACTCTTCGTCATAGCCGATTTCCTTCATTGCATTGAGGGCAATCTTTTCATAATCGATGTTAGCTTTTGTGCCGGCTTCGCCGTAGATCAGGATCAGATCATCCTTGATCGTGCACTCAACTGCCATGTGTGATTCTGGATCCTGAGAAATAGCCTCATCGAGGATGGAGTCAGCGATGTAATCGCAGACCTTGTCTGGATGTCCGCTTGTAACGGACTCAGAAGTGAAAAATACTTTTGACATAAAAAAACTCTCCTTTTCTTGTCTTTTTTTAACGAAAGCAGAGAAAGAGAATGTTATTAGACTCTTTCTTTATCGTTGTCAGCTTTACCACCTTACCCTGCAGGCAGGCTGGTATGGGATCACAGAGCTGACTCTCTCACCCATTCTTGATAAAAGACTCCATTATTAAAGCATTTCACTAAATAAGAGTCAATTCTAATGACCTATACAGATTTGTCTTTGTGTAAACACTCTTCAAATAGGGATATGGACATGTTAAAATACTACCGAGGTCAAACAATGAAAATAAAAGAAATGATGGACAGACAGTCTGTTGTAAACATGCTGTCATATGCGGGGGCCGGCTGTATTATAGTGGCATTCTACTTGATTCTCCACAATCTGCCGACAATAGGCTCAGGCATCAGTGCAGTCTGGAATGCTATGTCACCGTTTATTTATGGTTTTGTCTTTGCCTTCTTAATGAAGCCCTTCCGGGTCACTGTTGAAACAAAGTGGCTGAAGGACAAGGACTGGAGCTTTAAGAAGAAGAGGATGATCGCGGTCACCTTGGCTATGGCATTGTTCATCCTGATCCTGGCAGCGTTCATCGCAGTCCTGCTGCCGCAGCTGATTTCTTCCATTACGTCCTTTGTGAAGTCATTCAGCACTTATATAAACAACTTTGAAAAGCTGCTGAGCCCTGACAATGCCACAACTGCTGAGGGCACGCAGATCATTACGGCAATCAACAACTCGCTGGAATCTTTAGGGAAAACGGTCTCTACCTGGCTGACCGGTGCGGCCGGCGGCATTCAGAAGATTCTTAGTGCAGGCATGAGCTTCGTTAAGGGCATGTTCAGCTTCCTGATCGGCATCATCGCTGCTGCATATATGCTGTATGATGAAGAAAAGTTCAAGCGTACATTCAAGAAGCTGTTCTACGGCATCTTCCCAAAGAAGTTTGCAGACTGGCTGATGTACTTATATTCACTGAATAAAATTGCCTTCAACGGCTTTGTCTTCGGCAAGATCATCGATTCTGCCATCATCGGCGTGATGTGCTATGTTGGTGCGCTGCTGCTGAAGCTGCCATATCCAGTCTTGATTGCGGTCGTTGTCGGTGTGACAAATGTCATTCCGTTCTTCGGACCGTTCATCGGTGCAATCCCATGCCTGATCATCCTGGTCGTCATCGATCCATGGGCTGCCCTGAAGTTCCTGATCTTCATCTTTGCCCTGCAGCAGTTCGACGGCAACATCCTGGGTCCAAAGATCCTCGGCGGTTCGCTTGGTCTGCCGACTTTATGGATCATGTTCGCCATCATTGTCGGCGGTGCATTGTTCGGCGTGCCGGGCATGGTCATCAGTGTTCCAATCTTCTCGGTCCTCTATATCCTGGTCCGCGACTGGATCAATGCAATACTGAAGAAAAAGCAGATCAATATCGAATAGACTGAAAGAGAATGCCTACTGGCATTCTCTTTTCATATCTGCAATTACATTTTCTGCCTGCTTGATGCCGTCGACAGCACTGGACACAATGCCGCCGGCGTATCCAGCTCCTTCTCCGCAGGGATAGAGTCCTGTGCACGTGATGGAGCAGCCTTCATCACTGCGGGTCAGACGGATCGGGGAAGAGGAACGGGATTCCATTCCGACCATGATGCCCTGACTGTCAAAGCCGTGGATGCGATGGCCGAAGGAGCGCAGTCCTTCCTCCATTGCCGCATTGACTTGATCTGAGAACAGCTGGTGCATATCCTCCATAATAATGCCACGTGGGAATGAGCTGGCAATGACCGGTGCCTGGGATACGATGTGGCCGAGATAATCCGCAATATTCTGGCAAGGTGCCTGATAACCGGAACGATAGGCATGCTTTTCTAATGCCTGCTGGTATTGAAAGCCATCCAGCGGATGGCCGTGATCAAAGTCTGAACGCGGGATCTGCACTAAGATAGCACTGTTGGCATTGGCACCGTCACGTCTGCTGTAGGACATGCCGTTGACAGCCAGTGTGTTTTCATGAGTCGGAGAAGGGATAACTACGCCGCCGGGACACATGCAGAAGGAATAGACGCCTCTGCCGGCTTTTGTCTTTGCGGTCAGCTGATAGGAAGCAGCACCCAGGCCTGGATGGCCGGCGTACTGGCCGTATGTACTTTGATTGATCAGGGACTGGCGGTGCTCAACACGGACACCTGCCGCAAAATCTTTCTGCTCGATCATGACACCCTGCTTCAGGAGTGCTTCATAGGTATCCGAGGCACTGTGGCCGGCACATAAGATGATATGGCTGCCCTCAAAGTCGCGCTTTGATGTATGGATGCCAATGACTTGATGGTCAGAGATCAATAAGGATTCCATCTTGGTGTCAAAGTATATTTCGCCGCCCAGTGAAATGATCTTCGTGCGGATGTTCTTGACGATGGTGCGCAGGACATCGGTCCCTAAATGAGGACGGTGCTGATAAGTGATGGCCGGATCTGCACCTGCTTCTACAAATTCATCCAGCACTTTCGAGATGCGGACATTCTTGATGCGGGTCGTCAGCTTGCCGTCAGAAAAAGTACCGGCACCGCCTTCCCCGAACTGGACATTGGACTCTTCATCCAGGATGCCTTTCTGAAAGAACAGGTCGATGTCTTTCGCCCGTTCTTCCACTTCCTTGCCGCGTTCAATGACAATCGGACGCAGTCCACATTCTGCTAAGACCAGCGCACAGTACATGCCGGCCGGTCCGAAACCGACCACAAGAGGGCGCTCCTGCGTATTCTTTGGTGCTTCAGGCAGCACATAGATTTCCTTAGCTTCGTTTGTCACGTCTTTGCTGCGGAGATATTTTGCCTCATTTTTCACGGAAGCATAGACAGTATAGGAAAAATGGAGACTGCTGCCGCGGGCATCCAGAGACTCACGGTCTATTTCAAAAGAAGAAATATCCGCTGGCGAACAATGGAGCTTATGAGCAATCGTCTCTTGATTTAGGGTGCCTCCGACAGGCACCTGGATCTGATGTATTTTCATCATATGGGGATTATACACTATTCATTCTTTGAATATGCTTATTCGTTACAAAAAACAATGTGAATGCACAAAATCATCAAAAAGTATGTTACTCTATGAGTGTGTAATTTGTTCATGAGTACTAGATGGGGGCTGATATGATGGATTACAAAGAAAGTCTGGAAGCTTTTAAAGCATCCTGCAGAGCATATCGTAATGAAAAAGAGAATCTGGTACGGTATAAGAACGTCCAGTATTTGAATCCTTTGACAGAGCAGCTGGTCAAGTTTATGAAGGAAGATGTTGATTATGTTGACCGGACTTTGGAGAAGATAGAAAAGCAGTGCGGTACCAATGCCAAACTGATGATTTTCTTATTGTTCGTAGAAGAGAGAACACAGGTGGATATCGCCCATGAATTTGGCATCACGAGAAGACAGGTCCAATACTCTATGGACAAATGGCTCCACGCAGTTCTTGATTATAAAGAGGACTGACATTTATGAATGACAATGAAAAGATCACTGCCTTTCGGGAGGAATGCCGCCGATATTTGGATTTTCAGGATCACATCGACAACATTGACGGCCGCCTGACAGTTCTTCGAATCAAGATGGAGAATGTACATTCGCCGTCTCTTGAGAAGATTGGGTCAAGTCCTTCCCGGCACGAACAGAACCTGCTTGCATTGATTGAGCAGAAGAACCGTCTGGAAGACAGAAAAGCATACTACCAGGAACGTATGGACTGGATCAAGAATACGATTGATCTGATTCCGTCTCCTGCATACAAAGCTCTGGTATGGATGACTTTTGTGCGGCGGGATTCACTCGATTCCATGTCAAAGATGTATGATGTCAGACCTGGTCATATGAATAAGATGCGGAAGAAATTCCTGCTGTTGGTCTTAACGGATGAGAAGATGGATGAGCTCGACCGTCTGCAGCAGAAGGAAGATTCATTCCGGTATTTAGGTCTGTAAACGGCGCAAACTGCCGTTTTTATTTTTTGAAATTTTAGCTTGAAAATGTTGAAATTGATTTAAAATACAAACACAGCGAGTTGTCAGGCGACGTAAATCCAGTTGCGACAATCGCTTTTTTAAATAGCTAAAGTGTGTAGCCGCAGGCGTAAATCCAGCTTACGGCTTTTTATGTGGAGGTGTTTCAATGAGTGAAACAAAAAGTATGGATCAAAGGTATTTAGAAACAGAAAAGGTAGGAAGGCTGATCTGTCGGTACAGCATTCCATGCATTCTTTCTCTGCTGGTGGCGTCTCTTTACAACATTGTTGATCAGCTGTTCATTTCCAATGCAGATTATCTGGGCTCATATGGCAATGCGGCCAACAGCGTTGTCTTTCCATTAACGGTCGCTGCCCTGGCGGCTGCGGTCATGATTGGTGATGGCGCATGTGCTTATGTCTCTATTTGCTTTGGCAGAAAGGAAACGGAGAAAGCAGGACAGACCATCGCCAATGCGGTAGTCCTGACAGTGATTGTCAGTCTTATTCTGACCTTCATTTACTTTGCATGCATGGATCAGCTGCTGAATTTCTTCGGCGCCAGCATCAATGAAAAGACATTCACCCTGGCAAAAGAATATTTCACATATATTGCAATGGGTATTCCGGTATATATGTTCGGGCAGGCGATGAATCCCATCATCCGTTCCACTGGCTCACCGAAGTTTGCAATGTTCTCGAATATGATTGGAGCTGTTCTCAATATTATCCTGGATCCAATCATGATCTATCCGATGCATATGGGAATGATGGGAGCGGCTGTTGCAACGGTCATCGGTCAGATTGTAACAGCAGTTCTGTCAGTGCTCTACCTGATGCGCATTAAGGGTGTCCATTTTGCCAAGCATGTCTTCAAGCTGTCATGGTCATTGGATAAAGTGTTTCTGCCGCTGGGCATGACAAGTCTGCTTTCACAAATCTCAGTGGTCGCTTCAATGGCAGCTGTCAACACAATGATTGTACATACCAGTCTGGCTGACCCAATCTTCTCTCAGGCACAGTATTCACAGATTCCAATGGCTGTTCTGGGCATTGTGATGAAATTCTTCCAGATCATTATCTCCATCAGCGTCGGTCTGGCAGCAGGATGCATCCCACTGATTGGATATAACAGCGGGGCCGGCCGCACGGACCGCATCAGGCAGTTCCTGAAGACATTGATCATCAGTGAAGCGGCAGTGGGCTTGATTGGATTGATCATCGCAGAAGTGTTCCCTTCAGAAATCATGCAGCTGTTCGGTGCGGCAAATGAAAGTGCCTACTATCAGACGTTTGCTGTGAAGGCATTCCGCATCTATCTCTGCATGATGATCCCTGCCTGCATCAATAAGGGCATGTTCATTTTTCTGCAGTCTCTGGGCAGGGCATTTCTTTCGACAGCGCTGTCCCTGCTGCGCGAAATTGTCTTTGGGGTTGGTCTGACTTTGCTGATTCCGGTATGGTTTGGTCTTGACGGCGTACTGTATTCCATGCCTGTCTCAGACATTCTTGCATTTGCGGCAGTATCTCTCGCTGTCCTCCGTACTGCGCAGGAGCTGAATCAGAAACTTGCCAAAAAAGCTGTTCCAACAAGACTGATTGAAGAAACAAGTGAATCATAAAAAAAGAATTCCCGCATGCATGCAGGAACTCTTTTTTAAATGTTGAACAGCATTTCTTCATACAGCGGAAGCTTGTAGAAATTACGTGAGGCAATCTCTTCATAGCGGTCGATATATTTCCGCAGGACTTCCATCTGCGGTGCAACTGTATAGTAGATTTTCTTGCCGCATTCGAAGTCATCACAGGAAGAATTAGCATCCTTCCAGAGCGTGGTCATCTTTTCTGTAGCAGCATAGACATTGTCAATCAATTCAGACAGCTGCGACATTCTCTTGGTCAGGAATTTCGGCGCATCCTTGCCTCCATTCTGGGCAGCTTCAGCATAGAAGTTGTATTCAGCTGTCATTGCCGGCAGAACATCCTTGCGCCCCATTTCAATCAATGTACGCACTTCAATGTCCATCATGCGGTCATACTGCTCTTCCAGGATCTTGCGGTTGGCTTCGATTTCCTTAGCTGTATAGACACCGAGCGAAGTAAACAGATCAATGACCTTCTTGTCGCGCAGTATTTCAACAGACTCGATAAAGGAAGGAATGTTCGGCAGTCCTCTGCGCTTTGCTTCCTTGACCCATTCTTCACTGTAGCCGTCGCCTGAGAACAGAATGCGCTTATGTTCATGGATCAGATTGCGGCAGATATCAAGTGCCTTTTCTCTGACATCCTGCAGATACTTGATACCTTCCAGCTGATCTGAGATCTCATTGAGAGCTTCTGACATGATGCAGTTCAGGACGGTATTGGCAAATGAAGCGGACATCGAGGATCCAAGCATTCTAAATTCGAACTTATTGCCGGTGAAGGCAACAGGAGATGTACGGTTGCGGTCGGTGTTGTCATGCGGGATATAGGCTAAGCCGGAGACAGGGTTGAAGTCATCCTTTTCTTCCGTTTTACCTTTCTTCTGAGAAGGATGATCCTGATAAAGGGAATAGAGAATATCCTCAATATAGGAGCCTAAGAAGATGGAAATGATAGCTGGCGGAGCTTCCAGAGCACCTAAACGGTGATCGTTGCCGGTACAGGAAGCAGACATGCGGAGCAGAACAGGATATTCATCAACTGCCTTGATGAAGGCACAGATGAAAGTAAGAAAGCGGATGTTGTCAGCCGGCTTCTTGCCTGGGTCGAATAGATTCTGTCCGTTGTCAGTGATGATGGAGTAGTTGTTATGCTTGCCGGATCCATTGATGCCGTCGAACGGCTTTTCATGGAGCAGACATGCCAGATCATGCTTCTCAGCTGTCTTGCGCAGAATATCCATCGTGACCTGATTCTGGTCAACGGCAATGTTGCCTTTGCAGAAGATTGGCGCCAACTCAAACTGAGCCGGTGCAGCTTCATTGTGCTCTGTCTTGGCGTAGATGCCAAGCTTCCAAAGCTGTTCATTGACATCTTTCATGAAGGCCTGGACTTTTGTAGGGATGGAGCCGAAGTAGTGGTCATCCAGTTCCTGTCTCTTAGTTGCCGGGGTGCCGAACAAGGTCCTTCCGGTCAGCTTTAAGTCAAGACGCTTATCAAAATATTCTTTATCGATCAGGAAGTATTCCTGTTCCAGGCCTACGGAGATATCGCAGGACTTGACTTCCTTGTCGCCGAAGATGTTGACCAGTCTGGTTGCAGATCTGCTCAGGACTTCCAATGACTTCAATAAAGGTTCTTTCTTATCCAATGCTTCACCATTGTAGGATACGAAGATGGTCGGAATGCATAATACATTCTCTTTGATGAATACTGGGGATGTAACATCCCAATAGGTGTATCCTCTTGCTTCAAACGTAGCTCTTAAGCCGCCGGAAGGGAAGCTGGATGCGTCAGGTTCTCCCTTGATCAGCATCTTCCCTGAGAAGCGTGCAATCGGCTCGCCATGTTCATCAGGCTCTAGAAATGCGTCATGCTTTTCAGCAGTGCCGCCTGTCATCGGCTGGAACCAGTGGGTAAAATGAGTGACACCCTGTTCCATTGCCCATCTCTTCATTGCATGTGCAATTGCATCTGCAGTCGGACGATCGAGCATACCTTCATTTGAAACAGTTTTCTTCCAAGAATCATAGACTGGACCAGGAAGTCTGTCCTTCATCTCATCTTCATTGAAGACGAGTGAACCAAAACCTTCATAAGGTGTAGGCATTGATATTCTCCTTTTCTCCTGAAAACTTTATTTCAATTCCGATACACAGTCAATTCAAAAACGGAAAATATTGAAAAAAATTCAAAAAATATCTGAGAAAAAAGAAAAATATTGCAGAAATCAGAATAAAAATCCATAAAATAGTTCTGAATTACAATATTTTTATAAAATATACATCTTACAAAAGAAAAACAGGATTTCTCCTGTTCATTACATCTCTGAATATCCGTAAGGATTGGCTTCCAGCATCTGTACCTTGACTACTTCCGGCACTTCATCAATCAGAATTGCCTGAATGCCGTCCGTCAGTGTAGCATCGATTGCCATACAGCCGGCACACGCACCCAGCATGGATACTGTGACAATGCCATCCTTATAGTCAATGAGCTGAACATCGCCGCCGTCTGCCTGAATATATGGTCTGATTTTGTTCAGGGTATGCTGGATGCGGTCAAGCAGATCCTGTCTTTCCAAAGTTCCTTCTGCATTCTGCAGTGCTTTTAATGTTTCGGGATCAGTAGCCAGCTGGGTCTTGTCAATGACAGGAGCTGCTTCCTTGGCAGGCTGTGCAGGAGCTGGAATTTCATGTCCCTTGATCGTTTCGTCAATCTCTTCGTTGATCTTTTGTTCTTCTTCGTCTCTGTTCATATTTCCTCAGTTCTAAAGGTACCAGTGGAAGAATAATGCGACTGCTACACCAAGCACCATACCGCCAATGACTTCCTTCCATTTGTGGCCGAGAACATCTTTCAGCTTGAGGGAATAGATCGGATCATTGAAATCTTCCGGGTGATCTTCTTGTAAATCCTTGACTAATTGTCGCGTAACTTTTGCATTTTGTCCACTATAATACCTCACGTTGGCCGCATCATAGATGACGATGCAGGCAACTGTCAGGGTAACGGCAAATAAAGGGGAAGAGAATCGCTCCTGCAGGCCCACAGATAAAGCAAGAGCCGTGACCATGGCCGAGTGAGACGACGGAAAACCGCCGCTGTCCTTGACGCGGGTAGGCTGCCATTTATGGCCGATAAAGAAATAATAGATCACAGGTTTCAACAGCTGTGCTAAGGCAGCTGATACTAACGAGGACCAGAAAATATACATCGTTTTCAACATCATATTAGGTTATCCCCTGGTAAAGTATAACACGTCGGAGTGTATTCCGTGGTATACTTAGTCCGGAGAAATTGCAAATGAGTTATCAAACAGGACAGATCGTTGAAGGAAAAGTAACAGGGATACAGCCGTACGGCGCTTTTGTAAGCCTGGACAAGCATACGACCGGCCTGATCCACATATCGGAAATATCAGACGGCTTTATCAAAGACATCAATCAGTTTATTAAAGTTGGTGATACAGTAAAAGTGAAGATCATTGACTTTGATAATAAAACGAACCAGGCAAGGCTTTCCATTAAAGCTCTGAATCGAAGCCGGGTGCGCAACAGAAGGAAGCAGGTGCCGTTCGTAAAGGCAACCCTGCCTTCAATGAAAATTGGTTTTCAATCCATTGCCGCAAATATGGATCAATGGATTGCAGATGCAAAAGGAGAGATATTACATGACAATGAAGTTTGATGCATCACACGGTCTGCTGAAGGAAGAGATATCTTCCTATCAGGACAAAGTAACACAGCTTCACGAGGCAATCCGTAAGAGAACGGGTGCCGGCAATGACTACATGGGATGGGTCGAATGGCCTGTATCCTATGACAAGGATGAATTCGAAAGAATCATCAAGACAGCAGAAAGAGTCAAGGACAAAGCAGAAGTATTGATTGTATGCGGAATCGGCGGATCTTATTTAGGAGCCAGAGCAGCCATTGAGATGATCAACGGCCTCTATCCTGACAATCAGACAGAAGTCATCTACATTGGCAATACATTCTCATCTACATATGTATCTCAGGTCATGGCACACATCAAGGATAAGTCAGTTGTCCTGAATGTTGTTTCCAAGTCCGGTACAACGACAGAAACAGCACTTGCTTTCAGAGTCCTTCGTGAATTCATGGAGCAGAAGTACGGCAAGGAAGAAGCTAAGACAAGAATCATCGCTACAACTGACAAGGCTAAAGGTGCATTGAAGACGCTGGCAGATCAGGAAGGCTATGAGACATTTGTCATTCCGGATGATATCGGCGGCCGTTATTCCGTCATTACCCCAGTCGGATTAGTTCCGATGGCAATTGCCGGCATCGATATCCGCAAGGTATTTGAAGGACTTCATGATGCATACAACGATCTCAATACTGCTGATCTTTCCAAGAACCCTGCATATCAGTATGCAGTCACAAGAAGAATCATGCAGAATGCTGGATACAACGTTGAAATGTTCGTTACTTATGAACCACAGATGCAGATGCTTGCTGAGTGGTGGAAGCAGCTGTTAGGTGAGTCCGAAGGCAAAGACGGCAAAGGCATTCTGCCGGACAGTGCATGCTTCTCGACAGACCTGCATTCACTTGGACAGTTCATCCAGCAGGGCAAGAAGGTCCTGTTTGAGACAGTTCTTGAAGTTGAAAAGCCAACCCTGGACCTCAATGTTGAATCCGATGAAGCAAATCTGGACAACATGAACTATCTGACTGGCAAGTCATATGACTGGGTCAACAAGATGGCAGAAAAGGGAACCATTGAAGCGCATGTCGAAGCAGGAAATGTTCCTAACTTAGTCATCTCGATTCCTGATATGAAGGAATACAGCTTCGGCTATCTCTGCTACTTCTTCTTCCTGGCAACAGCAATGACATGCTATATGATCGACATCAACCCATTCAACCAGCCGGGTGTTGAAATCTATAAGAAGAACATGTTCAGACTCCTCGGCAAGCCTGGATACGAAAAGTAATTCTGAAAGAAGGTGCTTTGTGCATCTTCTTTTTTTCATTCCTTTCAGGCAACTGTCAGATACCGAAAAAGCATAGTCATACAGAAATAATGCATTGACGGGAATGCTATAATAACTGAAGGAGATCAAACATATGACAGATAAGAAAATCATGCCGGGAAAAGACGGCGACAAGTTTCTTCCGTACGACCAAAGAACAGGTGAGGAATCCGTTGTTTACTTTACACGGGATCTTTCCGCAGCTGGTCTGAAGAAGGCATATGAGAAGATCAATTCAGTACTGAGCGGAAATATTGCAGTCAAGCTCCATACAGGTGAAAAGCATGGACCGAATATCCTGCCCCGCCCATGGGTCGAGGATCTGATGAAGAATGAGATTCCAAACGGAACAATTGTTGAGACAAATACATACTATGACGGTGACAGGTATACAACTGCAGAACATCGTGAGACATTGAAGGTCAATGGGTGGACATTCTGCCCGGTAGACATCATGGAGGAAGATGGGACATCAGCATTGCCTGTCAGCGGCGGCAAGTGGTTCAAGGAGATGCATGTCGGCAGCCATGAACTGAACTATGATTCCATGCTTGTCCTGACTCATTTCAAAGGGCATACGCAGGGCGGCTTCGGCGGTTCCAACAAGAACATCGGCATTGGCTGTGCAGACGGACGCATCGGCAAGAAGGAGATCCATACGACACCAGGCCAGCCGAACATGTGGGATATCAAGGAAGAAGAATTCATGGAGCGCTTTACCGAATCCAGCAAGGCAACCGTAGACCACTTCGGCAGGAATATTGCATTCATCAATGTCATGCGTAATATGTCAGTATCCTGTGACTGTGAAGGCATCCAGGCGGCTCCGGTTGTCACACCGAATGTCGGCATCTTAGCATCCCTGGATATCTGTGCGGTTGATCAGGCATCTATTGACATGATCTGGTCAATGAACGAGAAGGATCATCATGATTTTGTGGAAAGAGTTGAGTCCAGACACGGCCTGCGTCAGCTTGCCTATATGAATGAACTCGGCATGGGAAACAGAAAATATATCCTGATTGACCTGGACAATGATGAAGATCGCATCGATGCCGCGCAGGCAGTCAAAGATGTTGTGCCGTTTGAAGCACCAAAGATCATCAAACGTTGACCGAAAGAAGGCATATGCCTTCTTTTTTTGAATCATGATAATTGGAGAATTATGTATGCCTATACAATCGATGATGACGGAATCAATGATTATCATAAAGGATTTTCTTTATGTACAATAGAAGAAGAGCACTTTGACAAGAAAGAGGAGTACTTATGACAGAGACGAAAAAACTTGGATTTGGCTTAATGAGGCTGCCGAGAAAGATGCTGATGACAGATGTTGATCAGGTCAAGGAAATGGTGGATCTCTTCATGAAGGAAGGATTTACATATTTTGATACAGCATTTATTTATGTTGGTTCAGAAGCTTCTATTAAAAAGGCACTCGTCGATCGTTATCCAAGGGAATCCTATACACTGGCGACCAAGCTGAATGCTTTCCTGCTGGCACCAAATGAGAAAGCAGCCAAAAAGCAGTTCACTACCAGTCTTGAGAGAACGGGTGCTGGATATTTTGACTATTATCTGCTCCATGCATTGATGGAGAATAACTATAAGAAGTATGAAAAGTTCCACATCTGGGAATTTGTTAAAGAACAGAAGGAGAAGGGGCTCATTAAGAATGTCGGCTTCTCCTTTCATGGCGGACCGCAGCTTCTTGACCAGCTGCTGAGAGAACATCCGGAAGTCGATTTTGTACAGCTGCAGATCAACTATGCTGACTGGGAGAATCCCTCTGTGACATCCAGAGCCAACTATGAGACTGCCAAAAAGTACGGCAAAAAGATTGTCATCATGGAACCGGTCAAGGGAGGCAGACTTGCCAATCCGCCGAAGGAAGTACAGGCATTGTTCAAGGCATATCATCCTGACATGTCCTGCGCATCCTGGGCTATCCGGTTTGCGGCGTCTCTGGATGGAGTGCTGACAGTTCTTTCAGGCATGTCCAACGTTGAACAGATGCAGGATAATCTGTCTTATATGAAGGATTTCAAGCCGCTCAATGATGAAGAACAAACAATCATCCGGGAAGCTCAGAAGATCCTTGGCAGATCATCGGCAATTGCCTGCACCGCGTGTCATTACTGTACGGAAGGGTGTCCAAAGCATATTCCAATTCCGGAGATCTTTGCAGCGATGAACAAATATTTAGGCAATGGCCAGAAGGAAGAAGCAGTGTCTGCCTATCAGTCTGCTGCTTCCACAGGACACCGTGCCTCTGACTGCATCAGCTGCCATCAGTGCGAGAATGCATGTCCGCAGCATCTTCCAATCACACAGCATCTTCATGAATGTGCAGAAGTCTTGGAAGAACAGGATAAAAATAGTTGATAAAAGTAATGTGTGACAAATGAATTGATTCGCGTTATCATTGCAACGTTATGGAAGACGAACAAAAAAAACAGTACATCAAAATGACTGAGACGCCAGTGGGAAGACTGATTCTTTCTTTAGGTGTGCCGACAGTAATTTCCATGCTTGTCACCAGTATCTACAATATGGCAGATACATATTTTGTAGGTACAATCTCCACCAGTGCTTCCGGTGCGACCGGCATTGTCTTTGGCCTGATGGCAATCCTGCAGGCCTTCGGCTTCATGTTCGGACATGGGGCAGGTTCCAATATTGCCCGCCAGTTGGGAGACCGCAATGTTGATGCGGCACGTGAATTTGCCAGTACATCTTTCTGGTCATCCATTCTAGCCGGTCTGCTTGTCATGGGCATCGGCTTTGCCTTCATGGATCCATTGATGAGACTGCTTGGCAGTACAGATACCATTCTTCCTTATGCAAGAATCTATGCATTCTATATTCTGATTGCCGGTCCGGCGATGACATCTTCCTGTGTCATGAACAACATACTGCGCTATGAAGGAAAAGCAGTCTTTGCTATGTTTGGCCTGACTGCCGGAGGCATCCTGAATATCTTCGGTGATTATATCTTAGTCAATATTTTTCATATGGGCATTGCGGGTGCGGGCCTGTCGACAACAGTCACACAGTATATTTCAATGTTCATTCTTCTGCTGCCGTATCTGCAGGGGAAGACGCAGTCAAAGATGCATATCAAGTACTTTACAAGAAATTGGAATGTCTTCACAAATATTGTAATGACCGGCATGCCTTCCTTAGCCCGTCAGGGACTGAACAGTGTTTCTACCATGGTCTTGAATGGATGTGCTGGTCCTTATGGGGATGCAGCTGTTGCGGCAATATCAATTGTTACCAGAATTGTCAATTTCCTGTTCTGCGTTGCCATTGGCATCGGCCAGGGCTTTCAGCCTGTATCAGCTTTCAACTATGGAGCCAGAAAATATAAACGAGTCAGAGACGGCTTTATGTTTGCCTTGAAGCTGGGGACAGTGCTGATGATTGTTCTGAGTATACTGGCTTTCATGAATGCAGAGACCTTTGTGTCGTTCTTCCGTGATGATCCTGATGTCACAAGGATTGGTGCGGCGGCGATGAGATGGCAGTGCATTTCATTGGTGCTGATGCCGATTTCGATGTACGGCAACATGCTGTTCCAGTCCATTGGCAAAAGTGCAGCGGCGACCTTCTTGGCAGTGCTGCGCAGCGGCCTTGTACTGATCCCGACTGTTCTGCTGATGAGCTGGCTGATGGGACTGAATGGCTTGGAGATGTCACAGAGCACCAGTGAGATTATATCTGCACTAACAACAATCCCATTCCTGATTGTCTTCTTCCGTACACTGCCGGCAGCGGATGCAGCACCGGAGAGCCTGTAAACTTCCTGCGGGAAGTTTTTTTGTATCTGAAAAGTGATTTGATATAATAACTGCAGAATACAGGAGACTGACGATGAAGCTTCATTACTGTGGTAAATATAATCTGGATCCACAATCACTTCCGCATGGTGAACATATGCCCAATGCTGTGAAGTTCAGTGAAGCAGGAACTGAGAAACAGATGGCTTTGACTGCCAATCTGCTTGCCATGGCACTGCTTGTTGTGTTTGGCGTTCCTGCCTTGCTGCGCAGTGGAACTCGAATTGATGATCAGGGCTTCATGATTGGCTGCATCGCTGCGATTCTTTCAGGTCTTCCGCATGAACTGCTCCACGCATTGTGTTTTCAAAAAGATGTGTATCTGTATACGAATTTCAGAAATGGAATGATGTTTGTGACAGGTACGGAAACAATGTCAAAAACGAGATTCATCTGGATGTCTCTGCTGCCGAATATCATCTTTGGAGTGATTCCTTATGTGATTGGAATGCTGACGCCCAGCCTTTCCGCTGTGCTGATTTTTGGTACGATATGCCTTACGATGGGAGCAGGCGATTACTATAATGTCTTCAATGCCCTGACGCAGATGCCTAGGGGTTCATATACCTATATGTATCAGCTCAGCTCCTATTGGTATCTGCCCGAATAAAAAATACCTCATCGCAGAATTGCGGTGAGGTATTTTATGCAGCCAATTTCATGATCAGTTCAATAATGAGTCCGCCGGCTAAGCCGCAGATCCATGTCATGAACATGATCTTGAAGTTCTCCTTCATGTTGGGATTGACTCTCCAAAGGACCATCATGCCGGTGCCGGCATTGACCAGAAGACCTGCACAGACAGCCGCAAAGCCGATGACACCGTCAAGATACATCTTCGTCAATAAGATGGATGATGCACAGGATGGAATCATGCCCACCAGTGTCGAAACCAGAACAGACTGATTCGGATACGCGGCAACAAAGCTCTGCAGATTATTCTGTCCGATCCATTCAACAATCAGATTGAAGACGACGGTGATGACAAACAGCCATACTGTGACCTGCACTGTATGCATGAGCGCGGAATAGAAGATGCCGTGGGAGTGATCGTCGTGTTCACGTTCACAGAATTCTTCGACATCGATATTCTTCTGCTTCCTGGCAAATACAAGCAGATCAATCAATACCCCGGCAATGACAGCGACAATCAGCTTGACCAGCAGGATCGGCCAGATCTTGTCAAACGGTGCCTGCATTGAGATCATGATGGAAAGCATTTCATCCGAACTTGATAAGTAAACGGCAATCAATGTACCAGCTGAGATGACGCCGGTCGCAAATAAGGAAGAAGCAGCACCGGCAAAGCCGCAGGAAGGAAGCAGGCCAAGGACAGCACCCATGATTGGGTTTGCCCGGCGGTGCTTCTCCAGGAAGTGCTCCATTTTATGCCCGGCTTCATGTTCCATGAATTCAAGGAACAGATAGATGACAAATAAGAAGGGAATAATCTTCAGGACATCACTGAAGGAATCCTGCAGTACTTCAATCAATACCATATCAAAGTACTTTCCAGATCATCCGTATAGGCTACAAAGTAGCTGCCTGCATTCTTGCCGGCTTCACCCTGTGTCTTGTTCTGATCCATGATCCAGACAACCGAGACTTTCTTGCCTGTCGCAGCTTCATATGCAGCCAATGCCTTCTTGCCGTCGGCAATGGTCATTGTAAATAACGTTGTGGACAGACAGTCAGCGACGCCGGAATCATCTGTGATAATGCTGACGCTGTGGTAATACGTTGCTGGGAACAATGTCTGCGGATCGATAATATGAGAATAGCGGTTGCCGTCAACACCTGTATAGTAGCGCTCGTAGTCACCGGAAGTGACGACAGAATAGGAATTAGGAACATCCAGCGCCAAGAGGGAATCACCGGTCGTGCTGGCTGGATCAGTAATGCCGATGCGCCATGCAGAGCCGTCTGTCTTGCCGCCCAGTAAGCGGATGTTGCGGCCGACATTCAGATAGCCTCCGCCGACACCTTTATTGTTCTCCATGTCAGCAGCGACCTGTTCTGTTGCATAGCCCTTGGCAATGCCGCCGACATCCAGGGAAACATTCGGATCAGTGATGTAAACAGTATCTGCATCATCATCAATGATGACTTTATCCCAGCCATGGTAGTTCTTGACTGCTTCGAGTTCAGCTTCTGTTGGGACCGGTGCATTCTGTCCCTGTTCATTCAAAGTGATGCCTGCTTCACGGTAGGTATGCCATATTTTAAGCAGAGCGCCCATAGTGATGTCAAATTCACCGTCAGAATAGGTATAGAACTGCTTTGCCAGCAGCAGCATGTCAATGATCTTCTGATCAACCTTGACCGGGGCAATGCCTGCATTGTCATTGATGGTCTTCAGATTATTGATGCCGTCATAGTTGTTGTAGATGTCATACAGGTCGCTGTACTCTTTCAGCTGAGTCAGCGAATACTGATAGTTGTCAGCACTTTGATCAGTCTTTGGTGCTTCCTGATATGCATATGTAGTATCAAAGATACCTGCAGCAAGATCCGTGTTCTTATAGACCTCGCTTGTAGATGCCGCTGTTGTTGCAGCGGCAGAGGAAGTGGAGGTGCAGCCGGTCAGCACAGAGGCAGCCAGCATCAGTTTTAGTATGTTTTTCTTTTTCATATTGACCGATTATAGCAGAACTTTAAAAAACTGCCTAACACTTGCTCAGTTGAACAAATGAGGGGATATGTATAAAACGGACTGCATGAGCCTGATTCTAGGGACTTTGTTAGCAAAATAACTAGTGATAACACGTACAGTTTCATATATTAATAAAGAAAAAGATGCTATAATTTCAACTGTTTTGATGGGAGGAGACCATATGTCATTTTTACAGGGACCGATGAACGAACACCTCAATGGACATAAGGATCTGACGATGGGCAAGGAAGTCCTGAAGTCAATGGATCCGGATGTTGTATGGGTGCCGCTATATAATGGCGTTACACCATGCACACCACTCGTTAATGTGGGTGATGAAGTGAAAGTCGGTACAAAGATCGCGGAAAGAAACGATCATTTTTATCTGCCAATCTTCTCGCCAGTATCTGGTACAGTTACCGGTGTAGAAAAATTCATGACTTCTGGCATGGGGCAGGGAGATCACTTAAGAATCCAGAATGATCACAAGTACACAACAGTGCGTGCTTTTGCTGAATTCGATTACGAAAAGGCAAGCAGAGAAGAACTGCTTGATTTCGTGAAGAATGCAGGCATGCTTGGACTGGGCGGTGCAGGATTCCCTACATACGTCAAGTATATGAAGCCTGAGAACGTCAAGCTGTTCATTGTGAATGCAGTAGAATGTGAACCATTTCTGACTTCTGACTATAAGAACATTGAAGCAAATCTGTCTTTACTGAAGACTGGTGTGCTGGCACTGTTCAAACTGTCAATGGCAGAGAAGGGATGCATTGCCATCAAGGAAGACAAGAAGGATCAGATTGCTGCTCTGAAGTCTACCTTTGAAGGAACACCAATTGAAGTACGTACCGTTGAGGATAAGTATCCAAACGGATGGGAGCGTGTCCTTGTCTATGTACTGACAGGCAGACGTTATGACAAGCTGCCAATGGAAGCAGGATGCATCCTGAACAATGCTTCAACCGCAATTGCCTTAGGCAATGCATTGATCAACGGCAAGCCGATCACTGAAAAAATCCTTACCGTATCTGGCAATGCAATTAAGAATCCGCAGAATATCATTGTTCCAATTGGAACAAAGGCACATGAGGTCATTGATGCCGTCGGCGGTTATAAAGATGGTGTTGAAAATGTTCTGCTGATTGCCGGCGGACCTATGATGGGCAAGACGATTCCGAATGATCAGTTTGCAATCTGCCCGCAGAATAATGGTCTGACGGTCATGATCGATGAACCGAAGGATGAAGTAGCCTGCTTGAGATGCGGGAAGTGCACAGAGCATTGTCCGTCTGGTCTGGAACCAGTTAATATTGCAAGAGCAGCTAAGTTAATGAGCGTGCCTACATTGGAGAGGCTGTCTGTTATGGACTGCATCGAGTGTGGACTCTGCACATATGTATGTCCGTCTAAAATCGACGTTACTGAAAATGTACGTAAGGGCAAGAGACAGGTACAGCTGAAGATGCAGAATGAGAAAAAAGCTAAGGGAGGCAAATAAGCATGAAGTTTTCATTTAGACCATCCCCGAACTACCGTACAGAACAGAGCACTTCCAGCATCATGCTGGATGTAACTCTTTGTCTGCTGGCAGTTCTGTTATTTGCCATCGTATGGTACAGCGTATCCTATGGTGCTGCATATGGATTGAGAGTTGCTCTGATGGCTCTGTTTGCAGTCATTACAGCAGAAGCAACAGAAGCAATCTGGTTCAAGGCTACTGGCAAGGACTGGAAGGAGATATTCCATTCTTACGGCTGGGTCACAGCATTGATCCTTGTATTGATCACACGTCTTGAGGTCAGCTACTATGCTGTCATCGTGGCAACAATCGTAGCTGTTGTCTTTGGCAAGATGGTATTCGGCGGCTTCGGTCAGAATATCTTCAACCCAGCAGCTTTCGGTGAAGCATTGATCATGAATACATTCAGCGCAAGCGTTGCTTCTGACATCTCCACTGGTGCAACACCGATTACAACGATCAAATCTTCCGGCTGGATCATGGATTCCACTGCTTTCAATGCCTTCCTGACACAGTTTGGCGGACTGAAGAGCTTCTTCTTAGGAAATTACTCTTCTGTTATCGGCGGCAGCTGCGCATTGCTTCTGATCCTCTGCTTCCTGTTCTTATTATGGAAGAAGGATATTGACTGGCATCTGAGTGTCAGCTATCTTGTTACAGTATTTGTCATTTCTGGTATCGTTGGCCTTGCCAAGGGTGCTGGCTTTGAATACGGCATTTTCAATGTCATCAGCGGAGGCGTATTATTCGGAGCTGTCTTTATGATGACAGATCCAGTATCAACACCTGTTACAGTCGGCGGACGCGTAGTGTTCGGCGTCTGCACGGCCTGCCTGACACTGGTCATCCGCTGGAGAAGCAATCTGCCGGATGGTGTCCTGTTCTCTATTTTGTTAATGAACATGCTGACACCTGCAATTGATAAGGCTTTCTCCGGAAACCAGATCAAGAATGCATCAAAGTTTGCAAAGCGTGCCATTATCATCTGTGCAATCGCAGTTGCAACGACATTCTTTGTCGGTGCACTGCTGACACATAAGGAAGCAACGGCAGCCAGCAGTACGGCTCCAGCAATTGTTGAACAGGCTGACAGCAATGTCAGTGTGATGTGAGGAGGTCGGAAATATGGATAAGAATTCTAGTACATATAAGACAATCCTTCTGTCAGTCGTCTGTGCACTTGCAGGTGCCTGCTTAGCAGCAGCTAATGCTGTTACCAAGCCAATCATTGAGGAGAATGCAATTGCTGCAGTAAAGACAACACTGGATCAGTTCTACCCAGGTGCATCCTTCACAGATGTCACAACAAAATATGTCACCAGCGAATACACTCTGGTAGACGGTGTATATGAAGCAGAAGGGAAAGGATATATCTTCACACTTCATAATACAGGTTACAGTTCTTCCGGCTTCAAGTTTGCAATTGCCTTCAATACTGACGGTACAATTGCAGGCTATATGGCTCTGGAACAGAATGAGACTTCCGGCAAGGGTTCCCTTGCTTTCGAACAGAATTACATTGATCAGGTAACCAAGCTGACTTCTTCTGATGACATGCCTCTGATCTCTGGTGCAACAATTACAACAACAGCAGTAAAGAATGCAGTTGCACAGGCAGAAGCAATCTTCAATCAGATTGAAGGCATTACAGCTTCACCATCTGCAACAGCTGCAGCAACAGCATCTGCTGCGTCTTCAGGAACACTGGGAGAGACAAATTTCTCTTCACAGAATGCATCCTGCAAGGTCAGCAGTGAAGGTGTCTATTCCTGTCAGGCAAAGGGCTTCAACGGAACAGTTACAGCAACAGTCACAGTGAAGGATGGTGCAATTGTTTCCATCACTGATCTGGCAGGTGCTGATGACGGCGACGGTGTCGGCGATGATCTGTTCAAGGATGGTGCATTATCATCCTATGCAGGTGCTACATTAAAGAGCACAGTCGATGTTGAGTCTGGTGCAACCTATACTTCAAAGGCAATTCAGGCGATGGCTGCTGCTGCCCTCAACGGCGGTACAGCTTCCACTTCCACTTCAGCAGCAACTGCTTCTGCTTCCACGACAAGCGGTGCAACTGCTTCCAGCGGTGCAACTGCAAAGTCATCTTCATCAACAACTACATCTGATACATTGGGTACTGGTGACTACACAAGTGCCAATGCATCCTGCACAGCATCTTCTGATGGTGTGTATGCATGCAAGGCAACCGGCTTCTCCAATGCTGCAGTATCCGCAACAATCACTGTCAAGGATGGCGCAATTGTTTCCATTACTGATCTGACTGGTGCAGATAAGGGCGATGGTGTTGGTGATACATGGTATTCTGATGCGTCTGTCTTCAATGGTGCAACATTGGATTCCTCCGTTGATGCAATGTCAGGTGCAACTTATACATCAAAGGCCGTTAAGGGCATGGCAGCTGCTGCATTGAATGCGGCTGCTGGTAAATAAGGAGGTCACTTATGAGCGAAAACAATACAAATAAGCAGAGCTTTTTCTCAAAGCTGATCACTGAGAATCCAGTCTTTGGTCTGTATCTCGGCATTTGTTCCACCTTAGCTATTTCTACATCCATCAACAATGCATTAGGCATGGGTGTTGGCGTCATCGTTGTCCTGGTCCTTTCCAACATTGTTATTTCAATGATTGCCAAGATCACACCGGATGACATTCACATCCCTGTCTACATCGTTGTCATTGCAACGCTGGTCACCATCCTGGAAATGTTCATGCATGCTTATACACCAGACCTGTATTCAGCATTGGGTGCATTCTTATCCTTGATTGTTGTCAACTGCATCATCCTCGGCAGAGCGGAAGCATTCGCCTGCAGTCATACTGTCGGTGAATCTGCACTAGACGGCCTGCAGATGGGACTTGCCTACACATGTTCCCTGCTCTGCATGGCTCTGATCAGACAGATCCTCGGCACAGGCGTTCTGGCGCTGTCCAATCCATTTACAAATGCAGCAATCTTCTCAGTTAGAATCATTCCGGAATCTTATACAATTCCGTTCATGACTGGCGAAACAGGTTCATTCTTCACATTTGCCTGCTTAGCTGCTGCGGTTGCAGTTTATAAAGAGAGTGTTGCTAAGAAGTCTAACAAGAAGGAGGCTAAGTAATCATGAATCTATTTGCCTTGTTCATCAGCGCAATGCTGATTAATAACATCGTTCTGACTAAGTTCTTAGGCATGTGTCCGTTCATGGGTGTATCCACCAAGCTGGATTCTGCCATCGGTATGGGTGCTGCTGTCATCTTCGTCATCTTCGGCGCTTCCGTATTATCATGGTGCTTATACTACTTTGTCTTAGTACCTCTTGATCTTGAATACATGGAACTGATTACATTCATTCTGCTCATTGCTGCCTTCGTACAGTTCGTTGAATTGTTCCTGAAGAAGAATTCTCCTGTCCTGTATAAACAGCTTGGCATTTATCTGCCGTTAATCACAACAAATTGCACAGTTCTCTATGTTGCACAGGAAAATATTACAAAGAGCTATGATATCTTCCAGACAATGGTCAATTCTGTTGCTACTCCGGCAGGCTTTATGTTGATGCTGGTCATCTTTGCTACAATCCGTGAAAGGCTTCAGGGAAACAATATTCCTAAGCCGTTCAAAGGCAATCCTATCGCCTTTGTTGTTGCTGGTATCATGGCAATCGCGTTCTCTTCTCTTGCTGGACTTGTAGGATAACCAATGAACGTCGTTATTGCAATTCTGATCATCATAGGCCTGTTTGTTCTTAATGCTTATCTGTTTGTTAAGAACAAACATACTCCGGTTCCAAAGGGCTGTGAGAATCTGACACCTGACTGCGGGAGCTGCGGCTTAGCTGATTGTACTTCGAGAGTGAAACCAATAAGAAAAGAGGAAAATGATGGTAATCATTAAGGCATTCGTATTGATGCTGATCTTAGGTGCTGTCCTTGGGGCTGTGCTCGGCTTCGCATCAAAGAAATTCTATGTCAGGTCAGACAGCAGAGTTGAAGATGTTCTTGCACTGCTGCCGGGCTACAACTGCGGCGGCTGTGGAAATCCTGGCTGTGCCGGTATGGCTGCCAAGCTGGTTGCTGGTGAGAGCGAAATTGAACAGTGTGCTCCAAGCAAACCAGATGCCAAGGAAGCTATCCGCAAGTATCTTGCTGAGCATCCTGGAATATAAGAATGATAAGACCTTCTGCGGAAGGTCTTTTTCATGAAAACATCACCTGTCAGTCAACGATTCTTAAAAAATCTTCTGTATATATAAGGTAAGAAAAGAGGACAAAGCAGATGAAAAGGTATGAAGTAGAACCATATTTAGGCAAAGCAGTTCTGATCTATGCCAAGAATCATGACATCTGCAGAGGCCGCTTTTACCGGATGCGCTTGATCAATGGGCACGAGGTGATGGAGGTCAGCTGCAGCAAAGAGGACCGCTTCCTGCCAGTCAATGATGTGCTGTATCTGATTGAGACACAGCGCAGCTGAAATACCGAAGAGATTCGGTATTTTTTGAGAATCAACGCTCTTTTTCTGTATATAAACACAGAAGAAGGCATTATATGAAAAGAACGATTGTATTGAAAATCATAGCCTGTATCGCCTCCGCCGGTATGATATTAGGATTGAATTATATCTTGTTCCAGATCTGCATGAAGGCAAAGTTGAATCTAGTCACTACGTATATCGCGGCGCAGGATATCCTGCCAAGGACCCAGATCACTGAGAATGATCTGGTGGCGGTGGAGATTGCTTCAGATTATCTCATCGATAACACTTTTAGCAGGAAGGAAGATATCGTTGGCAAATACACGGAGATTCAGGGGATGATTCCAGCAGGATCGGTCTTCTATAAACATATGCTGCATGATGAGAAAGACCTGCCGGATCATGCTCAGCTGCAGCTGAAAGAAGGCGAGACATCCTATGGTGTGCAGGTGGATGTGGCTTCCTTAGGTTCCATTGTTGAGGGCGAGCGCGTCGATGTCCATGTCAGTATTGATGCAAGACAGAATACACCGATTACGGGCATTCTGATCCAGAATGCCAGAGTCATCAGCATCAAGGATCACCAGGGACTTGCCCTGAATGATAAGAAAAGCAGCGGAGTCCCATATTTAATGGAGCTGGCAGTCCAGAGAACAGACTTAGATTTATTGAACCTGGCTGAAAGCACAGGCATTCTCAAGTTCTATCCTTCCTCTGATCCGTATTCCACTTCCCAAGAGGCATCCCTCGTCAACGATTCCGCAATGACAAGGTATCTGCAGGGCATCAAAGACGGTACGAAAACATGATAAAAAGGTTCCTTCAAGCCTTTTCAAATTGATGACAAAAGTGCGCATTCCATGAAAATTTTCGTAAAAATCGCAAAATAATATAAAAAAAGGCTTTGTTAAGCCTTTCTTGTTTTAGGTATCAGGGCGACTAGTGGGACTCGAACCCACGAGTGCTGGAGCCACAATCCAGTGTGTTAACCAACTTCACCATAGCCGCCAGATGCTTGATTATATTACCGCAAAGAGAAAGGGAATGCAAGCATTATATATAGAGATATAATAGAACAAATCAGGAGAGCAAACATGGAGATTACAGTTGCTGGGCAGCAGCGCCCAGTCTATATAGAATACAAGCGAAATCGGAATATGTATCTCAGGGTCAACGAGGACGGAAGCCTGCATGTGACCTGCCCGAGATGGGTCAATCAGAATGATGTCAGATCCTTTATTCTTGAGAAGGGGTCATGGATTCAGAAGAATGAACAGACCATCAAGAAGCGCCAGTCTGCTTTGAAAACAGGACTGGATGGACAGAATGCTTCCTGGCTCGGACATGAGTACCGCATTGAGACAGTTGAGTCTCATAAGAGCTTTATGTTCATCGATGAAGAATCAAATACGATCATCTTTTTCCTGAAGGAAAATACCCCGCAGGAAAGAGAAAGAGTATTTTATCGAGAAGGTGCTAAAATGTTGAAGGCGATGATCAATGAGCGCCGCGGTGAATGGGATCAGAAGATCTGCATGGAACATCAGAGACCGCTGCCGAAGATCACCATCAAATATATGACTTCCCGCTGGGGAAGCTGTACGCCATCCCGCAGCCACATCAGCATGAGCGTCCGCCTGATCCATTATCCGGCCGAATGTCTGGACTATGTGCTGCTTCATGAATATGTGCATATCCTGGTGCCAAACCACGGCAGACAGTTCTACAGCATTGTGGAGAAGAACATGCCTGCATGGAAGGCATACAGTGATGAACTAAAATAAGGAGACAATATGGATACAGCAGAATCAACAATTATAGGCGCAGGTATTTTTGTCGGCGGCCTTGTGAGCTTCCTGTTCAGGGCTGCTTTCATAATCCTGCTTGCATGGCTGGTGAACAAGCTGATCAAGAAGGCAGTTTCACAGATCAAGCATAAAAACAATACGAATGATATGCTGACGGTATATATCCGCAGGATTCTGACAACGGTCGTATATACAATTGCAGCATTCTCAATCCTTTCTGCCATTGAACCATTATCAGGCTTAGGATCCACCGTACTGGGCGCAACTTCCGTTATCTCTGTGATTATCGGCTTAGCCGCACAGGAGACCTTCGGCAACTTCATTGCCGGCTTCTTCTTGGCAATCTCGCAGCCGTTCTCGGTCGGTGATGTCATCACACTGCCGGAAAAGAATATTTCCGGAACTGTCAAAGAGATCACGTTCCGTCATACCGTGCTGCAGACCATTGAGAACACACAGATGATCATTCCAAACTCAATGATGAACTCTGCGGTCCTGGAGAATAAAGTATTTGGTCAGGATTTCTATACACGTTTCATCAATGTCACAGTCAGCTACGATACTGATCTGGAATTAGCGAAGAAGCTGATCACTGAAACAGTGATGACGACGAAAGGTGTCATTGATCTAAGGACACCGGAGGAATTACAGGATCATAAAGAATTTATTCATATCAGAGTAGCTGAATTTCAGAGTTCCGGCATCCAGGTCACATTTCCTGTCAGTACAAAGAATATGGGTGATAATTTCCTGGCAACTTCAGATATTCGAGAAGGTCTGCTCAAAGTATTTAAAGAGAATCATATCGAGATTCCGTACCAGAAAGTACAGATTATAAATTAAGCTGTGAAAACAGCTTTTTTCTTTGCCTGACATGATAAAATAAATCTATGAAAAAAGTGATGATTGCAGTTCTTTCCATCCTGTTTGCAGTGATGATCATGACTGCTTTTCAAGTCAGGGAGACAATCGCACATACTGGTGTAAAGATCAGTGCTGAACCGGTGGTGACAACAGGATACATCATTAAGATGCAGATCTCCTGTGTGCGGTCAAATCAGACAATTACCGGTGTTACTTATGAACTGGTCGATGACGATAACATCAATGTGCATATCGCTATGGACTATCTGGGACGCAATGAGGTCCAGGAAGATCAGACGCTGCAGCTGCTGATGAACACAGTTACAAAAGTGCACTTTTTAGTCAATGATCAGATGCTTGATGTGTATTTGGTCAAGGACGGAGGAATGTGGAAAACGGAGGGATGAAAATGGTTACATTGTTACATAATTGTTTTCATGCTTTCTCATTGAAACGAGATTTATATTACTTGAATGAAAAGAGAATTCTGCTATATTGGAATTAGAGATTCAGTAACCCGAAAGATAAAAGATTGGAGCGTCTATATGGAAAACGAAGTGCTTTTTTTTCCTATCTTCGAGGGCAGCCATACATCGGCTGATATGCTTTTAGACGGGGTTTGTGATTCTCGTAAATATTGGATTTAAGGTGGGCGTATTACGTTCACCTTTTTATGTCAAAAAACTGATAATCATAAAAGGAGGAAATCATTATGGATCAGGTAAATCAGGAGTTCTTTGATGCAGCAGGTTCCGGCGACTTTGGCAAAGTATGCGCACAGGTATCAAAAGGCGCAGATGTCAATGTCGCGAATGGGGACGGACGCACAGCGCTGATGCGCAGTGCAAAGAGAGGATATGAAGATATCGTCAGATTCCTTCTCGATAATGGAGCGGACACGAGAGCACGTGACAAAAATAATAAGACAGCTCTGATGGGTGCCGCAAAGAAGGGACATACGGAGATCTGCCGCATGTTGATCCATGCTGGCGCAGATGTCAACTCACATGATAATAAGGGCAGAACATCATTGATGAGAGCTGCTCTGCTGGGACAGACAGAAACAGTGCAGTATCTGATCTCTAAAGGTGCAGATGTCAACGCATCGGACGAGCAGGGCAGAACAGCATTGATGGAAGCTGTTACGGGTTATAAGGATGATATTATCAATTTACTGCTGGATGCAGGTGCAAATGTAAATGCTGAAGACGCAAAGGGATGCACTGCATTGATGAGAGCTGCCTATATTGGAATTCCTGATCTAGTCAGAGAATTATTGGCGAAAGGTGCAGACAAGGACAAGAAGGATTATCAGGGCAACCTGGCAATTCACTATGTCAGAAAAGAATGCTTTGAAGATCTGAAAGGCTTCTTGAAATAAGGTACGGGACGATGAGAGATTATCTTGCAAATGAAGTACGGAATGTTGTTGTGTTAGGACATTCCGGAGCAGGCAAGAGCTCCTTAATTGAAGCGTGCCTGTATACAAATCATCAAATTGACAAGTATGGAACAAATAATGATGGAACAACTGCATTGAATTTTGATTCGGAGGAAGGCAAGCGCAGAACATCTGTATACTGCCATTTAGCTCCGGTTGAATGGAAAGATAAAAAGATCAACTTCATTGATGTGCCGGGATACATGGATTATGTCGGTGAAGAAGCTACAGGCTTGATGATGGGCGACAATGCCCTGATCGTTGTTTCTGCTAAGGACGGTGTCGAGGCAGGAACGGAAAGAGCTTGGAAGAATGCTGTCAATAAACAGAAGCTGCCAACGATTTTCTTCGTCAATAAGCTGGATGATGAAAATGCAGACTTCTCCAAGACAGTTGATGAATTAAGAGATACATTCGGCAAATCAGTCTTCTTATTTGAACTGCCGATCATTGACGGCAGAACAGTGGTTGGTTCTGTCAACATCCTGCGTCATAAGGCATGGTACTATGACAAGCCGGGAGAACCGCAGGATGTACCGGAAGTCATTAAGCCGAAGGTCGATGAATACTATAACGAGATCGCGGAAGCAATCGCGATGACAGATGATGATCTGCTGGAGAAGTTCTCCAATGGTGAAGAATTTGATGAGCATGAGATTGCCAAAGGCCTGCGGATCGGTGTCAGGAACGGAGACATCCATCCTGTATACTGCGGATCAGCAGACAAGCAGACAGGTATTGAAAGACTGCTGGATCTGATCACAGAGTTCTTCCCAAGCTATGCTGAGAAGGGACATGTCCATGCCTTGAATCAGAAAAATGAAACTCTGGATATGGAGACCAATGAGACGGAAGCATTGAGTGCCTTTGTTTTTAAGACAATCATTGACCCGTTCGTTGGTAAAGTATCTTATCTGAAAGTTATGAGCGGCGTGCTCAACAGTGATTCTCAGGTCTATAATGCCAAAAAGGATGTCATGGAGAAGATCTCACAGATCTATGTCATCAACGGCAAATATCAGATTGGTGTCGGCAAGCTGTTTACCGGTGATATCGGTGCAGTTGTCAAACTGCAGAATACAGAAACAAATGATACGCTGTGCACAAGAAGCAGAGTTGTCCATTATCCGGATATTGACTATCCGCAGCCAATGCTGGGATATGCCATCAGGCCTAAGACAAAGGCAGATGAAGATAAGATGTCAGTTGGCATCCGCAACCTGATGCAGGAAGATGGAACGATCCGCTTCGTCAACAATGATGAGACACATGAACAGGTGCTGTATGGAATCGGTGATCAGCACATCAGCTTGATCCTGGATAAGCTGAAGGCAAAGTATAAGGTTGAAGTAACGACCAGTACGCCGATTGTACAGTATCGTGAGACAATCAAGGGCAAGGCTGAGGCTCAGGGCCGCTATAAGAAGCAGAACGGCGGTGCTGGACAGTTCGGTGATGTCTGGGTCAGATTTGAACCAAGTGATGAACCGGACGGCGATATGGTCTTCGCAGAAGATGTCTTCGGCGGAGCTGTTCCAAAACAGTTCTTCCCGCCAACTGAACAGGGCTTGAGAGACTGCATGAAGCGCGGCCCATTAGCAGGATTTAAGGTCGTCGGTGTCAAGGCAACGCTGTATGATGGTTCCTATCATCCAGTTGATTCCAAGGAAGTTGCCTTCAAGGAAGCAGCTAGACTTGCCTATAATGCAGCAATGCCTAAGGCAAACCCAGTTCTGCTGGAACCTATCGGCAAAATCGTTGTAACTGCACCGGAAGAGTATACAGGCGCCATCATGGGAGACTTCACTAAGAGAAGAGGTCTGATCATGGATATGACGACTAACGATGACGGTGACCAGATCATCAATGCCGAGGCACCAATGGCAGAGATGCTGACATATCAGAACGAATTAAGAGCGATGACACAGGGCAGAGGCTCATATGTCATTACCTTTGACAGATATCAGGCTGCACCTAAGGAAGTTGCAGACAAGGTCATTGAAGAAGCCAAGGCAAGAAATAAGGAAGAAGAGAAGTAAGGATCAGGGCAGTGAGAAATCACTGCCTTTTCTGGTATGACGGGCATGTCATACATCGAGGGTGAAGATCCCAAGGGACACCTGTTGCCGGTGAACCCGATAGCGATTCGCAAGTTTCACATCGTGAGGTGTGGGAGAGAAGAAGCGATAGCGAAACCGTGGCCTTACGGACAGAAACCGGATATCAAGGCACATGCGGCGGACAAGATGACCAGAAGCATCAAAGTCCAAGATGGCAATCGTAAACCGCATGTGTAAATCAGGAAGGTGAACGGGGAAGGATGTATGGTTTATCCCGCGAGGTCTCACAGAGGACAAATGTCCCAGCAACAGCGGACTGTGAGAAGCCAGCCGAGGCCGTAGTAGCTGGATAGAAACCTTATCCAGTGAAGGGCTGAACAGCAGAACGTGCAACAAGAGCTTCAAATGTCCGATATGGATGCCTGACAGACAGGAAGGCAGGGGCGTACCCCGAGGATACTGTCAAAGACTTAGGGCTCACCATGGAGGAGCGAGGAAAGGAAGGGAGCACAAAGAATGTCGGAACTGTTGGAAAAGATACTGAGCAGAGAACATGACAGAAGCGTTCAAGCGTGTCTCGTGCAACAAAGGATCTGCCGGGACAGATGGTGTATCCATCGAGGAAGCGGAAGCGTATGTCAGGGACAACTGGGCAGGAATCAAGAAACAAATCCAGCAGCGCCAGTACAGACCGCAGCCAGTAAGGCGGGTAGAGGTACCAAAGCCAAATGGTGGAAAGCGAAAGCTCGGGATACCGACTGTCATGGACAGAACCATCCAGCAGGCAGTCACGCAGGTCATAGCGCCTATCTGTGAACCGTACTTCTCTGATTCCAGCTATGGATTCAGACCAGGCAGGTCATGTGAGCAGGCGATATTGAAACTGCTTGACTACTTCAATGACGGCTATGAATGGATAGTCGATATCGACCTCGAGAAATTCTTCGACAATGTGCCGCAGGACAGGCTGATGAGCCTGGTCCACGTCATCATCAATGATGGAGATACGGAGAGCCTAATCCGAAAATATCTTCAGGCAGGAGTGATGGTGGACGGACATTACGAAGAAACAAAGCTTGGAACACCGCAGGGAGGGAATCTCTCACCGCTGTTGAGCAACATCATGCTTAACGAACTGGACAAAGAACTGGATGCACGTGGACTACGCTTTACACGGTACGCAGATGACTGCGTGATAGTCGTGAAGAGCGAGTCCCGTGCGAAACGGGTCATGCGCACCATCACAGATTACATCGAAAGGAAACTTGGGCTGAAGGTCAATGCGACAAAGACACACGTCACAAGACCAACAAATCTCAAGTACCTTGGCTTTGGATTCTGGAAGGGCGCAGGAAAATGGCAGGCAAGGCCGCACAAAGATTCAGTCGCAAAGTTCCAAAGAAAACTGAAGCAGCTGTGCGAGCGCAGATGGAACATCCCATTAGACCAGAGAATCATCAAGCTGAACCAAGTGATACGGGGCTGGATAAACTACTTCAGCGTCGGGTCAATGAAATCAGTGTTAACTAGGATTGACGCGCACCTGAGAACCATGATACGTGTCATCATCTGGAAACCGTGGAAGAAGCCATCGAAACGACTGTGGGGACTCCGGAAGCTTGGAGTGCCTGTATGGATTGCCGAGAGAGAATCACAGTGGGGAGACCACTACCAGTTCATAGCTACAAAGTCATCACTTGGAAGGGCAGTCAGCAAACAAGTCCTTTCGAGGAAAGGAGTTGTCAGCTGCTTGGATTACTATCTGGAACGACATGATTTGAAGTTCAACTGAACCGCCACGTGCCGGACGGCATGTGTGGTGGTGTGAGAGGGGAAATTTATATCAATTTTCTTCCTACTCGATTGGAATCCATTGCGAAACAAAAAAGGTTATTGTATAATGACCTAGCTGTAATTTCGCTCCTGTGGCGGAGCTGGTAGACGCAGTAGACTCAAAATCTGCCGATAGCAATATCGTGCCGGTTCGAATCCGGCCAGGAGCACTGAAGAGAATACGCAGACTGTTAAAGGTCCGCGTATTTTTTTTGCGCCTGTGATGCCTTTGGAAGCACTTTCATGGACAGGCTGGAGCCTGCCTGCGACAATGTTGCTATTACGGGAGGAATTGAAAATGAAAAGAGCGATTGCGTCCGCTTCAGCAGCCATTCTGATATGTGCCGGATGCACTGCAGCAGTACAGAACGATTCAACTCCGCAGGCTAGTGCAGATACCGAAACTGTAAAAAGCACGACACTTACCAAGGAAATGGAGATGGAAATCATGGATTTCTCGAAAGAAAAAGAAAATGTGATATATATGGCAGGAGGATGCTTCTGGGGCATGGAGAAGCTGATGCAGTCCATCCCTGGTGTCATAGATGTCAAGAGCGGATATGCCAATGGCAGCGGAGAGAAGGAAGCCAACTACCAGACTGTCAGTATGGGCAGGACAGGCTTCAAGGAAACGGTCAGGGTGGAATACAATCCTGACAAAGTCAGTCTGGATGCCTTGCTGATGGCATATTTCTATGTCATTGATCCAACTGTCACCAACCGTCAGGGCAATGATATCGGTTTTCAATATCAGACAGGTGTTTACTATACCAATGAAAAAGCCAAGGAAACAGTTGAGCGCATCTCTAAGATCGAAGCAGGCAGAGTGGATAAGTTTGCGGTCGAGATTGGACCGCTCATCAACTTCTATCCGGCTGAAGAATACCATCAGAACTATCTGGATAAGAATCCGAATGGATACTGTCATATTCCAACCGAAGAAATTGAGATCTTCTCACATTTGAAGATCGATCCGGGTGACTATCAGCGGCCGGCAGATGAGGTCATCAAGCAGAAGCTGACTGATACACAGTATGCAGTAACTCAGAAAGGTGCTACAGAGCGTGCTTTTACCAATCCGTACTGGGACTTCACAGGCAAGGGCATCTATGTGGATGTCGTCACTGGAGAACCTCTGTTCTCTTCGAAAGACAAGTTTGAAAGCAGCTGCGGATGGCCTTCTTTCTCGGCTCCGATTGAGGGGCCTGCTTTGATCTACCGCAAGGATATGAGCCTTGGCTTAGAGCGTACAGAAGTGCGCTCAAGAGCAGGTGACAGCCATCTCGGTCATGTCTTCAAATATGATCCTGAATCACCGAACGGCACACGCTACTGCATCAATGGGGCTGCGCTGCGCTTTGTCCCATATGATCAGATGGATGAACAGGGATATGGCGATCTGAAGAAAATCTTCGAATAGATGATCAAAATAGGTATGAATATACAAAGAAATTCAAATTCTTGCCGATAATGATACCCGTTTGTGCTGTCATTTACGTATTCGCGTTTTTGTATAGTAAAATCAAGGCCAAAACGTTGGACAGGCATTACTAAATGGTGGTAAAGTAGCCATAGTTTTAGAGCAATCATAACCAACGAACTGTTGAAGGAGGAATTATGGCAGGAACAGGCGAAAAGATGAAACATGCAGCTGAAAGAAAGACAGTAGAAGTCATTGCTGACCAGCTGATCAAGACCCTCAAGAACAAGGGCGACTATGATGAAAGAACAGAAGTATATTTAAAGATTGTTGATATGGCTAAGAAGTTCTATCCTCAGGCTGGGGACAGAATTGAAAAGGCACGTGCATATGTATCTGACCCAAATCACAGATGGATGAAGGTCATGAACCATATTATTGATGATGCAGATCCGCATTATGCAAAGATGATGCTGCTGAACCTTGGCTATGAGTCCTTCTTCAGAGGTACAAAGACGATCCGTGAGAATCGTACAAAGTACAACTGCAACATCCCTTGGCTGATCTTATTTGACCCAACGTCTGCTTGCAATATGCACTGTGTAGGATGCTGGTCTGGAACATACGGCCACAAATCATCTCTGACATATGATGAGATGAACAAGATCGTTACAGAAGGCAAGGAACTTGGACCTCATCTGTATATGCTGACCGGCGGCGAACCAATGGTCCGCAAGGCTGATGTCTTAAGACTCTGTGAAGAACATCAGGACTGCTTCTTCGTTGCATATTCCAACTCAACACTGATTGATGAAGAACTCTGCAAGAAGATCCAGAAGTTAGGCAACCTGTCCTTCATGCTTTCAATTGAAGGAAGTCCAGATACAAATGATGCAAGACGTGGCGAAGGTCATTACTCTGCAGTTATGAAGGCAATGGATCTGCTGAAGAAGTACGGTATTATCTTCGGTACATCTGTATGCTATACAAAGGCAAATGTTGAAGCAGTTACATCTGATGATTTCTTCAATATGCTGGCTGAAAAGGGTGCTCATTACGGCTTCTACTTCCATCTGATGCCAGTAGGAAACAATGCAGTTCCTGAACTGATGCCTACGCCTGAACAGAGAGAATATATGATCAACCGTATCCGTTATATCCGTTCTGATGAATCCAACATTGAATTCTATCCAATGGATTTCCAGAATGACGGCGAGTTCGTTGGCGGATGCATTGCCGGCGGCAGAAACTACTTCCATATCAATGCAAGCGGTGATGCTGAACCATGTGTATTCATCCACTTCTCCAATACAAACATCAGAGATCATTCGATTCTTGAGATGCTGCAGTCACCGCTGTTCATGGCTTATCATGAAGGTCAGCCATTCAACCGGAACCACCTCAGACCATGCCCAATGCTGGAGAACCCTGGTCAGCTGAAGCAGATGGTAGAGGCAACTGGTGCACATCAGACAAATGAAGAGTCTCCAGAAGAAGTCGACCACTTAGTTGCTAAGACAATTCCATATGCAAAGGCATGGCAGCCGGTAGCTGACCGTATCTGGGCAGAGGAAAAGCATAAGAAGCCTTCTTATGAGAACTATACTGCTGAAAAGCGTGAGCATCCTGAACTTGCAGGGTTTAAGCATGTTGACGGTACAGAGCACATCGATACAGATGTCAATGCACCGGAACAGGAAAATAACGTTAAGTAATCAAACAAGACCGTTGTCGAAAGATGACGGTTTTTTTATGGAGAAAATACTGCTTCTTTGTGAATAAGAAGATAGAGGGGAAAGAACCCTATTGGAGGAAGCAGTATGTATGATCAGAATGCAGCAGTATTAATCGGCACAATCGCCGCAGAACCAAGGTATAAGAAGACGGAGAATACCAATAAGTCCAAGATAGATTTTGTCTTGAAGGTCCACCGTCAGATGTCACCGAGCTCCTATGACCGCATCAATGTCACTGCCTGGGAGGATGTCGCCGATCAGGTCCATGATTCCTACAGTGAGGGTGACCGCATCGCCGTCAAGGGAAAGATCAATGTCAGTTCCTATAAGACTGGGGAACAGTATCATTTCTTTACCCGTGTCATTGCAGAAGAGATCAGTATTCCTAGAGAAGAAAAAGGGGATGGCTTCGGCTACGTCAAAGTACCGGAAGATAAAAAGCCGGAGCAGCACGCATGAGAAGATGGGCATCCATACTGAGCATTCTTTTCCTGTTATGCGGTCAGGGAGTTCCAGTCAATGCAGAAGAACCTGTACAGACAGTGCATCTGTATGTACATGATGCCGCTGATCTGCAGAAGCCATGCAGTGAAGCAGTCTACGGTGTCTATCAGGATGCGGAAGGAACAGTGCCGCTGAAAGATGCTCAGGGTCAGACGTATCTTTTCAAGACTGATGAAAAAGGAGAAAGCAGTCTGGACTTGCCGGTGCAACCGTTCTTTCTCAAAGTGCAGACACCCGCAAAGGGATACTATGCACAGGAACAGGTCACTGCTGGGCAGAAAGAACTGTCGCTCAGTGCTGATCCAATCCGCTTTGCATTTACAGCAGGAGAACGGATCCCGCAGATGCAGCTGAAAAGGGATGACGGCACATGCATCCCATTGACGCAGGCAGTGGCAGGAGTGACTTACACTGCAGTGGAAGCTGATGCACAAAATTACCATGCGGCGGCACCAGTATCGGTCGCTGTGCCTCTGTACCGTGATGAGAAGAATGATCCTGTATATATCCAAACGGAGGATACTGCTTATGGAAAAGCAGATGTCCTGTTCAAGGACGGAGAAACTGTCGTTGAAGGAATCAAGTATGAAGTATATCAGGATGAGCAGTGTACCAAAAAGACAGAAGATGTTTTTGGAGCTGAACTGACAAAGATCAGTGAAAAAGAAAAGCAGAGTCTTTTGCTGACCGCAGGCACATGGTATCTCAAGATCAATGATCTGTCGCAGAAGTATGCAGTACACAGTGATACTGTGCCTTTTACTGTAGTGGAAGGAAGAGATATAAAGGTAGATGTACAGCTGCAGAAAATGACATTGACTGTACATGTCATCGATGGCATGACGGGTCATGACCTGCCGGCAGATATCACATGCATGCAGGACAGTCTTGAACTGCCGAATACGGATGGATACCAGATTGCAAGGAATCAAACCTATACAATCAAGACAGTGCTCAAGGGTCAAGGATACTTTGCAGTTCCGCTGCAGACCGTATCATCAGAGACGTCTCCTTTAAACATTACCTTGAAGGCATTTCCTTTTGCCGTCCATGTCAATGGCGTTGATGCAGAAACAGGAAATGATGTTGCCATGAAGTATGAGATCCGTACACAGGAAGGCGCGGCTGTGAAAGAAATCCATGCCGGTGATACAGTGATCTTTCATGAAACAGAATGCGAAGAAGGATATGAGTCCTCTGCAGATCAGACACTGACCATACCATTGAACAGCAGCAAAGCTGCAGACTATGAGATTCAGTTTGCTCATGTTCCGTATGTTGACTGCATGATCCATGCCCCGCAGGATGCATCTGTAGCATTGTATACTGATGCGGCATGCACACAGACAGCTGTTGACCGCTTTGGTAAAAATGCAGAAGGAATAACAGCCGGGAATCAGATCAGCTTCTCCATGCATACAGGCATGTACTATGCAAAAGAAGAAAGCGTACCGGCAGGATACCGCATGGATGGCATGGTCAGACCTGTCATCTGTCAGCATCAGTATGGAACTGAGACAGAACTGTTCTTCTACAATCCAAGCATTGCCCTCAATATCGTATCAACGAAAGAGGAACAGCCGGCAGAAGGAATCACATACAGCATTCTTGAAAACGGGGAACTGATTTCTTCCTTTACAAGTAAAGGAGATGATCTGGTCAATCAAGGGCTGAATGCCGGCCACACATATGAAGTTGCTGTAAGCAGTGTTGATGGACAGTATCTCTATCAAGGAAAGCAGAGCGTTACGATACCGGAAAGCGGCGAAACGCAGACACTTCAGTTTAACTTCCAGCCGTATACAGATCTTTCACTGACACTTCCGCAGAAAGCAGAAGTGCAGGGAACGCTGTATCGTGATCAATCCTGTCAAGAGAAAGCATCTGATATCTATGGCAGGATCTGTGAAGCAGGTTTCCCCAATGATCATCTGACGTGGGAAATGGCCCCAGGGACCTATTGGTTTGCGACTGCTTCTTCACCGCACTACTACCGCAGCCTGACAAAGATCGACATCAGTGCGGATGAGAAACAAAAGAAAGTGGAGATTGAAATGACACCGGCCGGCGTCACCATTGAGATCGTGAATCAGTCAGAGAATGACCATATGATGGAACTGCTGGACTACCGCGGCAGTCTGGTCAAGACATGGATCGCTGATGAAGAAACGAAGGAAGTGGAAGCAGATGCTGTCAAACCGGGAGAGTCCTATACCATCAAGGATAAGGATACCGGAGAAGAGACACAGTTCACGGTGCCGGAGACAGAGCCTTCGCAAAAGCCAATCGTTAAAGTCGAACAGAAGGAAAGTGACAAAGATGTACAGAAGCAGGATCAGGTGCCGAACGTCCTCTGGATGGTCGGCGGTGCGGCTGTTCTGCTGCTAGGTGCAGGCGGCGGACTGCTGCTGCATCATAAGCACGATGAAAATATTTTCAAGAAATGAAAAAGTAATCATTCCTCTTGACTGTAGAAAACGGGATGCTATGATTTAGACATCCAACAAAGCGTTGAAGGGAAAAAGTAACTGGATCGTACTGATCAAGAGAGCTTCCGGCAGGTGAAAAGGAAGTACAGCAGATACAGTGAAAACACATCCCGGAGCAGTCTGTCTGAATCAAGTAGGATAGAACGGAAGTGTCCGTTAAAGCACAGGAGTATGTTAGTACTCTATGAGACTGATACCGCGAGGCGTCAGTGAAATCAGGTGGAACCACGTTAACTGTATGACGTCCCGATATGGGGCGTCTTTTTGTTTAAAAGGAGGGCAGTATGAATCAAATCAGAATACCGCAGGGAATGAGAGATCTGATCTCGGAAGAATGTGAGAAGAAAGAAGCATTAAAGAACAGGATTGAAAATGTATTCCGGTCATATGGATACCGTCAGCTGAAGACACCTGCCATTGAATATCTGGAAACATATACAAATGCATATGGAGATGTCAAAGACGAAGAGATGTATAAGTTCTTTGACCAGGAAGGAAAGACACTGGCATTAAGAACAGATATGACGGTTCCAATTGCAAGAATGTGTGCATCAAAGTTTGCCAATGCCAAGCCGCCGTTCCGCTTCCGCTACAGCTCAGATGTATTCAAGGTACGTCATACTTTTGCTGGACAGAGAAGTGAGGTTACTGACTGCGGCATTGAACTGATTGGATGTGACAGCAAAGCAGATCTGGAAGTGCTGTGCACGGCCTTGGATACCATGCAGGCAATCGGTGCTGAAGATTATGTTCTGGAGATTGGTAACAGTGAATTCTTCCGCAGTGCTTGCAGTGCAGTTGCATTGAGTGAAGAAGAGAGCAGCCAGCTGGCACAGCTGATTGACCGCAAGAGCCTGGTAGAACTGCAGGAGTATCTGCAGACACTGAAGATTGATGCAGGAGCAGTGAGCTTCTTTGCACAGCTGCCGATGCTGGGCGGGAGAGAGGAAGTGCTGGACCGTGCCGAGGAAGTCAGCTTCAATGCTGCATTGAAGGAAGAAGTAAAGACATTGAGAAATCTGTACCGTGATCTGAAGGCACTTGGCTATGAGAAACATATCAGTTTTGATTTCGGCAAGGTGCCGCATCTGGACTACTACACAGGCATCATCTTTGAAGGATATGTCGGCAATGTCGGTGCATCTGTACTGAGCGGCGGACGTTATGATTCGCTGCTGAATAAGTTCGGCAGAGATCTGCCGGCCTGCGGTTTCTCCGTGAAGCTGGACGCTTTGATCGATATCCTGCCGAAGGAAGAACAAAAGATCACGAAGATCTATTATCCTAGAGGAAGAGAAGCAGAAGCACTGCAGAAGGCAAAGCAGCTCCGTGAAAAAGGTGCTGTTGAACTGATTGAAGCAGAAGGAAAGGAAATTGAGGTGAAGGCATGAGCTTATCTATCGCATTGACGAAGGGCAGACTGGAAAAGAAGACCGTTGAAATGCTTGCTAAGAGTGGATACGGCATAGAGAAACTGCAGGATAAAGGACGTGCTCTGGTCTTCCCTGATACACAGAAAGATATCCAGTATTTTCTGGCTAAGCCGAATGACGTCATCACTTATGTAGAACATGGTGTGGCTGATATTGGTATTGTGGGCAAGGATACACTGATGGAAGGCGGCAAGGACTACTATGAACTGCTGGACCTCAATACAGGCATCTGCAGCTTCATCCTGGCAGGCATGCCTGACAACAATCCATTAGAGAAAGTCGGACATATCAAGATTGGGACAAAGTATCCGAATGTGACTGCCGAATACTTCCATGCCAAGGGAATGGAGCCGGAGATCATCAAGATTGACGGATCTGTCGAACTCGGGCCAGTCCTGGGCCTGTGTGATGGAATTGTTGATATCATGGAGACTGGTACTACATTGAAAGAAAACGGACTGGTAGTATTTGATACGGTATGCCGCATCAGTGCCAGAGCAATTGTCAATAAAGTAAGTTTTAAATTAAAGAGAGATGAGATCAATGCGTTCTTAAATGATCTGAAAGAAGCGAGGGACTGAAGATGCTGACAGAAATAAGAAAAGAAGATCATGCACTGCTGAGAAAATATCTGGATTCACGTACACAGGAAATTGATGCGGATATTCTGCTGAAGGTAACATCCATTCTGAATGATGTCAGGAAGAGTCAGGATGCGGCAGCCAGAGAATATACAAAGAAGTTTGATGGTGTTGAAATTGATGACTTCAAAGTAAGTGAAGCAGAGATTGATGAAGCAGAGAAACAGTGTGATGAAGATTTCAAGGATGCAATGAGAAGAGCGGCCTCCAATATCCGCAGCTTCCATGAAGCACAGATTCAGAGATCCTATATCCAACAGAAGGAGATGGGCATCTACTTAGGACAGAGAGTACTGCCATTAGCTTCCGTTGGCATCTATGTGCCTGGCGGCAGAGCACAGTATCCTTCCTCTGTATTAATGAATGCAATTCCTGCGCATGTTGCAGGCGTAAAGCGGATCGTGATGGTCACGCCTCCGAACAAAGAAGGAAAGATCAATCCGAACATTGCCTTTGCGGCAAGACTTGCCGGTGTGACGGAAATTTACAAAATCGGCGGAGCTCAGGCAGTTGCAGCATTGGCGTATGGGACGGAATCCATTCCTTCCGTTGATAAAATCGTCGGTCCTGGCAATATCTTTGTCGCAGCAGCAAAGAAGCTGGTCTACGGCAAAGTGGATATTGATATGATTGCCGGTCCTTCTGAGATCTTGGTCATTGCGGATGAAGGAGCCAATCCTGTCTATGTTGCAGCCGATCTGCTGTCACAGTCGGAACATGATCCAATGGCCTCCGCGGTATTGCTGACAACATCAAGAGCAGTATTGGATGCAGTGAATGTTGAACTGAGAAAGCAGACGGATGTCCTGCCAAAGAAAGAGATTGTCGAACAGTCTTTAAAGAATTACGGCAAGTCCATTGTCTGTGACTCGATTGAAGAATGCATTGCCTTCTCAAATGCCATTGCCCCTGAACATCTGGAGCTCTGTGTGGCTGATGCCATGAGCTATTTAAATGAAGTCGTCAATGCAGGTTCTGTCTTCCTCGGCTACTATACATGTGAATCAATCGGCGACTACTTCGGCGGTACGAACCATGTCCTGCCAACAAGCGGTACAGCGCGCTTCTCAAGTGCATTAGGTGTGGATGCCTTCATCAAGAAGTCTTCCTTCCTGCACTACACAGAAGAGGCATTGGATGCCTATGGAAAATATATTATTGATATGGCGGAACAGGAACAGCTGGAAGCACATGCAAATGCGGCGAGAGTGAGGATGGAAAATGGAAAAAAAGATTGAGGCTTACAGTGCGCAGGCACAGAGCGGAACATTGCTGAATGCCAACGAGAGCACACAGAATCTTTCTCCTGCCATCCTGCAGGAAATCACAGAAGCAGTCACATCCATTGATTTCAACCGCTATCCTGATAATGATCAGACTGAGATCAGAAAGGCATATGCAGAAGTAATGGGACTGAAACCGGAACAGCTGCTGGCTGGCAATGGATCAGATCAGATGCTTGGCCTGCTGATCGGCACTTTCTTAGGGAAAGGCAGATCCTTATACACATTTGATCCTGATTTCTCTATGTATGACTATTACGCATCTGCCTATGAAGCAGATGTCGAAAAGTTTGATCTTCCGTATGACGGTACATTGGATGTTGATGCATTTATCAAGAATGGCCTCGAAAAAAAAGTCTCTCTGGTCATGTTCTCCAATCCTAACAATCCAACCGGGAACTGTCTGCCGATCAATCAAGTGAAAAAAATCATCGAAGCATTTGCACCAACACCGGTTGTTGTGGATGAAGCATATTTTGAATTTTCTGATGAGACCAGCGCATTGAGCTTAATTGAAGAATACGATAATGTATATGTAACAAGAACATTATCGAAAGCGTACTGTCTGGCTGGGCTGAGGCTGGGCTTCCTGGCGGCTTCCGTCAAGAATATGGAGCGCATCAGACCAACCGCAGTTCCGTATGCACTGAACCGCGTCTCTTCCAGAATCGGAGAGATTGTACTGTCACATGCATCAGAGATCCAGAAGCAGATTGATGAGACAAAGATCAAGCGCAGTGAAATGTATGACTCTGTCAAGAATATGAAATCAATTCATTTTTATCCAAGTCAGGCAAACTTCCTGCATGGATCCTGTGAACATAAGGATGTTCTGCTGGATCTGTTTGCCAAGGAAGATATCGTGATCCGCAATTATCAAGGAAAGAATACATTCCGTATTACAATTGGAAGCAGAGATGAGAATCAAAAGGTACTTGCAGTCCTGCAGAAGTACGAGGAGGAATTCGCATGAGAACAGCTGAAGTCAGCCGTGAGACAAAAGAGACAAAAATCAATGTTTCGCTGGACTTAGATGGAAATGGAGAAGGCAGTATTGATACAGGCATCGGCTTCCTGGATCATATGCTTGAACTGTTTGCCTTCCATGGCAGTCTGAATCTGACCGTCAAGGCAAAGGGTGATCTGGATGTGGATGACCACCACACTGTAGAAGACTGCGGCATTGCATTAGGTACTGCCTTCAAGGAAGCTCTGGGAGACAGAATGGGCATCGCCCGCTATGGTTCCTTTACACTGCCGATGGATGAAGCACTGGCATCTGTCAATATTGATATCAGCGGCCGTCCATATTTAGTATTCAACTGCAGTTTCGAGCGTGAACAGCTCGGCATGCTGTCGACAGAAATGATTGAAGAGTTCTTCCGTGCCTTTGCTGTTGCAAGCGGCACAACTCTGCATATCAATCTGATGTATGGTCAGAATGATCATCATAAAGCAGAAGCTGTCTTCAAGGCATTTGGACATGCCGTGAAAGAAGCAGTCAAGATTGTTGGAACAGAACTGCCGTCAACGAAAGGCTATCTTGAATGATTGGTATCATTGATTACGGCATGGGCAATCTGGCAAGTGTCAGGAATGCACTGAACGAGATCAAACAGGAGTGCCTCATCAGCAGTGACGCAGAGCAGCTGAGAAGCTGCGATAAGCTGATCCTGCCTGGTGTTGGTGCTTTCGGCGACTGCATGGCCAACCTGCATGAGAGAAATCTTTCTTCCTTTATTACGGAAGAAGTACAGAGCGGAAAGCCGCTTCTTGGCATCTGCTTAGGAATGCAGATGCTGTTTGATGAGAGTGAAGAAAAGGGAATCACAAAAGGATTCGGTTTTCTTCATGGCAGTGTGATCGAGATTGATGATCCAACTGTGCCGATTCCTGAGATCGGCTGGAATGAACTGGAATGGAATCAACAGAGCAGACTGCAGAGCATTCTGTCTGCACATCCATATGTTTATTACGTTCATTCATATTATGCCAAGGCAGAACAGGAAGATCTCGTTGCTTATTCCACATATGGGAAAGTAAAAGTGGCAGGCATTGTTCGAAAGAAGAATGTCATGGGAACGCAGTTCCATCCTGAAAAGAGCGGCGAGGATGGACTGAAGATCCTGCGTTACTTTGCGGAGGAATTCAAATGATCATCCTTCCGGCAATAGATATGATGAGCGGCAAGCCTGTACGTCTCTATCAAGGAGATTACGGTAAAAAGGAAATTGTAGCAGAATCCATCTTTGATACAGCTGAGAAGTTTGCGGATGAAGGTGCAGAATATATCCACATGGTGGATCTGGACGGCGCAAAAACAGGAAAGAAAGAGAATGCAGAATATGTCGTTAAGACGGCACAGCATGTTTCTGTTCCCGTTGAAATCGGCGGCGGCATTCGTACCATGGATGATATTTCATACTATCTGGATCATGGTGTCAGCCGGGTCATTCTCGGCACAGCGGCAATCCGCGATGAAGGTCTGCTGAAGCAGGCACTGGCAAAATACGATAAGAAGATTGCTGTCGGTATGGACTGCCGTGATGGCTATGCGATGGCAGAAGGATGGCTTGAAAAGAGCAGCTTATACTATCTTGATTTCGCAAAAAAATTAGAGCAGATGGGCGTAAGCAATATCATCTTTACGGATATTTCAAAAGACGGTACATTGAACGGACCGAATCTGGAGATGCTGAAGGAACTGAAGAATGCAGTATCTTTAGATATTACTGCTTCCGGCGGTATTCGTGATCTGCAGAATATACAGGACTTGGCTGCCTTGGATCTGTATGGTGCCATTACCGGCAAAGCCGTATATGCAGGCACTTTGGATCTGCGTGAAGCCATTCAGGCTGGGAGGAAGACAACATGCTGACAAAAAGAATTATTCCCTGTCTGGATGTAAAAGACGGCAAAGTTGTAAAAGGAATCAACTTTGTAGGATTGAAGGAAGTAGGCGCACCGGTGGAACTGGCGAAGAAGTATTACCAGCAGGGTGCGGATGAACTGGTGTTCCTTGATATCACTGCAACAAGTGACGGTCGAGAGACAATGGTCAAAGTTGTTGAAGATGTTGCCAGAAATATTTTTATGCCGTTTACCGTAGGCGGCGGCATCCGTACAGCCGATGATGTCAGAAAGATGCTGCGGGCTGGTGCAGACAAATGCTCTTTGAACAGTGCAGCTGTCAGGAATCCAGCATTGATTGCAGACTGTGCAGAACAGTTCGGCAATCAATGTGTTGTTTTAGCAGTCGATGGAAAAATGAGAGAAGATGGCAGCGGATGGAATGTTGTCATCAACGGCGGCCGGATCGATACAGGCATTGATGCACTGGAATGGATCAGTGACGGTGTGAAAAAAGGTGCTGGTGAGATCCTGCTGACATCAATGGACGCAGATGGTACAAAGAAGGGATACGATATTCCATTTCTGCAGGCAGTGAAGAAGAGAGTACCTGTTCCAGTCATTGCCTCTGGCGGCTGCGGCTCGCTTGAACATTTCTATGAAGTCTTTGCGGAACACGCTGCTGATGCAGCCTTAGCCGCATCGCTGTTCCATTATGATGAACTGTCAGTAGGGCAGGTCAAAGCGTATCTGAAAGAGAAGGGAGTTCCGGTCAGATTATGATCAAAGTCAATTTTGACAAAGGCAATGGTCTTGTACCTTGTGTTGTCCAGGATGTACACACAGGTCAGGTGCTGATGCTGGCATACATGAATGAAGAAAGTCTGCAGAAAACAGTGGATACAGGCTTGGCAACATACTGGTCACGCAGCCGGAATGAACTTTGGGTCAAAGGTGAAACGTCCAATCATTATCAGCATGTCAAAGAAATCCTGATTGACTGTGATGAAGATACATTATTGATCAAAGTGGAACAGGATGGCGCTGCCTGTCATACAGGCAAATACAGCTGTTTCTACCGTACCCTGGAAGGAGAAGAAATACTATGAATGAATTAGAAAAGCAGTATCAGACAGCTCTCGACCGCAAGCAGAATCCGGAAGAGGGAAGCTATACAACTTACCTTTACAATAAGGGACTGGAAAAGATCCTGAAAAAGGTGGGTGAAGAAAGTACCGAAGTGGTCATCGCTTCTTTGACACAGTCGAAGGAAGACCTGATTGGTGAGATCAATGATCTTGCCTATCATGTCATTGTGCTGATGGTGGAAAAAGGAATTACGCTGGAAGAAGTTGAAGCTGAAATGAAGAGAAGAGCTGAAAAGCAGCATAATCTGAAAGCCGAAAGAAAAACAATCGAAAATTATTAAAAAGAAGATGCAGAGAGCATCTTCTTTTTTTATAATAGATAAGTATGCGGAGAACAATATGAGTCAGTACATTATGATCCTTGAAATGATCGGCACGGTTGCTTTTGCAATCTCCGGTGCTTTAGTAGCATTTAATGCGCATATGGATCTGTTCGGCATTGTTGTGCTGGGTGTTATCACCGCGACCGGCGGTGGAATTCTGCGTGATATCCTGCTGGGACAGCTGCCGCCGCTGGCATTCCGCAATCCACTGTATGTTGCTGTTGCAGCGGTGACTTCCATCATCGTTTTTATTGCTCTATATTTTGGTGTGCATTCAAAGGATGAAAAGAGCACAAACAGTCTGCGCACAACACTGCTGGTGCTTGATTCACTCGGCCTGGCCATCTTTACAGTCATGGGCGTGAATTCTGCCTGGGGATTGTTTGAAGAAAAAAACCGATTCCTTTGTGTTTTCTCCGGTGTGGTCACGGGTGTCGGCGGTGGACTTCTGCGTGATATGACTGTTAATGCACTGCCGTATATCTTCAGCAAGCATATCTATGCAATTGCTTCAATTATCGGTGGTGAGATCTGTGTTCTTCTTCTGCAGGCAGGAGATGCCTTCTCGGCAATCTGGATTGGTGCTGCAGTAATCTTGATTATTCGTCTGCTGGCAGCGCATTACAGATGGTCTCTGCCAAAAGCACCAGGGAATAATGATGCTGGTCATAATGACTGAATTTTACTATAATGAACTTAACAAAGTTCATTTTTTATTTAGAGGGGGAATAGATTTATGGGTGATGTACAGGATTATCCAACTGAAGTAAATCGTTGGGAAGTATTTGAAGTTGCACTGCAGGGGCCGTCCAGCGGCAATCCTTTTATTGAGCAGAGGCTGCAGGGCATCTTTACTGGGAAGAATGAAAGTGTTGTTACTGAAGGATTCTATGATGGAGACGGCATCTATAAGATCCGCTTTATGCCTTCATTTTTCGGCCGCTACAGTTTCATCCTGAAAGGTTCTTTTTTAGATTCTACGCTGAGCGGAAGATTTGTTGTCGCTGAGGCTGCTGAGGACAATCATGGTCCTGTCCGTACGGCAAACACGTATCATTTTTCCTATGAAGATGGAACCCCGTTCAATCCTGTAGGAACAACCAGTCATGCATGGCATCTGAAATATGACGGTGATATCGCTGCAAGCATGAAAGTACTGAAGACATCAGGATTCAATAAAGTACGCTTCAGTATTTTCCCACGCCATAATGAATATAGTCTTGATGATCCGCAGTACTTCCCTTATGAAGGAACAGCCATGAGCACGCATGTTCTGACTAAAGGGAATGTACAGGAATACACTGGCAGAAATGAAGGAAATGATTTTAACTACTCACGTTTCAATCCGGAGTACTTCCGCCATTTGGAAACATGCATAACTGAACTTGGAAAAGCAGGCATGGAGGCAGATCTTGTCCTGTTCCATCCGTATGACAGATGGGGCTTTGCATCAATGAATGATAAAGAAAATGATCTTTATATCAGCTATGTCATGAATAGACTTGCGGGATATCATAACGTCTGGTGGTCTTTAGCAGATGGCTGGGACGCAGACCAGAATAAGAATTTAAAAGACTGGGAACATTATGCTGATCTGCTCGTCAGAAAAGATCCATATCATCATTTGAGATCCATTCATAATTATCGCGAAGTTTATGACAGTACACGTCCATGGATTACGCATGCATCTATCCATATTGATGATCTGTACAAGTCAGCAGAATATGCAGACCACTTTAGAGTGAGGTTCCACAAGCCGGTAATCATGGATGATCTAGGCAGTGAGGGCAATCTGCCGAACGGCTGGGGCAGTCTTTCTCCTGAGGAGATGACCAGAAGATTCTGGGAAACTGCAATGCGCGGGGGATATCCAGGCCATAGTGAAATGTATCTGGATGATGAAGAGCATATCTGGTCGGAACATGGTACTGTACTGAGAGGTGAAAGCTGGAAGCGCGCAGTCTTCCTTAAGCAGATTCTGAATGAAGTTCCTGGCAACGGTCTGGCTCAGTTCGATGCTGGCAATGACTGTGTTGCGTGTGTGCCTGAGGCAGAATACACAGAAGCAGTTAAGACACAATATCTGTATTACTTCAGCTTCTTAAGACCTTCCTATCGTTGTTTCTATATTGATGATGCAACCGATTTTGTTGTTGAAATCATTGATACATACGCAATGACAGTTAAGAGATTCGGCATCATGCACGGGCATTTCAAAGTAGAGCTTCCGCTTATGCCGTATCTTGCTATCCGTCTGCGCAAGGCACAGGAAGAAGACTACAATTATGTTGAACCTGTCGAAGAGACAGTGGAAGAACCGGCTGAACAGCTGGCAGCTGCTGAGGAAGAGGAGATTCCGGCACCATTTGCACCAGAGCCGGAAGAAGAACCAGTAGAAGAAAAGAAAGAAGAACCTGCGGTTGATAATGATGCTTTGGCGGCAACAATTAAGCTGTCAGTAGAAGAGGAAGAACCGGAAGCAGATTTCCTGGAAGAGTTGGCAAATCAGGGAAAAGAAGAGACCGCTGAAGAGGCGATTGAGGAAACACTGCAGGAACCGGTCTTCAGCATCAAGGATGAACTCCTGGATGGAGCGAATGAAGCTGATCTGGATTTCTCCTCCATTCACGACTTCTTAGCAGATGATATTGAAAAACCAGCAGAAGAAAAATCAAATACCGAGAAGATTGCAGTAGAAGCAGCGAAATCAGAATCTGAAGAAGAGGAAGATGATGAACTGCCGGAAATTGTAACAGATTCGTATCTTGCCATGCATGATGCAGCTGAGCAGAAAGAAAATACACTCAATATTCCGCCAATCAATTTCGATAAAGATAAATCTGAATAATGGCTCAAGTCAGAGAACAGCATTCTCTGGCTTTTCTTTTGATCCATACAGAACAGAAGAAGGCACTGGCCTGCGGATCCGTTCGATGGCAGTGATCAGATGATCAGTCGTTTCCTTGATGATCTGCAGAGACTGTTCCAGTTCTTCCATATCTTTGGAAGAGGACCAGCCGGCAATATAAGGAAAAGAATATTCTTTTGTATCGATGCCGTAATAGGAGCAGACGGCATAGGCAACAGATTCTGCCTGTACCTCCCGCTGATAGCGAGATTCCTGAGAATCGCTGTCATCCTGATGATGCAGAATGGCATGTGTCATTTCATGGAGCAAGGTCTTGATAGTCTGTACTTCTGAAAGATTGTCGGAGATTACAATATCATTGTCCTTGGGACGGTAGAAGCCGTGGGCACCGGAGGAAATGTTTTCAAAGGAAACAGGTACAGGGCAGGCAAGCAGGAGAGCCTCCTCAAAACGGTCGTAGTCATTGACCATCCCAGGCAGCAGGTCATTCATGTAAAAAGGGAGTTCATCGCCCAAGGTCTGTCTGATATCAAAGACAGAAACTGCCCGCCACCCGACAATCTTTGGTCCTTCATCTTCGACCAGCTCATTGTCAATGATCACCGGATACATTTTCTTCCGGCGGATAGGAGCGATAATCTTGATTGCTTTTTCTCCTTTCCGCACACTTCGGTTGAACTGCGTCTTCCATGCTTGAAATCCGGCAACCAATGTTGCATCAGGACGCTGCATCCAGATCAGGATGGAATTGTTGATGGAATAAGTATGAAAGTGCGCCATGGTGCGCAGATATGTCTGATATCCATCAGAGGTGAAGACTTCCTTCACGCCTTTTTCAAGTTCTGCAGTAATCGATTCAATCTGTGACTGTCTGTCCATAGAATTCTCCTTCTCTTTCTTTATTCACGGAAACAGAAAGAATTCTCAAAGTGAAAGTCGATTGAATCAGCAATTTAATACATGATATAATTTAAAACAATAAGAGAGGGAAAAATATGGAGCAGCTGGAATTTAAGTTTGATACACAGTTATTAATTGACGGTCATGATCTGGATGAAGATGTGATCAATGATTATATTACGAGTCACTTTAAGGGAGACTGCCTGCTGGTAGTCGGAGATGATACTTTGATCAAGATCCATTTCCATACTAATGAACCTTGGCTCATATTGGAGTATGGACAGTCCATCGGCGACATCTATGATGTTGTTGTTGAGAACATGCAGAGACAGGAAGAAGGACTCAAGGGCTGAGAAATCAGCTCTTTTTTTCTGACAAAAATAAAAAGACGGAAGCTTCCGTCTTAATATCCATGTTTCTGAAAGATGTGATCCATGATCTCAGGATACTTCTCCAAAGAGAAGTTCTGCATGGAATATGTTTCACATCCAACTTCGGCAAGGTGCCCATGGAGCCATACAGCCATGCATACCGCAGATGTAACATCTGCGGTAAAGGTCAATGTGCCTGCCATGATGCCGGTCAGAAGGTCGCCTGCGCCAGCCTGCGCGAGAGCCTGGTTCCCTGACTGATTAATATACAGGTCACCATTTGGGAATGCGGCAATCGTATTCGAGCCCTTAAGCACGACTGTGACTTTGTTTTCTTTGGCAAACTTAACGGCACATTCCACTTTATGATCTTTGATATATGCACTTGGCTGATTGATCAGGTCGGCAAATTCACCCAGATGCGGTGTCAGAATGATCGGTGCATGTGCAAAGCGCAGAACCCAGGTATTATGCTTCAGCAAGCGGATTGCCGCAGCATCCAGTATTATCGGCGCTGTACTGTTCTGCAGGACATAGTCCAGAACGTCATTGCGCCTGTCCATGCATGCACAACCTGAGCCGAAGGCGACAACACGGGTGTCATGGACCAATGGTTCCAAAACAGACAGTACTGTCTGGTGGCCAAATGGATGGAAGACGGTCGTTACATGCTGCGTGGAAACAATATTGTAGATTTCTTCCGGCAGGGCACAGTTGATATAGGGTGCGCCGACGGTCTTGGCACCATAGAGATTCAATGACACTGCTCCAGCCATGCCGAAGCACCCGCCGATGATCAATGTTCTGCCATAGGTGCCTTTATAAGAGTTTTCTTTTTTCTTTGGAAAATGTGCAAAGAACTGTTCTTCATCCATTGTCAGATAATGTGTTTCGTCCATTTCAGGAAGCTGCAGGTCCAGGCAGATGCACTGTTCGAACATCTGATGTTCCTTTCTCAGCAGGTGGAACGGCTTTCGGCAGTCCAAGGCGAAGGTGATTGTTGAATGCAGAGCATGCGGATCGCAGTATCCAGTATCTGCTTCACATCCGCTGTTGATATCAACAGCATAGACTGTTTTCTTCAGATCATTGACGGTGTCAAATAATGAGGCTGTCTCAGAGGACAAGCTCCCATGGTAGCTGAATCCATAGACTGCATCGATGATGACATCAGCCTTGGCAAGAACCTTCTTCCAGTCTTTTTTTGCGGGAAAAATCGATGCATTCAAGCGTTTATAGTTTCTGAGTGCTTCTTTCGTTTTCGGCATTCCATCAACCAGCAGTACAGATACTTGATGATCCTCTGCGAGAAGCCTGGCAGTGACAAAACCGTCACCGCCATTGTTGCCGCATCCTGCTAAGATGCAGACGGCAGTTTTTGGCTGCATTTTCTCAGCAGCCGCATGCGCAAAAGCAGTGCCGGCATTCTCCATCAATTTTGCAGTGGACAGGCCGGAAGCTTTTTCTCTTTGCTTCATTCCATTAGAGTCTGTAATCTTCGTATTCATATTCATCATTGTTATTCTAGCACTGCCAAGCTTTGGACGCTTAAAAATATTGATTTTCTGCTTAGAAAGCATGCTATAATAAATTAGCATAAGTATTCCAGAGGGAGGTATATGATATGCCAGCAAAGAAGACGACGACAAAAGCAGCAGCAGTTAAGAAGGCAGCTCCAAAAGAAGCTGTTAAGAAAACTGCACCAAAGAAGGAAGTTGCACCAAAGGCTCCAGTAGTCAAGGAAGCTCCTGTAAAAGAAGCACCTAAAGAAGCTCCTGTTAAGGAAGCACCTGCAAAGAAAGCGGCAGTAAAGAAGGCTCCAGCGAAGAAGGCAGCAGTCAAGAAGGCTGCATCAGTCGATATGAAGTCCGCACAGGATTATATCGATATCATCAACTGGAAGAAGGGCGAAGCTCATGCCATGGATTGGCTGTACATTGAAGTCAATGCCGGCGACCTGCTGGAAGAAGTAGAAGCAGGAAAAGACAATCTGAGAAATGTCTGCAATGCAATTCTTGAATGCATGCTCGAAGGCGATGCATATATGAATGAGCCTGCAGAAGCAGATAAGGTCAACAGCTCACTGACAGTACGCTATTACTGCGACAACCTGTCTGAGAACCGTAAAAAGTATTACGCTAGATAAAAAACAGAAGGCCTGAAATACGGCCTTTTTATTTGCTCTGATAAGTCAGCAGAATGGATACCATGCATGCATATACAAGCTCAGCAGTACCGGTGATCTGCCCGGCGGTGAAACATAGAAGTGCCGCAAAGAAGATGCCGGCAAGATAGACGGTGCGGGATGAGAAAGTGCTGCAGAGGACATCCGTCATCATGATATTGAAGATGACAAAAGCGGAATAGGCAGCACACAGATGTATGGTTGCATATATGGTGCCTTCAATATAGGGAATAAACACGGCAGCGCCCGTACATGCTGCAAAGGCCGCAAGCAGCAGAATATATGTCCGCATCGGAAGATAACCAGGAAGTGAATGATGAATGATCCACAGCGTTCGAATGCACCAGACAAGCATGATCATAGCTGCACATTTCATCACGGCACTGTATCCACTCAGATTCAAAAGCCCGGTAAAGTTATACTCATTGATGCCTGCTTTCAGCATCATCACAGTCAGGCATAACGGAAAGAGAACATATCCGCACAGCATCCGGATTGATTTTTCAATTTGAAGAATTTTTATGCGCATACTAGAATTATAATCATTGATAGAGGTGAAAGCTATGACAAAGGTAGGATACCAGGGGAACCACGGCACATTCAGTGAGATTGCTGCACTGCAGTATTTTGCCGGCCGGCAGATGGAACCAATCGGATATAAGAATTTTCCATCCATCATGCATGATGTGGAAGAAGGCATCCTGGACTATGCTGTCCTGCCGGTGGAGAATACGACCACAGGCATCATTGCCCGTACGTATGATCTGTTCCAGAACTATCACATCCATGCCGTCGGTGAGATTAACGTGCCTATTCAGGAAGATCTGATTGGACTGCCGGGCGCAAAGATTGAACAGATCCGACAGGTCTATTCTCATCCGGAAGCTTTGTCTCAATGCACCGGTTTCTTTGAAGCACACCCTGAGATCCAGAATATTCCTTACCAGGATACGGCAAGATCTGTTGAATATGTCAAAGAACAGAATGATCCAGCCAAGGCTGCCCTCGGTTCCTGGCGTGCAGCGGAATACTATCAGATGGCATCTCTTGCCAAGGCGGTGCAGGATTCTTCGACAAACATGACCCGTTTTCTTGTCATCACCCATAAAGATGAAATTGTAGAGGATGCAGATAAAATCTCAATGATGCTGATCCTCAGACATACACCAGGTTCGCTTTATAACGCACTGGGAATCATTTCCAAGCGCGGCATCAATATTCTCAAGCTGGAAAGCAGACCAATCCAGGGCAGAGTTTTTGAGTACCTGTTCTATATTGATGCTACAGGCAATCTGAAGCAGAAGGATATCAAGGAAATGCTCCATGAACTGGAACAGCGCTGTGAGGAATGCATCGTCTTCGGCAACTACAAGGCAGCTGAGCTCTGAAAATTGTTACAGAAAAATGTGTTGCCATTATTTCACCACTGGGATAAAATAAGACCAGAAGAGAAAATCTATGAAAACAAATATGTTCTTCTACTTTTACTTTAGATAACCTGGCAGCTGCAGATAACTGCCATTTTGTATTTCGAAAAGGTGTTATCTGAATGGAGAGAATGCAGACCATACGGATAACCGTATGGTTTTTATTTAGGAGAGATGACTATGAAGATTGATGTGCATACTAAGGACAGAGACTATTCTGTATATCTGGAACGTGGAATCCTGGCAAGAGCTGATGCGATGATTGGCAGACATGGACATGTATTTATTGTGTCCGATGACGGTGTTCCATTGAAGTGGAGAAAAATGCTGCAGGATCAATATCCGGAGGCAGGAATATTCGTGTTCCCAAATGGAGAGGCATCCAAGAACTTTGATACACTGCAGGAAATTCTCAAGGCAATGCAGGAAGCGCATCTGAGCAGACAGGATACCATAATTGCCTTAGGCGGCGGCGTTGTCGGCGACATGGCTGGATTTGCCTCAGCCATCTATATGCGCGGCATCCGCTATATCAATATTCCTACAACGTCTTTATCACAGATTGATTCCTCAATCGGCGGCAAGACCGCAGTCGACTTCAACGGCGTCAAGAATTCAGTTGGTGCCTTCTGGCAGCCGGACATGGTGCTGGCAGATCCAGATACACTGTCGACTCTCTCACGCAGGCACTATCACAACGGCTTAGCCGAAGCAGTCAAAGAAGGTCTGATCAAGGACGAAGCACTCTTCAATATTTTTGAAAAAGATGACTGGGATGATCATCTGGAAGAGATCATTGAACGGTGCCTGATCATCAAGCGTGATGTTGTTGAACATGATGAGAAGGAGAGCGGTGAAAGAAAGCTGCTGAACTTCGGACATACCTTCGGACATGCCTATGAATCCTACTTTGGCATGAATGGATACTATCATGGTGAATGTGTCGGTCTGGGAATGATGACCGTCCTGAACAATCCAGAGATCAGGCAGCGTCTGCAGAGAGTGCTGGAACGGCTGGAACTTCCATCCGCCTGTCAGGCAGATCCGCAGAAAGTATATCAGCTGATGCTGCAGGATAAGAAGGCAGACCATGACCATATCACCATGGTCCAGGTAGATCAGATTGGATGCGGTCATTTAGAAGACTGGAACCTGTCACAAGTGAAGGAGAGGCTTGTATTATGAAGAATACTTTCGGAAATCATCTCACCATTACATTATTTGGTGAGTCACATGGACAGGCAGTCGGTGCCGTGATTGACGGCATGCCTTCCGGTGTTAAGATCGACTATGAACTCATGGCTGATATGATGGATGCACGCCGGGCAGCCGGTTCTATTTCAACGGCAAGAAGAGAAGAAGATCTGCCGCAGTTCTTATCAGGCATCAAGGACGGCTACAGTGAAGGAACACCGATTGCTCTGCTGATCCCGAATCAAAATGTACACAGTTCGGATTACGACTCGTTGGAGAATACACCGCGGCCAGGCCATGCAGACTATACAGGACATATGAAGTATCTGGGCTACGAAGATGCCTCCGGCGGGGGACACTTCTCCGGCAGATTGACAGCTCCGCTTGTGGCGGCAGGTGCCATCTGCATGCATATGCTCAATACCAAGGGCATTGATATCGGTACGCATATTGCCAAGCTCAAGGATATTGAAGATATTCCTTTTGATGAAGAGAATCTGCAGAGAGATATTGAACTCCTGCATAATAAGAGATTTGCAGCATTGGATGATAAGCGGGGTGAAGCAATGATTGCCTCGATCATTGCCTGCCGTTCTGACAAGGATTCCATCGGCGGCGTTCTTGATACAGCAGTAATCGGTATGGAAGCAGGCATTGGGGAACCGGAATTTGATTCCATTGAAGCAAGACTGAGCCATGCCATGTTCTCCATTCCGGCTGTTAAGGGAATTGAGTTTGGTGAAGGATTCCATTTTGCCGATCTCTACGGTTCACAGGCAAATGATGCCTTCGCATTGAAGAATGGGAAGGTTGTGACTAAGACCAATCACAACGGCGGCATCAACGGCGGTATAACCAACGGCATGCCGATCCGCTTCCGTACGGTCGTCAAGCCGACACCGTCGATTGCCAAGGAACAGGACAGTGTTGACCTTCAGACAATGAGTGAAAAGAAACTTGTCATTGCCGGCAGACATGACCCGGCGGTGATCCACCGTGCCCGTGTTGTTGTTGATGCGATGACGGCAGTTGTCTTAACAGATTTCCTGCTGGAGCGTCATGGCACTCTTTACTTTGGAGATGAAAGATGAAGCTGGGACTGATAGGACATCCTTTAGGACATTCCTGGTCGCCGGTCATTCATGCATTCATGATCCATGAAGACTACCAGAAATGGGATCTTCAGGAAGAGGAACTGGATGCTTTTATGAAACGGCATGACTTTGACGGCATCAACGTCACCATCCCTTATAAGCAGAAAGTCATTCCGTATCTGGATGAACTTGATCCGGCAGCGGAAGCCATCGGAGCGGTCAACTGCATCGTCAACCACAGCGGCAGATTAACAGGGTACAATACGGACTGTCTTGGCTTTGCCGGTATGGTGCAGGCAGGACAGATCGACTTCAAAGGAAAGAAGACAGCACTGCTTGGAACCGGCGGCGCTTCCAAGGCAGTCGGCTATGCACTGCATCAGATGGGTGCAGACGTCCAGCTTGTTTCACGCCTTGAAAAGCCAGACTGCATCACTTATGAGCGGCTGGAAGAAACTGCTGGGCAGTATCAGTGCATTGTCAATGTCACCCCGGTCGGCATGTATCCTCATACCGAGGAAGCACCTATTGAGCTGGCACGATTTACAAAGGCAGAAGCTGTCGTTGATGTCGTTGCCAATCCACTGCGGACGAAACTGATGTTCGATGCAAAGATGCACGGCATTCAATATATGGGCGGTTTTGAAATGCTGGTCCGTCAGGCATTTGCGGCAGATGAACTGTTCACAGGAAAAAAGCTTGATCCGGCTTTAAATCAAGCATGCATGAATATGCTGTACCATCAGAAGAGAAATATTGTGCTGATTGGGATGCCGACCAGCGGCAAATCAACGCTGTCAAGGATGATTGGTCATAAGACCAGCCGCCGCGTCATTGAGATGGATGATGAGATTGTCAAAAAGCTCGGCACTTCCATCAAGGAGTGCTTTGCCCAGAAAGGCGAACAGTACTTCCGAGAAGTTGAGAGAGAGACGGCGGAAGAGCTGAAGAATCAAGAAGGTGTCATCATTTCCTGCGGCGGCGGTGTCGTTACAAATGAATCAACGATGCGTGCACTCAGTGAGAACGGCATTGTCATCTGGATCCAGCGGGATCTCAGCCATCTGTTTGCGACTGACAGCAGACCGCTGACCGGAAATGAAGAATATATGAAGAAGCTTTACCAGATGCGTGAACCGCTGTATCGCAAATACAGCGATGCGGTCATTGATAATGACAGAAGTCTGGAAGAGGCAGCTGACCTGATCATAAAGGCAGCAGGAGAGGAATAATATGATTATTACATTAAAGAAGAATGCACCGCAGGAAGAGATTACCAAGCTTCATGATGCCTTTGAGAAGAAGGGACTGGAAGTCCATGAGATCGAGGGCGATGACTTCAATGTATGGGGCCTGGTAGGTGATACAGCGTCTCTGGATGAACGTGACATCCTTGCCAATGAATGGGTCGAGAATGTACAGAGAGTATCCGCACCATATAAGCTGGCCAACCGCATGTTCCATCCGGATGATACCATTGTTGATGTCGGCGGTATTAAGATCGGCGGACAGGAACCGATTGTCATTATGGGCGGTCCTTGTTCTGTCGAAGGAAAAGAACAGGTCTGCCGCATTGCCAAGGAAGTTGAAGAGGCAGGCGGAAAGATCCTGCGCGGCGGTGCATACAAGCCGAGAACATCACCATATTCCTTCCAGGGCTTAGGATATGAGGGCATTCTGGATATGGCAGAAGCCAGAAAAGAAACAGGCATGCCGATCGTATCAGAATTAATGAGCGCTGATAAGATCGATGAATTTGTTGAGAATGTAGACTTGGTCCAGATTGGTGCCAGAAACATGCAGAACTTTGATCTGCTGAAGGCAGTTGGCCATATTCAAAAGCCGATCCTTTTAAAGAGAGGCATGAGTGCTTCCATTGAAGACTGGATCATGAGTGCAGAATATATCATGGCTAACGGTAATCCGAATGTCATCTTCTGTGAAAGAGGCATCCGTACGTTTGAACGTTATACAAGAAATACAATGGATCTTGCGGTTGTTCCAATCATCAAGGAAAGAACGCATCTTCCGATTGTCATTGATCCGTCGCACAGTACCGGTGACTGGAAATATGTTGAAGCTGAATCTCTGGCAGCGATTGCGGCTGGATGTGACGGTCTGATTATTGAAGTCCATGATCACCCAGATCAGGCTTGGTCTGACGGCGCTCAGTCACTGAAGCCGGAAAGATTTGCCGAGCTCATCAAAAAGGCAAGGAAAGTAGCACAGGCAGTCGGCAGAGATATCTAATGAAAAAGATCATCGTTCCCGGAAAGATCATGCCGGCACAGATCTCGATTCCTTCTTCAAAGTCACTTTCCCACCGCGCATTGATTACAGCTGCTCTGGCTGACGGCGTCTCCGTTATTCATTCATTGGCTGAAAACAATGATACCAAGGCAACTTTGTCAATCATGGAAAAGGCAGGCGCTTCTTTTACCAAGGAAGGAAATGATCTGATTGTCCACGGCATGCACCATATGTCCTATGACGGTTCTGTATTGGACTGCGGAGAATCAGGCAGTACACTGCGTTTTCTGATTCCGCTGTTTTCGTTGTCTGCTGAGGAAGCTGTCTTTACTGGACATGGCAAACTGATGGAGCGTCCGCAGAATGTGTATGAAGAGATCTATGCTGAGCAGGGACTGTTATTCCAGAAGACCAATGAAGAGCTGCATGTAAAGGGACCGCTGCAGAGCGGAACCTATGCACTGCAGGGCAATGTATCCTCTCAGTTCATCAGCGGTTTCATGTTTGCACTGCCGCTGTCAGCAGGGGACAGTGTGATTGAAGTGAAGCCCCCGTATGAATCTGCTTCCTATGTCGGCTTGACGATGGATGCCCTAAATCGTTCGAAAATCCAGGTTGAACAGGAAGGACTGTCCTATCAGATCAAAGGACAGCAGGTCTATCAGCCGATTGACTGTACGGTGGAAGGTGATGATTCTCAGATGGCTTTCTTTGCTATGGAGGCATTGATCCATCATGTTCCATTGGATGTCCTGAACATCAGGCATGACTCCAGACAAGGAGATCATGTGATTGTTGATCTCGTGAAGAGAATGGGCGGACAGGCAGAAGAGATTGAAAATGGGTATCGCTTTGACGGCACCAGTCTGCATGCCTGTGTCATTGACCTAGCAGACTGCCCAGACCTGGGACCTGCTTTATTTGCATTGGCATCCCAATGTGAGGGTGAGACTACCTTCATTAACGCCGGCCGTCTGCGCGTCAAAGAAAGCGACCGTATTGCATGCATGGAAGCGGAGATGAAAAAGCTTGGCTGTGTGATTTCATCAAAGGACAGTATCGTTACGGTGCAGGGAAAGACAGCTGTGCATGGCGGTGCTGTATTGAATGGACACAATGACCACCGCATTGTCATGGCTTTATCGGTTTTGGCATCCATTGCGGATCAGCCAGTCACCATTGAAGGCAGTGAAGCAGTCAATAAGAGCTATCCAGATTTTTTCCTGGATCTGCAGAAGACAGGAGTGAACGTACATGATTGATCAGAAGACAAAATTTGCGGTCATCGGCTTAGGCGTCCTTGGCGGCAGCTATATTCAGGCATTGTCAAAAAAGGGATATGCATGCATCGGCATTGATATTGATGAAGATGCAGTGCAGTGTGCCTTGGACAATCACTGGATTGTTGCTGGAGGAAGTGATGCCTCTGCTGTCAAAGATGCAGATATTATCATTTCTGCACTGTATCCTCATGTCTTTGTCCAATGGGTCAAAGAAAATCAGCAGTACTTCAAGTCCGGCGCACTTTTAAGCGATGTGACCGGGGTCAAGCGGGAAGTGCTCCGTGATATCAATGCAGAATTGCGCAGTGATGTTGAATTCATTGCCTGTCATCCAATGGCCGGCAAGGAGTTCAAGGGAATCAAATATGCAGATGCCGGACGCTTTGCTAATGCTAACTTTATCATTGTGCCGACGGATAAGAATACAAAGGATGCAGTGCAGACAGCCCATCAGCTGGCCGAGATTCTCGGCTTTACCAAGATATCAGAACTGACTGCTGAAGAGCACGACCGCATGATTGGCTTCCTTTCGCAGCTTACTCATGTCATTGCGGTGTCGCTGATGAATGTCAGTGACAATACACATCTGGTCGATTATACAGGTGACAGTTTCCGTGACCTGACAAGAATTGCCAAGATCAATGAAGATATGTGGCCTGAACTGTTCATCCTGAATAAGGACAATCTCATCCGAGAAATCAACGAGTTCAGTGATGAGCTGCTGCGCTTCCGGAACCTGCTGGAAGCAGAAGATGTGCAGGGCATGAAGGACAAGATGATCCAGTCAACCGAAAGAAGAAAGAAGTTTGATAAATCATGACAAAGATTATGATCATTAACGGACCGAACCTGAATATGGTCGGCATCCGGGAACCAGGCATCTACGGCACCATGACCTTCAAGGATATGATTGCTATGATCGAAAAGGAAGCTGCTGCGCGGAATGTTGAAGCAGACTGCCGGCAGTCCAATCATGAGGGAGACCTCGTGGACTGGATTCAGGAGGCATTCTTCCAGAAGTATGACGGAATCGTCATCAATCCGGGTGCCTACACGCATACCAGTATTGCCTTAGCAGATGCGGTAAAAGCGATTGCACCGCTGCCGGTCATTGAAGTGCATATCAGTGATATCAACAGCCGTGAAGAGTTCCGGCACATTTCCTACGAAGCACCTTACTGCCTGTTGCAGATCAAGGGAGAAGGCGCACAGGGATATGTCCACGCGGTGGATGAAATCCTTGCTTATTTGAAGAATCAGTGATGAAACACTGAAGCTTGGGTGCTGGGTGATGAAATCAGTATCATATGTGTTATAATCTAGGACATGAAAAAGAAAGAAATCTGGATCACAGCGATTATCGCTGTCATAGCTGTCGCTGCAATTCTGATTGTCAACTTGGTCAGGGCGCAGAATAAATCGAATGTGGATGCACAGGCATCAGCAGGTACTGCAACCGGGATTCCAACGGAACAGGCAGTCGGTCAATGGGTCGCCGTGATCCATGGAAATGCTGCAGATCTGTGGTTTGACTCTGGTGTTGACAGTACTTATACCGTTACCGGTGACTATGGCACCATGACGATTACGGTGAAGGACAATAAGTGGTGCGTTTCTTCCGTGGAATGCCCGAACCACAACTGTGAACAGATGGGATGGGATGACGGCACCAAGATGGTTCCCATCACCTGCATTCCAAACAATATTATTATCTGCACCTATGATGTTGCCTTGAATTACCTGGAGACAAATTCATGAGAATCGACAAGACAAGACATTTTACATATTTAGCTCTTTTAAGTGCGATGGCAATTACTCTGAATCTGTTGGAGACAGCAATGATCCCGCCTTTATTCGGTGTCTTCCGGATCGGTCTTGCCAATATCATTGCTTTGGTCACCCTGAAGATCCTGGGTGTCAAGGATATGATCATTGTCAATATTATGCGTGTTATGATTGGCAATCTGCTTTCAGGGCGCATCTTCGGTTCGACTTTCTGGATCAGTTTCGGCGGCGTGCTGCTGTCTACCTTGATCCTGGTCATCATGGATAAGTTCAAGTCATCGCTGATGTTCACTTCCATCATGAGCTCCATCGGCCACAGCACAGGGCAGGTGTTCGTTGTCATGCTGTTCTACATGCAGCCATTGATTGCAGCGATTCTGCCTTACTTCCTGGCACTGTCAATTCCGACTGGTCTAGCAACTGGCTTTGTTGCCAAGATTGCAGTGGAACGTGTCAAACCGCTGAGAAAAGCAGACAGTGATGCCCATTGATACGAGATATTTTCTTTGATCTGATGATCTTTCATCAGATTTTTTATGTCTCTATGTACAGCATGCATTTCATGGTAAAATAAACACGTTGTATAAATGTTCATATAGTGTGTGGAGGGGATATGTCTCGTGCAAATATAATCATAGAAGCATACTGCCTGCTGATAACAGTCAGTCTGCAGATCTGCAACTACATGGCAAACCGCCATATAGTGAAAACAAAACTGCACCATATTTTATGCACAATGCTTTTTGTAAATGGAATTATCATTACTGCAATCATCATCACTGTTCTGATTGACGGCAATGAAAATATGTCCTGGCTGAACAGCTTGAGTGAAGGAATCTGCTACATCGGAGGTGCGGTGCTCACACTGCTCTTTGGTGAATATGTCATTGCACTGACTGAGAACAAAAAAAAGCCGAATCTTGCGTTTGTTATATTTTTGAGGACTGCATGCTGCTCAGCCGCAGTACTTGATTTTATTTCAATATTCAATGGTATGTATTTTGGCACCCTTAATGGCTATCACATCAGAGGACCTTTTTATCTCATCAATCAGAGCTGGATCCTGTGTGTCATGCTTGCTGAGTTCATCTTCATTCTATCCAAGCGGAAGATCATTGGCAGTTCTGCCTCAGCATTAACCTTGTACGGACTGATTCCAGCAGCAGCAAGCGTGCTTCAGATCTTCACGAATGAATATGTACTGCTGTATCCTGCAATAACATTATCAATGTTTATTCTTTATGTAGTCTCCTATATCAGCCAGGCACGTGAACTGAATCAAAAGAATATTCAGCTCGAAAAGGCAATTGAAGAAACTGAAAAAGCAAAGCGGGCTGCCGAGAAAGCCAATCGTGCAAAATCAGATTTCCTGTCTTCAATGTCACATGACATCCGGACACCTTTGAATGCAATTATCGGCATGACGGATATGGCAGTTGATAATATCGACAACAAGAAACAAGCTTTGGATAATTTGAATGTAGTGCAGTCTTCTTCGAAACATCTTCTTTCTTTGGTCAATGATGTGCTTGATCTCTCAATGATTGAAAGCGGAAAGATTGCAATCGCCAAGACCGAATTTATTCTGCCGGATCTGCTGATTGAAGTAGAAAAGATTGCCTGGCCTTTAACCGTTGCAAAGAATCAAGAGTTCATATTGGATGCCGACAAAGTAGATGATGAATTCTATATTGGTGATGAACCTAGACTCAAACAGATCCTTGTCAATTTTCTCAGCAATGCAGTAAAGTACACACCTTCTGAAGGTAAAATCATACTTTGTATTGAAGAAGAAAAAGCAGAGGACCAGAAACATGCGGTAATCAAGATGTCTTGTATAGACAATGGCATTGGTATAGACAAGGATGTTCAGGAAATCATATTTGAACCATTTGTCAGAGAAGTGAAATCAACAGTTAATCCAATTGAAGGAACTGGATTGGGGTTGACTATCGTCAGCAATATTGTTAAAGCGATGCACGGTACAATCAGTGTTGTCAGTGAAAAGGGAATAGGTTCTACATTTACAGCATGCATTCCGCTGGAAATTGCTGATGAAGAAAAGATGCTGCAGCAGTTTGATGATGTGAAGGATTATTTTGTGCTGCTGAATGCGGATGATGAAGAGACCTGCAATTTTATAAGGGAAACCTATCCACAAGTAATCGGTGTTCCATGCGATGTGAAAATGACGGCAGACATTCTGAATCATACTGCTGTATACAGCAGCCGCTATGATGCCATTATCAGTATCAGTGAAACAAGGACAGTTGACGTCATCCGCAGACTGAGGGAGCAGTTCCCGGATACGGATATCGTCTGCGGCTGCCGCATGAACATGCTTGAAAAAGAAGATCAGATTCTGAATGCCGGTGCGGATGCTGTTTTATACCGCCCAGCATTCCGCTCGACAATGTTTGAAGAGTTTCAGGAGCTGAAGCGGAAAAAGAGCAGGCGGGCTGATTCTGAAAAATACCTTGAAGGAAAGAATATCCTTGTCGTTGAAGACCAGGCAATCAATTACCTGATTGTTGAACATATGCTGAAAAATGCAGGGGCTTATGTATGGCAGGCAGAGAACGGTCAGGAAGCAGTCGATATTTTTATGGGATCGCAGACTGGCAGATTCGATTTGATCATGATGGATATTATGATGCCGGTCATGGATGGCTATACAGCAACGCAGAAGATCAGAAAGGCAGACCGCCCGGATGCCAAGACAATTCCGATTGTTGCCATGACTGCCAATGCCTTTGCAGAGGATGTACAGAAATCGAAAAGCTATGGCATGAATGCACATATCAGCAAGCCTATGGAACCAGAGACAGTCAAGGAAGTTTTGATCAGATTATTGGATACAAACGAAAAGAACTAGCACTTGGCAGTGCTAGTTTTTCAGTATGGCATGGACAATCAGATAAATAATCAAAGCATAGAGCAGCAGGATCGGAATGGCATAGTACCACTTCTTTTTCGGCTGTGACATCATAGCCTTGGCTTCTGCCGCGAATTCATCAAACAGTTCCTTCGGCATAGATTGAACTGTCCAGGCAATCATTGCCGGCAGGATGATGCAGTCATCCAGATATCCTAGAACCGGGATAAAGTCCGGAATCAAATCGATTGGTGACAGCGCATAGCCGACCGTCAGAGCAGCTAAGATCTTTGTTTTCTTCGGTGTCTTTGGACTTTTCATCGCTAAGTATACTGCCGGCAGAAAAGTTTTAATCTGTGCGGCTTTTTCTTTGATCTTCATAACAATATTATACAAAGAAGAATTCAGATTCAGACAGCAATATTCACTTATGCATTTAAGCAAAAGGGTGTATATCTTTGATGAAGATTTTCTTTCACTTCTGGAATAACCATATCAGGAATTGGAATTGCCGGTGCTTTGTTCGAAATATATGCTATGAATGGTATTTCGTTTTATTCAACAGGAAAGGGTTAGGAGACCAACTATGGATCATTCTAAAAAGTGGCTCAGCGTATTTGCGGCATGCAGTATGCTGGCGACCGGATGTTCTGCTTCACAGGCATCCACTGCTTCAACAGCTTCATCCTCTTCGTCATCTTCATCATCCATTGTTACAAATCTGAGCAAGATCGACAGTGCTAAGTGGCAGTACAATGCCGAAGCAGATGTCTATTATCAGATTGGTATCAGCTATTGTGAAACACCAGCAAATTCAACTTATGAAAATCTCGCTGTCTTCGTACCGGGAAACTATTTCACCGGCAAACAGAACAGTGACGGTACATATACTGTTTCTGTCAATGAAGCAGGCAAGTCTGGAAATTATACAGCAGCTGCTGCGCCAATTGTCATGCCAATCAACACGCCAGGATATATGGCGCAGACAGCTTTGAGTGAATATCAGGATGAGAGTGCCTATACAGGCCAGGGCTTTGTCTATGTATTCGCAGGATGCCGTGGACGTGATGACGGTGCACCTGCAGGTGTCACTGACATCAAAGCAGCTATCCGCTATCTCCGCTACAGTGCAGATACCATCGCTGGCAGTATGGACAATATCTTTGTCTTTGGTATGAGCGGCGGCGGTGCCCAGTCAGCAATTCTCGGTGCGTCCGGTGACAGTACTATCTATGATCCATATCTGACTGCGATTGGTGCAGTGCAGGGTGTCAGTGATGCGGTAGCAGGCTCGATGGACTGGTGCCCAATTACCAATCTTGATACAGCCGATGAATCCTATGAATGGATGATGGGCTCTACAAGAAGCGGACTTTCAACTTCTGATCAGGCTGTCTCTGACGGTCTGGCCAATGCATGGGCTGAATGGGTCAATCAGGCCGGCCTCAAGGATGAGAACGGCAATGCTTTGACACTAGAGAAGTCTGATTCCGGCATCTATCAGAGCGGCTCTTACTACAACTATGTAAAGACACAGATTGAAACATCTCTGAATAACTTCTTATCAGACAATACATTCCCATATGATTCCAGTTCTGCTTCCTCTTCTGCCGGCATGACGGGCGGCATGACCGGAGGTATGAAAGGCGGTATGACCGGCGGCACTTTGCCAAGCGGCACGATGCCTGCAATGTCTTCTGGTACGACCAGCGGTGCAACTAGTACAGCCGGGGGTACAACAGCCGGCGGCACCACTGACAATATTGCGCGTTCCACAACATCTTCAATTTCAATTACACTTTCCGGCACCTATGAAACAGCACAGGCATATATCGATACCTTGAATGCCAATGGCACCTGGGTCACATATGATGCATCCACAAATCAGGCATCAATCACAAGTGTCGCAGATTTCTGCAAGGCGATGAAGGCTGCTACAAAGTCTCTCGGTGCCTTTGATCAGCTGGATGCGGGACAGGGCGAGAACACGCTGTTTGGCTATGCAGACGGCAGCGGCGCACACTTCGATTCCTTGCTGGCTGCAATCGTCAAGGGAACCGATTACGAATCAGCCTTTACAGCAGACCTTGCTAAGAAAGATTCAGTCGGTAATACCGTTGATGTCAGAGTCAATATGTATACACCTTTGTATTACCTGCTGCAGTCGTATGACGGCTATGGAACAAGCACAGTCGCAAAGTACTGGCGCATCCGCACGGGTATTTCACAGGGTGATACAGCGTTGACAACTGAAATGAACTTAGCGTTGGCATTGGAGGACTACAGCGGTGTTAAGAACGTGGATTTTGCCAGCGTCTGGGGCATGCAGCATACAATGACTGAACGTACCGGCGACAGCACCACGAACTTCGTTGCCTGGGTCAACCAGTGCATGGAAAACTGATCAATTTCAAATGGAGGCTGGTATTCCGCTGGCATTTATAATGATCTTGTTAGCATAGTTCCTGATGCGCAGAATCTATCATCCAACGCAGGTCGCTAAAGAGCAGATCAATACTTTTATTGATCAGATGAATATTCCTGTAAAGATGCGGTCGAAAGAAAAGAAAGTCATCGTAATCACGGTGACGATGCTTGTTCTATGGATCGCATCCAGCTGGATCCGTTCCATCAGTGTCATGGTCGTTGCGATGCTTGGCTGCTGTGTCATGTTCATGCCAGGCATAGAAGTACTGAATGTTGATGCCTTTGTCAAAGAGGACCGCTGGGATGCATTCTTTATGGTGGGAGCAGTTATTTCTATGGCACAGGCAATGATTACCAGCGGGCCAACCCAGCTTTGATCATGCTGACGGCTGCTCTATGCGCAGGAAACTGCTATCTGCTGCCATTGGATACTGTCCCCCTGATTACTTATTCAAAAGGATACTATTCCATGACAGAAATGATGAAATCAACATTCCTGCTGCAGATTTCCATGATCATTCTCTGCTCTGTATGGCTTCCGCTATTATCCAATCTATTCTTATTCCAGCGTCTGGGCATCCTGCTCAGACGTTTTAATAACAAAAAAACCGCCTTTTTAGCGGTTTCTAGGCAGGGGTAGAGAGAATCGAACTCCCATCAGCGGTTTTGGAGACCGATGTACTACCATTGTACGATACCCCTAAGAAAAAAGTGACGAGTACGGGATTCGAACCCGTGAATGCCGCCGTGAAAGGGCGGTGTGTTAAGCCACTTCACCAACTCGCCATTGTGGTGCTCAAGTATATTATCACGTACGGTCATCAAACGCAACAAAAAAATGGATAAAATGAAGGATAAATCCAACAATTGACAGTGACTGTTCAAAAGCGCTGAAAGGTAGTACGAGCTCTCTTTGAAATGCAAATGAAAGCGCTGTAATTACACACTTTTTTGCAAAAATGCACAATGGCAATTATAATACTACCGTCACCTGTACCAGAGCGTACAGCAGATCAATTCTCAGACTTAGGTAACCTAGGTCTGCCTATGAATCTTGAAAGAATGGCAGTGATCACATCATGATCGATGAAAGGATATTTAAGAAGTAAATCAATGAGAACAAACAACAAAGAAGATAAAGTTACCAGAGCCTCCCTACATACACCAACTGTGAATGCAAAGGGAAATATGCACAGCTCCGGTAAGGTTGAAGTCCTGGCAGGAACTTTAATGAAGAGCTATGCTGCCAAGGAAATGGCAAAGATGCGTGCTGTGTTTGAACAGTTAAAGGCACAGGGTGTCATTGTTGAAGAGACAGAAGGAAGAGCACGCTTTGCTAAGACATATGTCTTTAAGAGCGCAAATGATGCCGCATCCTTCCTGCTTCACCGCGGCGGTGACAACAGCAGTGCATGGCATCCAGCAGCTGAACAGAAGCCGACAGTGAAAAAGCCAGTTCATCAGCAGCAGGCAGAAAAGAAAAAGGAAATAAAAGCAGGCAAGCCTGCTCCAGCCAAGAAGCAGGAGCATACAGCTGCAAAACCAGCGCCAAAAAAGCAGGTAAAGAAGCCAGCGCAGCAAAATAAGCCTGCTGCACCACAGCATACAGAAAAAAAGCAGACTCCTGCAAGCCAGAAATCTGCGTCCAATCATAAAGGCGGTTCATCCAAACGCAAGGATCCAAGAAATCCAAGAGGCATCAGACCGCAGGGAAATGATGCTGTCAAGGAAGCTCAGAAGGTTGCCGCAAAGGGATATGTCCAGTTTGCCGGGATGCTTCAGGGTGTCAAAATAAAGCACTAATCTCTTAAGGAATACCAGTCAACGTATTTCTTGAATGCAGAAGGAATTGCCAGAGAGGCTAATTCCTTTTTGTTTGCCAGCACACAGTGATCCAGTTTCAATGATTCAATCTGTTCCACCTGGATCTCATATGCGTGCATATGCCATTCTAAATGCGTAAAGATATGCCTGGCTTCCGGCAGATGAGCAATCTTTAATGGGACAGCTCCCATCTTCTCTGCTTCCTTCAATGCATCCTTCTCACTGATATATCCATCCATGCCAATGAACTCATATAATCCTGCCAGCAGACCTTTTTCAGATCTTTTGTGAAGCAGAAAGGAATCACCATCCCGTAAGACCAGAAGGGTGCGCTCAACTATCTTTCTTTCCTTCAAGGCAGAACGATACGGAATCTCAGACCAAAGGTTCTTTTGTTCAGCAATGCATTTGTGCTGCAGAGGGCACTGCATGCAGTGAGGTGCACCGTTAGGCACACATACAACCTCACCAATCTCCATCAATCCCTGATTGAAGGAAGAGAAGAACCCTGAAGGCTGCTTTTCGGCATAAATATCACACATCGTCTCTTCAATCTGTTTTTTGACGGCATCATTGCGGATATCATCTTTGATGGCAAAGTATCTTGCCAGAACACGCAGTACATTCCCATCAACGGCAGCAACCGGCAGATCGTATGAAATAGAGGCAATCGCACCAGCAGTATATGGACCAATGCCTGGCAGTTTTAATAAAGCCTGATGATCAGCAGGAAGCTTGGCATCATATTCATCAACCAGTACCTTTGCACATTTCTTCAGATTTCTTGCCCTTGAATAATATCCTAAACCTTCCCAGAGCCGCATCAGATGATCATCATCACATTCAGCTAATGACTTGATATCCGGAAGTTCCTTTTTAAACAGTGCATACTTAGGCTTTACAGCCTCAATACGCGTCTGCTGCAGCATGATCTCACTGAGCCATACATCATATGGATTCCCGGTATCACGCCATGGCAGAGAGCGTTTAGCGGCATTGTACCATGTAACAATATCTTCAGCTGTTTTCTTTGTTAATTTCGACATGAAAACATTATACGTTGTATTGGGAAAAACTTCATGTTTTGGTATAATAGACATGCGCACGCGTAGTTCAATGGTAGAACGTCAGCTTCCCAAGCTGAATACGCGAGTTCGATTCTCGTCGCGTGCTTTATTGTAGATGAACAAAGGCTTACTTGAATATTCCTGAACCGTATGGAAGTAAAGAGAGAAGCGGGAATTGAAATATGGAAAATAAAAAACTCTGCGCTGCAGAACTGCTAGATAAGGCAGGAAAACAGGCAACGGATTCAAAGGAATACTGCATGCTTGGACTTTCCTATCTGCATAAGGTGTTTCCTGGAATGGACAAGAGTTTAAGAGAAGTTCCCTATGATCCCGCAAAAGCAATTGCGTATCTGAAAATGTCTTTTGATCTTGGAGACAGAAAGGCTGGCAGGTATCTTGGACTGTGCTGTCAAGAAGGTGTGGGGACCAAGAAAAATGAGCAGGAGGCATATGCGTATTTCTACGCTGCTTTAGAACGCGGAGATGATACATCTGCACTGCTGTGCGCTGACTACCTTCTGGATGGGAAAATCGTTCCCCAGAATATAGAGAGGGCTTTGAAGCTGTGCTGCGGTGTTGGCGAAAGACATGGCCACGATGCGGCCAATGCATTTTGGAAACTTGGAGAAATCTACAGCAACGGTAAATATCTTCCCCGTGATGATTTAGCAGCAAAAAAATATTTTGAAGCATGTGTGGAATGTGCCGGTACAGATAATATGGAACTATCTAAGAAAGCGCAAGAAGCACTGCAAAATCTTAGGGATCTGCCTGAAAAAAAGGCGGAAGCAAATTCTTCCGTCTCAAATCACCATAATAAAACAGCCTGACCGGCTGTTTTTTGTATGACGAGGGGAACCTTGATTTTCAGGTTTCGAAATTAAAAAGCACTGTTCCAGTTAAAAGAACGGATCAAATCGATGAAATCAGTACAGATGCGGCTTGTCGCGGTCTTGTTTGCATCATAGATGCAGTTGATTTCTGCTACCGTATCAGAAGAAAGAGCTGCCGAACAGATGTTGTCATAAGATATTTCGCCGGACTGCAGGAAGACCAGCGATACACCGACACCACGGTCAACGAGCCGCAGAACCTGCTCCCTGGTTCCGTGGAATACAATATTCAGATCAAATCCCGCTTCTCGGGAAAGACTGGGTGCCAGAACAGTTGTCAGTGCATCATCTTCGGTCATCAAAAATTTTTCATCTTTCAGCATGGAAATATCAATCTGCTTTTTTTTCGCAAGCGGGTGCTGCTTCGGCATGATAAGCGTTGGCGGCGTATGGAACAGCTGGATCCGTGACAGATCCGGATCTTTGTACGGCTGTACTTCCCGGATGAAGATAAAGTCGAAAGTTCCTTCCCGGAGTCCTCTTCGCAGATCTTCGGAAGCACCTTTCGTTGCTGTAAAATCGATATCCTTGTTGGCAGAGGTGATCTCTGACGCCAGATCAGCAATGCTCAGTTCCAGAAGAGAAATATAGCCGACGGAAATAGAGTTCTGCTGTCTTTTGACGGTTGCTGCAATTCCGGAAAGATATTGATTCTCTGTGTCAACGATTTTGTTTGCGTAAGGCAGAAAATAAGCGCCGAACTCGGTAAGCTCTACTTTCCTTGTGGAACGTGTAAAAAGAGGCACGCCGATGTCTGCTTCAAGTTCCCGGATATGCCGGGACAGTGTTGGCTGGGAGATAAAAAGCTGTTTTGCGGCCTTGTTATAGTTCCTGCAGCCGGCCAATGTCAGAAATTCCCGAATCGTCTCAATTTCCATACTTGTGTATTCTCTTTAGCTCTTTTCATAAGATTTACATGATTTATTCAAATTATGGCTTAATTCATTTTGTTAATGGCTTAACCTCCAATTTGGTGACTTGACATCTTATTGTACATGAATAAGTACATCAGTAGATCAGGCTGCGGTATATTCTCAGGTCATTGGAGGCTCACTTTCTATGGAATTTATAACTGAGAATGTTGTTTCATCACTATATCCTTATCAGATTGAGAATATTGAGAGACAGATCATTGATTATCAGTCTCTCAATATGGCTGAGAAGAAGAATAATTTCTATATGTGCCCAAAATGCGGTGCAGTTCATCCCCGTCTGATCAAAGGCGGGATGTCACATTCTGGCAAGCAGATGTATCGCTGTAAAGAATGTGATAAGCGATTTACTTATGATAATGGGCATTTGACCTGGTATTCTCATCAGCCTTATGACAAATGGTCAATGTTCATCAAGAGTACTCTGGAACACGGCTCACTGCTCACAAATTCTGCCCTCATCGACGTCAGCCCGTCTACTGCCTTCCGCATGAGGCATAAATTTCTTTCTTTCCTCAGCCTTATCACCGAAGAGAAAACAATCGATAAAGCTGTGGAGATAGATGAGAAGGTATTCATGGAATCCCATAAGGGATATCGGCTGTCCAATGTCAAAGGCAGAAAAAGACAGATGCCTGCAGCAGGAGGCGCCTATTCACATCAATTCGTCAGTCTGATCTGTGGGGCTGACCGCGAAAATGGATCATATATCCAGGCTTATTCTATGGGGCATCCAACGATAAAAGACGCCACGCTTTTTGGTAAACATATCAGTGATAACATCTTTGCCTGGACTGATGGGCAGAACTGCTATACGAAAATGCTTTGTGACAAGCGCTGCCCTTTCAAGATACTGACTGATCATAAAGAATATGACAGTGAGAACCATCTCAATACCGTGAACTCGCTCCACAGCAGGATGGCTGAGTGGTACCGGAACTATCGCGGAGTCGCTACAGTGTATATCAACAGGTATGCCGCTCTGTTCAGCATATGGCAGCAATATGCCGGTTGTGATCTTCAGGAGATCATTCTCAAGCTCATCCAGAAGATTTCAAAATATATGCATTATTTCTTCGTTCGAGATATCAGGGATAAAGATATCTTTGAAGACCCTACTGCAATTTATGAAAGAAAAGGGATGGCCGATCATTTCATCAATCCTTTTGATGGATCAATCGGTGATTCCACAGAATATTGGACTTTTTGACTGAAAATCACCAAATTGGAGGTTAAGCCAGTGCTGATTTAACGCCGGAGTACCAAATCCTGTACAGCAGAAATGATATACATCACTACCATATAGGTAAGAGGTGATATCTATGCTTGATCAAGGATTTATGAATACTCTGTCTCCAGTTGAACTGCAATTCTTCCAATCATATGCTTATAAACTGATTCAGGAAAAGGTTACAGCGGAAACACAGAACTACGAGAACCTGACTGGTTCTATATGTGAATGCCCAGCCTGCCATTGCCGGTATATCAGGAAGAATGGGACAAAGAATCATAGACAGCGGTATGAATGCAAGAACAAAGACTGCAAACATCGTTTCTTCACAGTTACAACAGGAACATTCTTCTACCATTCTAAAAGTCCATACCATACGTGGCTTGCATTTCTTGGATGCGAACTGAATCATTTGACTCTGGAACAAGAAGCAGTAGTGATTGGCAGAACAGTGACGACTTGTTTCAATATGCGGCATATTCTTTATTCTGCTGTTTCTAAAAAAGTGATGTCCATCAGGCTTTCAGGGATCACTGAACTGGATGCCACATACACCAAGATTAACCTGAAAGGTACAAAGACAAAGAATATGCCGCGCATTTCAAAGGAAAGAGGAAAGCACAAGACAAGCCTGCTTAGCAAGAACCTTGCCGGTGTAAGCCATCATAAAGTGTGCATCATTACAGCTGTGGATGAACACGACAATATCCTTTATAGAATTGGTGGGCTTGGCAATGAATCAACAGACAAATATATGAAGTACAAGAAAAACTTTAAGAATTCGGACAAGATCATATCCGATTCCTCAAAAAGCATCAGACAGTTCGCAGATACTTGCCATATAATAAATGATCAGATACCCTGTATTGTCGGTGAACAGCACTACACGACAAAGAAAGGAGATTCTCTGGGCGATGTAAATGAACTGCATACAGAGCTTAAGAATCTCATGCGCAAATATCACGGAATCAGCACACGTCATCTTCAGGGATATTTAGATTGGATCACAATATGCAAGGATCTGAAGTATACGACAGAAGCAAAGAGAAGATCCTACGTTGTATATATGAACACAGCATTTCTAAAACAAATGTTAACTACATTGAATATCTGTATGCAGCCTCAGCCAATATCTTTATATGATGCATATTCTGAATATCACTATGGCATTTTCGGAAATTCAGACAAAAATCAGCACTTATCTTGAAAAGAGCGTTTTTAATTTGTACTTATCTTTATTAGCTTCTGAAATTCTTAATCCATATTGAGAAAAAATAAATCTAAGTACTTTTTCATAAGATGAATATGAAAAGCCCAAGACATCCTTCATAGAATCGTCAAGTGGAGCATATAGAAGTCTGGCAGCCCCCAGTAATTGATGAATATAGCCATCATCTCTATAAAAATTTCCTTTCATTTGCATCATTTTCGATTGAAGGAATTTTTGCTTTTCATCATCACTGGCATTTACCATGCTCAACGTTTCCGAAAAAAGTTGTTCTACATTAGGAGCAAAAGAGCTTTTCGAATATTGTTCTAAAACTTCATAGTCATGCCACATGAAATCCTTATTACCTTTTTCTTTGCATGCATATAATGCATTCGCAGCCAAATATTCAGATGCTGGAATAAACGTATCATCGTGCCCATAAAGAAGCATTTGCATTTCAATTATCCCAGACAGCACACTTTCCAGTGAATACTGTGACATAAATTGAATCAAATCATCTGTTGATGACTTGGTCATTATTTATCAACACCTTTCCGCAACATCTAATCCGCCCACTCAGCGGCAAAAAACATCTAATCCACTAACTCAAAACCTGACATCTAATCCACAGCCTAAACTATATGAAAATCATAAAAAGCGACTCTAAACCGATGCGGTTGATAAGTTCCCACGGAGTGATAAGTTGCAGTTATCGATTTGGATGTCAAATCTGGGAAATGGCTTAAAATAAGGCTTTGCGGGCTTATTTCCCTTCCACTCTTGACATCAATACTACCGTCTCCACATGCCGGGTATGCGGAAACAGATCTGCCGGTGTAGCTTCGATGAATTTGTATCCGCCTTCTGTGAGTATCTTTATATCCCTGGCTAGCGTTGCCGGATCGCATGACACATAGACTATCTTCGCAGGGC
>Ga0183095_10357_pt3 | contig 103240 bp, 96 predicted proteins | sample BioMet4_FD_130346 | JGI IMG/M metagenome (GOLD analysis project Ga0183095, IMG submission 130346) | Microbial communities from bioreactor (seeded with sewage sludge) at LBNL, California, USA - Biofuel metagenome 4 (v2) (version 3) | ecosystem: Engineered > Bioreactor > Anaerobic > Unclassified ...
GACAGAAGACTGCTGCTGTACCCAATGATGCCATTGTCAGCCGTGAAGGCAAGAAATACATATTTATATTGGAAAAAGAAGCTAAAGAAAATAATGTGAAGGTCTATCACTTTACACAAGCCGAAGTGATAACAGGCGTCAGTGAATTGGGATATACCCAAATAACCCCTGTCGGGCGCTTGGATGAAGCTGCTACAATTGTTAGGACTAACGCTTTTTATTTATCATCAATGAGCTCCGATCACGGAGAACACTAATGTTTTCAGTAGAGAATATTGATTTGAAAAGATCAATTTAGTTCTTTTTTCCTTTATTTTATAAGTTTGTTTGTGATGTCTTCCCGCACACACTTGTGCGGGAAGACATTTTTAATCCCATTTAAAGTTTCGTATCTGATATTTCTGTCGTAAGTTTGCTTTATTATGTAAAGGTTATTCAAATCAGTATGGATGCCTTTACAAGGTGTATGAGATTTTTGACATCATGTTTCCTTGCTAACTTAACAATATAGAACCCAAACACATTCCAAAAATGAACGAACAAACTAAAGAAAAAATGAACAGTATCAGACATGTTGTGACTTTCAGGGAATTTACATTATCCCTGATAAAAGATCTTACCTTAAATGGTCGTTACGGAACTGCTCACGCTTACTCTTGCTCCATGAATCGCTTACTTGGTTTTGCTTCGGATCCTAATTTTCGTTTCGAGTCTTTCACTCCTGAGTTTCTAAAGCATTATGAACAATATCTTCTTTCCGAGGGGCGTAAGCGCAATACGGTCTCACTTTATATGCGCATGTTGCGTACTATCTGCAATCAAGCCGTACGTCTTCGCATCGTAAGTTTGCCGTCGGGGCTTTTCGATGGAGTGTTTACAGGCACCGACACCTCTGAGAAACGTGCTGTAGCTCCTTCTTGCGTAAGCCTCCTTCGTGAAGCGGATTTGAGCAGGCGTCCTCAGCTTGAATTGGCACGTGACATATTCCTGTTGTCCTTTTATCTTCGTGGTATCCCTTTTGTCGATCTCATTCGCTTGCGGCGTACAGATATCAATAACGGTGTTTTACGTTATCGACGAAGCAAGACCGGCCGGCTACTGACGGTCAAGATAGAACCCTGTGCACGTGTTATTTTAAAGAAATATAGTTTATCCGCTTCCGATTCTCTTTATCTGTTTCCGGTTATTAAGGATGATGGATTCCCGGGCTATCGTCAATATCAGACTGCTTTGCGACGTTATAATGCTCATTTGGGGGAGTTGTCCCGTCTTTTGGGGCTGAAGGTGAAGCTGACCTCTTATGTGGCACGCCATTCGTGGGCTACCGCCGCTTATCATCAAGGCATTCCGGTGTCGGTCATAAGCGAGTCTTTGGGTCATGCCTCGGAGAAGATTACCTATACCTATTTGGCTTCATTTGATAACCGTACACTGAGTAAGGCAAATCGTAAAGTCATTGGCCTTGTCACGCATTCGGGGTTGTCTCAAAGGAAGATTCCTTTTTCGAGAAACACGTTCTGAACCTTACTTCGGATGATGTGTTTTCTAGTTGAAGAAATACAACATTTTAGTGTGATTGATTTAAGAGAAGATCTCTTCTTTAAGGGACTGTGAAAGGTATAAAATGCGATGGTTTTATGGCGGTCGTTACTTGTTAGGTAACCGAAGTGTAAATCTGCACAAATATAGAAATTATTATTAAATATCGTTCATATATACCTTAAAACAACAATATATTTCATGAAATAATAATCAATTTCAAAAAAATATCGATCACTATATCCCTTAGAATCAGTTTTTGGCATATACATCAAACAATATTGAAATACAGATTTATTTCTTTATTTGCAAAGTTAATCATATTGACAAAAAAAGCTGATATGTCTTGTTTTTGTTTTTGCTATATTTAATGATTTCAAACGTATATACACATATTCGGCGGAAGCTGTATAATGTGTGTCAAATGCCCTTTGAGAGCCTTTTTTACCTCATTTTAGGTATTTATATGTTACGTCCTGTTCCTCTATTTTCTTTGTTTTTGAAATAGAACACCCTTACCCTTAGTGCTATTCGGGATTTCTATGTAAAAAGATTATACGATTTTTTGGTATATCTTTTAAAATTACGGGGTGCAGGTAACCTTTTTATCAGTGGTTTCTCGGTTACCTAACAAGTAATGGTAGTTATTAAGAAATAGAATTTTTATCATGCTGACAGGAGAAATGAAAGAGGCTATACGTCTTTTAAAAGAGATTCAGTACATGGGCGGTTATGCGGTTCATGAACAATCTCTTACTGAAAACTTGCGGATACGGGTTCGTGATTTGCTTGATCGTCTTTGCAGAGAAGGACTTCTTTGTGTAGTGGATAAACCGGACAGTGATCCGTTGAACTTCCGCTATACACTCAATTGTCCCCTTTCCGATATATCCTTGTACAGTCTGCTTCATGCCACCGGGGGGACGATGCGAATAGCAAGTGATGAAAAAGCGATATATGATAATTATGGTATTGCTGGTCGTAAACTTGGTGTGGCAAACTATATGGTATGTCACTTATTGTCGCAGATCAGTGTTGCTGAGATCATCCTGCCTGAAGATAGTACAAAAGACGTAGACGAAGAATAGTTAAATTCCTACGCATGATGAGTGAGTGTTATATAATTCCGCTGATCCCTAATAAGATCGATGGTAAGATATTGGCATGCCAAAGATGTGATATCGCTGGTCGCCAGTTTATTTTGTTTGTTTGTAATGTCTTCCCGTGCTGGCGTGTGCGGGAAGACTTTTTTATAATGAGATGCAATTGCTCATTTAGTTATATCTACAAAAGACTCAATTTTTATTGGGGTTAGAAGAACAGAAGAAAAACAGCTAGATCCTTTCCTGTTAGCAACAATTATATCTTAATATTTTGCACCTCATTATCTTGTAGTATTTTTGTGTTTTATTGTAAAATCTATTCAGTTTGATACGGTTAACCTTATGATGTTTTTGGGTTTTTCGAGGTTGCATATTCTTGTTATCTTACTGCAATAATCCCAAATACATTAACATTATGAACAAACAACTTAAAGAAAAAATGAATTGTATTGTAAATGCGGTAACTTTTAGAGAATTTACATTATTCCTGATAAAAGATCTCACCACAAGTGGTCGTTATGGTACAGCTCACGCATATTCGAGTGCAATGAACCGTTTGCTTCGTTTTGCCTCAAATCCTGATCTAGGCTTTGATTCCTTTACTCCTGAGTTTCTCAAATGTTACGAGCAACATCTTCTTTCAGCGGGTCGTAAGCGAAATACAGTTTCTCTGTATATGCGCATGTTGCGTGCCATTTGCAATCGGGCTGTCCGTCTGCAGATCACCAGTCTTCCAGAGGAACTTTTTGCTGATGTTTTTACAGGTACGGATACTTCTGAAAAACGTGCTGTAGCACCCTCTTGTATCAGTCTGCTTCGTGAAGTGGATTTAAGTAATCGTCCACGATTGGAACTTGCCCGTGATATTTTTTTGCTTTCTTTTTATCTTCGAGGCATTTCTTTTGTAGATCTTATCCATTTGCGCAGTACAGATATCACTAATGGTGTGTTGCGTTATAGGCGTAGCAAAACTGGTCGTTTACTAACTGTGAAGCTTGAGCCCTGTGCACGTGCTATATTTAAGAAGTATGCTTGTACTACTTCCGGTCCTCTTTATTTATTCCCTGTAATTAAAACCTCCGGCTTTCTGGGTTATCGTCAGTATCAAATTGCATTGCGAGGCTATAATGCGCATCTGGCTGAATTATCACGCCTTCTAGGTCTTAAGGTCAGGTTGACTTCCTATGTGGCTCGTCATTCATGGGCTACAGCTGCTTATCATCAGGGGATTCCGGTATCTATTATTAGTGAGTCGCTTGGACATGCTTCGGAGAAGATTACTTATACGTATCTGGCTTCATTCGATAACCGAACCCTAACCAAAGCCAATCGTAAAGTGATAGACCTTGTTATCCGCCCCCATACTTATGGCAAAAGTACAGTTTCTTTTTTCCAAAAAAGTGGCTTGGTTACAATAACTTAATTCCTTTTGCGTTGATAATAAACAACGTTTAATATAGGGAAAATAATTTTTAAGAAGGAATGATGCATTACACAAACATGCGGTAAATAAACAAAGATGGTTACTTATTAGGTAACAGGAACGTAAATCCGTGCAAATATAGAAATTATTATTATATGATGTACTAATCGATATAAAAATAATGATAAAATCAAAAAAAACTCTTTGTTTTTTTAATGTACTTTCGACTTAAATCTTTAATAGTCAGTTTATCAAGTTAAAGTGTGCTAATATACAATGTAGATTGATGTTTATATTTGTTTTTAGTTATATATACTGACAAAATATGTCTGTGTAATAAGCTCTTAATTTGGCTGTATTTAACAAATAAAAGGATATATATACAAATTTAATGACATTTATGGCGCTTTTTTGCTTTTTATGGTTTCCTCTGTTTTAACATTTTGTTAGTGTAAATATATTACATATAGTTTACAGGTATTGACTTTTATTATTGAAAAATCCCCTTTCCCCAATCTTTTTTCGGGGATATAAAGTAAGTAAACTGTATAATTTAATAAATAATCTACCCGTTGGCGGAATTAAATTAGTGCATATTTAATTTGTCCAATGGGTTTGTTATTAATCTTGTTTATATATTGAAGGATTGTAAGTGCACTAATTTTCCCCGTAATTCTGGTAAACAATCCTTCTGTTTGTTTTGCGTAATTTCTGATTATCATAAATTGATCGCATAATTGTGCAAAAAGCGTTTCAACCCTTTTCCTTGCTTTAGCAAATAGACTAAATACAGGTTTCCAATCTTTTTGATTCGACCGATATGGAACTTCCAACTTGATATTAGCTTTTTCAAATAAATCAAGTTGTATGGCTGCTCCAATATATCCACGATCGCCGATGATGGTGCAATTCTGAAAGTTACACTTTACGTCTTTCAAATAATGAATGTCGTGAACACTCGCCTTTGTCAGGTCAAAAGAGTGTATGACACCGCTCAACCCACAGAGAGAATGTAATTTATATCCGTAATAATGTTTACCCTGTGAAGCACAATAGCCATAATTGGGAGCTTTATCATAATTATTCTTTCCCATTTTACAACGTTTTGACCTTATGGGACGACAGACTTCAATTGGCATAGAATCAATACAGAAAATAGCTTCTCCACCATCAACTTTTGATGCAATTCTTTCACGCACCTGATTACATAAGCCGATAGTGAGCTTCCTGCGATCATTATATTGACGACGGGATATGAGAGAAGAAAAATTATCTTTGTATTCATTTAATTTAGAAAACAAAAAGCTTTCACTATCTATACCTATTGATTCGGCAGCAAGGCTTAAACTGATCACTTCTAAGTCAGAGAACTTCGGGACGACTCCTCTGCGAGGTATATTCCCTTTTTCGTTTACTAAATCAGCAGAAAACATCTTGCATATATCAAGAAATTTAGCGAATATTGCATATAAGTTGTGCATAATTGAGCTGTATATTAATAGTTTGATCACCATTAAAATACTAATAATCAATGATATGCACAACTTATTTCCTGACATTTTTTAGTGAATTAATTCCGCCAACGGGTAAATAATCTTTCTCTTTATTCCGCAGCTTTGGTCTCTGCTTGGTGAAATTCTGAATTACCTAATAAGTAATGGAGTCATAATTAAAGAATATATATCATGCTGACACGAGAAATGAAAGCTGCCATCCGGCTACTTAAAGAAATTCACTACACGAATGGCTACGTCGTTCGGGAGCGGTCGCTTCCGGAAGCTTCTCGTGTGCGTGTGCGCAATTTATTGGATGCGCTTTGCCACGAAGAACTGTTGAATATCATTGAAAGGAGTGGAGATGACCCATTGTACTATCGTTATTCGCTTTTGCGGAATCTGAATGAAGTCACATTGTGTACTTTACTTCCTGTTACAGGTGACAGGATGCATTTTTCTTCCGATTCGAAGGCGGTTTATGACACTTACGGTATGGCTGGTCGTAAACTTGGCGTTGTCAACCAAATGGTGCATCATTTTTTGTCGCAGATCAGCATTATTGAAATTATTCTTCCCGAAGAAATGAAAGAAGATGTAGAAGAAGGTATGAATGAGAACCCATGAGATTTATAGTGCACAATAAAGACATTATAAGGAGAAGAATGAATAAAGAAACGGCAGTCGTGCGGACGAAGAAGTCGGTGTTGATACTCGTTTTTTTGTTTATCTCTTGCTTGAGAGGTATACTATGTGCTCAGGCGCTTGCAGTGAAGAACAATCTGATAGGTGACGGTTTTCTGTCTCCCAACCTTGCTTTAGAATTGAAGTTGGGTTCACGTGTTACCTTGGAGTTGAATGCTCACTATAATCCTTTTTATTCCAAGCAAAGCACCGATCGTAATAAATACTGGCTTCTTCAGCCTGAGCTGCGCCTTTGGCGTTGCGAACCTTTTAGCGGTAGCTTTTGGGGCGTACATCTTTTGGCGGGTGAATATAATATCGGTGGTAAGAGCCTTCCTTTGGGCCTTTATCGTGGGACTAAGAATGCACGTTATGAAGGGAGTCTATTCGGTGCCGGTCTTTCTTACGGTTATCAGTGGATTCTTTCTCCACGCTGGGGTCTTGAAGCCGAAGTAGGAGGCGGTTATGTGCAATCGAGCTACGACCGTTACCGTTGCCTGCACTGCGGTGAGAGAACCGGTGATGGGCGGAAACATTATCTGGGTCCCACCAAAGCGGCATTGTCTGTGGTGTATCTGCTTAAGTAAGATAAAAGAGGCAGGATCGCAAAACAACGATGCATGAAAACAATAATGAACAAACAGAAAAATAATTAACAGTATAAGGTATCTATAAACTCACATTGCAATGAAAAAGAATCGGGTAATTCTGTTACTGCTGCTGCTCACTTCGGGTGCGGTATATTCGCAGCAAGCTTATAAGGGTCAGTTGAACATCACAGACAAGCGCCTCACTGTTTCGGGGGATGAACTTCAAGTGGGCATGAGTGTAAATTATGAACGGCTAAAACTTCCCTCTAGCGAATCCATTACACTTATCCCTTTGCTAAAATCGGGTGAACATTTGCTTGAACTTCCTTCGATTATAGTGAACGGTGCGCTCAAACAGAGATCCTACCATCGCAATCAAGTTCTCTCCTCAGGTAAAATCAAATCCAACTCTGGCGGTAGCACGCCTAAAATAGTTGTTCAGAATACCCATAAAAAGGTGAGACAGGTAAGTTATAAATCGAACGTTCCTTATCAGGATTGGATGAAAGATGCCACCCTTATTCTTCGTACACGTGAGTGTGGCTGTAACGGCAAAGTGGCTGCCTTGTATGAAGACAAGATCGCCGAAGGGGTCACCTTGCCCCAACCCCGTATCTCCACGGGTCGTGAGGGTATTGACAACCGCTATCTCAGTCTGGTGAATATCGTTCCGCTGATTGACGGTGAAGACACGTTACATACGTTTAAGGGCAGCATCCCTTTCTGGGGCACGGGTGGACTCGGCCGTTTGTCCGATGAGAAGCAGGATTATGAGATTTACTTCCGCCTTCGCGAATCGGTTCATGCTCTGGAGAAGCAGAGTGGTATCACGGTGACCAAACTCAAAGTGACGGGCTACGGTGCTCCACAGGGTAACTACCGCAAAAACGAGAAGAATGCTTCCACCCGTGCCCTTGCTCTGAAAAACTACCTGCGCAGTAACTATGTGGTCAATAAAGTACCGCTGGAAGTAAGCTGGGTGGCCGAAGACTGGGATTCCATCCGCACATTGGTGGAAACATCCGATATGCCTCTTCGTCAGGCTGTAACGGACATCATCAATACCGTGGATCTGACCAAAGGTCGCGAACGGATGTTGATAGGCCTTGCCGACGGCACTTCCTATGGATATCTTGTGGAGCGTATCTTCCCTCGTGTCTGTCGGGTGGAGTATGCCATCAACTACACGCAGCACCGTCTGGATACTGCCGAAGGCCGTCGCTTGTTCGAGATGGGCTCACGCTCGCTCAAACTCTCCGAGTTCTTCTCTGTTGCCATGAGTTACCCTAAAGGCTCCAACGAATATAACGATGCCTTCGACCTTGCCGCCCGCTTGTTCCCCGACAGCCCCGAGGCCGCGATTAACGCTGCTGCCGTAGCTCTGAGCAAACGCGATGTGAAGAAAGCCCGTGCTTATCTGGAAAAATACGCCACCCTTCCGCTGGCTTATAACAATATGGGTATTCTTTATCTTCTCGAAGGTAACCGCGATAAAGCTGAAGTCTACTTCCAAATGGCTGCTGCCGCCGGAGTGGGTGAGGCTCGTGAAGCTCTCTCTTTCTTGCGCACACAGCATTAATTGGACGGCTCCACACCCTGTTGAGCCAGCCTCTTATGCGATAAACGATAAGCGAGAATGGGAATGATGAATATGAATAATGAAATAATGAAATAATGAGGAATGAAAACGAACAATAGCTTTTTCCCAACGATAAAGGGCATCTTCCCCCTTCTGTTTTTTCTACAGCTTCCTCTTTGTATCTCCTGCGGTGATGGTAAAGATAGCCCTACCGATTCTCCACCTGCTGTTGTGGAACACCCTGCCGTGATCTGCCTTGAAGTGAAAGGGCTTTCGATGACGCGTTCGCAGTCTTCTTCACTGCCCGATGCTTCTGCTGAAGAATCGGTGAAAAATGCGGTGATCGGTATTTTCTCCGGTGCTTCGGGCAATTCCGCCTTAAGCATTCAGGAACTCTCCACCGTCAAGCTTGGTGAGGGCCAGACTAACACTGTTCTTTGTCCTTTGGAAGGTTCCGCCTCTTACGAAGGGTGTACGGCCATCGTGGTGGGTAATGTTCCTTCGGGTTCGGTGTCCGACTTATGTAGTGCAGTCGACCGCAATACTTTCCAGTCTAAAGTCCTTTCCCTTGAAGCATGCACTTCCGATGGTGGCGCTCAGATTGCTTCCCGTCTTCCCATGTCGGGTGAGGTGAGGGACGCCTCCGGTAAGGGCATATTTACCCTTATTCCGGGAGGCAGCATCTCCGGTCTGTCGGTATCACTCGTCCGTATGGTCTCCCGCATTACCTTGTCGAGCTTGAAAACGGACTTTTCGGGTACGCAGTATCCTTATGCCACCTTCACTCCGACGCGCGTATTTCTCTATAATGCATTGTCTGCTTCACGGGTCAATACATCATTGGAATCCTCCGTTTCCATGCCTTCCGATGCCACTTATATAACGGGTGGAGGTAACTGGAACGGCAGCAGCTGGAGTGGCTCCAATTCTTTTCTTTACGAAGATATTCCTGCCGGTGGCACTTCACGGTATTACTGGTTTTATGCCTTTGCCAACGACGGTAGTGTACGTCCCACCGCGTTTGTCATTCAGGGTTTATTCGATCCGGATGGGGCAGATAGTCTTGCGGGCAGTATGGTGTTCTATCCGGTTGTCATCAACAAGATACAGCCCGGAACCGACTTTAATGCGGGTTATTCGGGTGGCACTTCCACGGGAAGCATCATTCGTAACCGCCAGTACAACCTTAACGTAAAGCTCTCGGGTAAGGGTGTGGATTCTCCTGAAAAATCAATAATCCCCGGCTATTTGGGAGTCAGCCTGTCTGTTTCAGGCTGGAATGGCGAGCCCGTAGATCAGTCGGTGGAGTTTTATTAACGAAAGATTGTATTTATGATAAGCATATCTTCTACCTGGGGTTTTTGGCGGCCTTCGCAGTTTGCCCGTGTATTGTTACCGTTTCTTCTTTTTACCTTTTTGCTTGAGGGCTGTATCGGTGAGAATATGGAAGATTGCGTGACTTATCAGGGTAAGCTTAGTGTCGTCAAATCCGACGGTGTTAATGTTGATCTGTCCACGGTATCCTTGTACCAGTTCAGCAATGAAGGGTTTGTGCGGATGGTTTCATTAGCGAGTGACAGCCTGATATTGGTAGGAGCCGACAAGAACAGCCTGTTCAGCCTTATCGCTTGGGGTAACTTGCAGACGGATACGTTGGAAGTTAGTCCTCCTGCGCCGGGTGAACCTGCATCCACCGGGCGGGTGAGTCTTCGCAGTACGGCGGGTGGTTTGCAGCTTACCGCTCCTGATCTGTTTTACGGATCTTTTCAAACGGATGGCGGCGTATTGCGAAGTACTTCTACTGATGATAGTAGCACAGAGCATGCCTCAGCATTGACTCGTGCCACTGAAGTCCAGACTTTTAAACTGGTGATAAAACGTATTGTTTGTGAACTTTCGGTACATGTGCTTCATGCAGATGAATATGCCGGGGCGGAACCGGGTGAGTTGAGTCTGATTGTCCGCGGTATGAGTGGCTCACTTGATTTTCTGGGTCAGCCCACTTCCAATGCCGCTTCCTGCTCACCGCCGTTGCGTGCTGTTTCGGCGGGTGAATGGTTGAGTCCTGTCTTCCGTGTGTTTCCTTTGCTGCCGAATAGCAGTCTCTCTTTGGAGTTGTACCGTAATGGTACGTTATCTACTGTCATTACTATGGATGATGAGGGTAATCCTTTGCAAGCCCTTCCGGATAAGCAGACCCGTATAACGGTGGATTACCGCTATTCCCGGCTGCATGTGGGTGTAAATATAGTTTCGTGGGGAACGACCGATCAGAACGTACAGCTTTGAGAACAGGTAATTGATGCCAAGAGAGGATGTAAAGAAGAAATATTGACAGAAGGATGCCTGCGTCAAACAGAGCATAATAAGATATAGGATAAGAATAGAATGAAACATAAAATTAACCCAGTAAAAGTGTTGTTTATGAAAAAAAGAGTTATGTTTTTTACTTTTGTTGCCGGTGTGCTATTGGCCTCATGCGGCAATGACGCGAATCAGATCGATCCTCAGTCGCTTCCCAAGGATGCGAAACTAACTGTAACCTTGCAGGGTACAAATCCTGTGAGTCGTTCCACGGGGGCTACCGTACCTGCTACTGAAAATGCCATCCAGCGCGTTGCTGTGGGTGTGTTTTTCAATGACAACAGTACCAACGTCATAAAAGAATTTACTGCCGCCGAGTTGACTGCTGCCGGTGGCACGGCCAATTTGTATTGTGCGGGTGCTAGTACCGCCCAGACTGTTGTAGTGGTGGCTAACGCCCCTGCGGGTACTTTTGCCGGTACCACCAACTTGAGTGGATTTGTAGGTAAAACCCTTGCCTTGGCCGAAACGCTTAAAGACGCTTCCGGAACGGCTCAATCTTATCAGACCTCCGTGAATCTGCCTATGTCCGGCAGTGTATCTTCTACCATTACAGAGGGTGCTACTACGGCGACGGCTACCGTACCGATTTATCGTTTGGTATCACGTGTGTCGTTGAGTAGTGTAAAGACCCAGTTTGATGCAACCGGTCTGTATCCCAATGCGAAGTTTAAGATTACGGATGTATTCTTGTATAGTGGCAATTCCTTATCGTCGGTAAATCCGGGCACGGCCAATCCGGCAACGATTTCGACGCCCCTTTCCGGAATCAACGATTCGGGTACTACGGTGACGAGTTGGCTGACCCATTCCATTGCGGGAACCTCTACCGGTGGAACTACCGCTACGGAAATTCTTCCTGCGAGTACGGTATATTGGTTCTATACCTTTGGCAATGCCACCGCCAACCAGACTAAGCTGGTGATAAAAGGAGAATGGGATGAAAACGGTGACGGGGATATTCTGGATAGCGGCGAAGGTGTGGTTTACTATCCTGTAATTATCAATAAGTTGCAGCCTGGTACTGTGATCAATGACGGCACAGATGATCTCGAATCCAGTGACAATACAGCTCATAAAGGTGATGGTGTGATTTTGCGCAACAGCACTTACGCTGTGAGTGTCGTTATTAAGGGTAAGGGTAGTAGCAGTCCCGGTACTGATGTTATTCCGGCTTACCTTAGTGTGACTATCAATGTTCAGGGTTGGAGTCTGAATCTTAGTCAGACTATCACGTTCGAGTAATTCTCTTTGTTTTCCGAATAATAGATCGGAGAAGGTATAAAGTGTAGACCGTTTTTTGATTTCAGTATTTATGCATTTGAATAAATTATATAGTTCTTTTTTTTCCGTTGTCTGTGGCGGTACATTATTGGGTTTGTTGTTTTTTCTTTGGGGATGCGTCAGCGATGAGTATCCCCCGGGAAATGACACCCGGATGGGAGTACTTCGTTTTGCGCTCTCTACCGATATTCCCCACGATGTCTCCACCCGTAGTGTCAATGAGAATGCCATCAACGACCTTCATCTGCTGGTGTATGATGCTTCGCATAAACTGCTGAAAAAGGTGTACTACTCCTCTCCGATGGCTTCGTCTACGGATCTGACCCTGCTTATTCGTGCGGGCAGCGGTTATACGGTATACGGCATTGCCAATACGGGTAACAGCTCGCTTTTTGCCAATGTTTCCGCGGTGGATACGGAGGATGAACTGAAAGCTTTTACCACTGTACTTTCTTCGTGGGATGGCATCGGCAACGGCAGCTATCTGTTGCTGTCGGGCAGTGTGGCCAACGTAACGGTGAGTGCTTCTTCATCCAATCTGTCGGCTCCCTCGTCCACTTGTAGCCTTCCGCTAAAACGGTTAGCGGCTAAGGTGACGCTGAACGTGGGCATTGCCTCGGGCAGCGGAGTGACCGTTTCGGGCTATTGTATTTACGGTCTGCCCAAAAAGTCCTGTTACGTTGCCCATCCGCTTACTACGGAGGAGAATGCCGATGGGATAGATACGCAAACCAACCGTGCGGTAGATGCTTCCTTACCTACTAATGGTGCGGACTGGACCAATAGCGGACTGGTGAGCCTGTCTAATGTGACTTCATTCAATACCAGCTTCTATATGTACGAGAATCGACCGGGGGTGAATACATCAATAACCTTGCAGAATCAGAAAATCAAGGCTAATGTTCCGGCTACTCCGGCGGATTCAGCCGCTTATGTGATGATCTACGGCAAAGCTCCGGGTTATAGCAGCCTCTCATGGAAGATTTACTTGGGCGGCAACAATACCGGCAACTTCAACATGAAGCGGAACTGTCAATATACTTATAACATTACCTTGAAACCCAATGATTCGGATACGCGGATTACCTACAAGAAATCGGGAACTGTCTGGGCGGGTAGCAACATCTACTGGAACGGTACAAAGCTGACCTTTGACGCAGCACCCGTTGATCCTTCCAATCTTACTACACAGGAGTTGACAAATATGAAGAAACAGGGTGTCTTCTTTCTATGGGGTTCTCTTATCGGAGTATCTCCGAACGGTGCTCATGGAGACGGTTATAGCGCTTCTGTCCTGCTGTATATTCCTCCGAGTGGGGGGAGTTACAATAGCGGTGGTTCCTGGATTACGAAAACAGGCAATGATATAAGCTATGCTAGTATTCCTTATATTACGGATGATGGTTCGCCTTACGGACAGACCAGTACATACTTGAACGATGCGGGGCAGAATACGTCAACTACTTATGCAGCTTATAAAGGTGACATCTGCCAATACTTAAGTAAGACGAATGCTGTGAGTGGTAGTTGGCGTATGCCTACTGCAAAGGAATTGAATGCTGGCGGTGTGGCTGATAATGGTTATGTTGCGTGGACCGGGAGTACTGCTCCGTGGGCATCATTTGGCGGTTTCGGTGCTGAAAGTGGTAATGTGCAGGGCACTACTCAGTTTTCCAGTGGCGGTATTTACACTGTCAATGGGAGTAGTAGCCGTTTTCCTGCTTCGGGCTTCCGTGGCTACTCTAATGGTACGTTGGGCGGCGTAGGGCAGGGCGGGTACTGTTGGAGTAGCAGTGCCTATAGCGGCGCGAATGGGTTCTACTTGGGTTTCTATAGTAGCCGCGTATACCCGGCGAACAGCAACAGCCGCCGGAGCGGGTTTCCCGTCCGGTGCGTCCAGAATTAAAGCGGGCTTTGCCCGCGCATTAGTCTATTTAACTATTTGTCTTTTTATTATCGCGCGGTAGCGCGAGGAATATAAAGGCTATATGAATGAATTTGAAATGACATTATCAGAAAAATTGGATTTATTGAACGACGACTCGATCCGTCTTTACAAGGAGGGAGTGTTTTGGGTGGCCTATGAGCAGGATGCTTTCCGGCTGTGCTGTGTAAAGCATCTGCGTCCATCATGCAAATATGTAAAGGTCGTGAAACAGACTGTGATAAGCGTGGGATTTCCGGACTCGGTACTTCAAAGTGTGTTGGCACACTTCGAGGTGAAGGAACGTACTGCATTCTATGTATGTATGTCTACCGAAGAAGAGATGAAGCCGCAAGCGTTTGCAACATGGAAATCGGAGGTGGAAACTACTGCCAGGGCTGTACAGAAAGTGAAGACAGAACTTCCGGCGATGAATTCAAAAATAGAATTATCGGATATGCCATCGGTGTACGAGCGGCTACGCTCATTCCGCTTGTGTACTGCTACTCCCATGGATTGTATGCGTTTTGTGGAGGAACTTCAAGAAATGATAGGCTGAAGATATGGCTACGTACGATCATCTTCCCGTTTACAAAGAAAGCTATGATTTGCTGGTGCTTGTCTTTAACGTATGTCGCAACATGCAGCGTGACTATCGTTATACTTTGGGTGAGAATCTGAAAAAAGAGCTGGTAGATATGTTAGTCCACATTTATCGGGCTAACTGCCGGTATCAGAAAACGGAACAGATTGCGCAGGCACGGGAAAATCTGGAAATAGTCAAACTGATGTGGAGATTGTGTAATGAACTGAAGCAAATTCCGCTTAAGACTTTTGCTTTGGCTTCTGAAAAACTGGAAAATATCAGCCGTCAACTGACGGCATGGGAGAAAAGTTGTGAAAGAAAAGGGTCAAACTAAAGAGAATCAGAGTCCCGGTAACTTAGGGGTTACGGGAGAGTATTCGTTAAATTCATGCGGACTACCGGAAAAGAATCTTTTCCGGTTACGTCACAAGGTGTCCGCACTTATTCCTGCTTCGGGCTACCGTAACTACTCTAATGGTACGTTGAACAACGTAGGGCAGAACGGGTACTGTTGGAGTAGCAGTGCCTATAGCGGCACGAATGGGTTCAACTTGGGTTTCAATAGTAGCAACGTATACCCGGCGAACAACAACAACCGCCAGAACGGGTTTCCCGTCCGGTGCGTCCAGAACTTAACATTGACCTTTAATCAATCTGTGAAGAAGGTGTCTGCGGGTATGTGCCCCGGACGCTTTCTTTACGGATTTTAAAAAGAACGATTATGGATCGTAATAAACTGTTGGTGGATTTGTTTCAGGCCTATTTTGATGCCCGAAAGCATAAACGAAATACGATGAATCAGATGCGTTTTGAGATAGATTTTGAAAAAGAACTGCTGTCGCTGTATGATGAGATTGCAAGCCGCGCTTACAAGATCAGCCCGAGTGTCTGCTTCATTGTGAACAAGCCGGTGAAACGCGAAATATTTGCGGCCGATTTCAGAGACCGTGTGGTGCATCATCTGCTTTACAACTATCTGTATCCCGTCTTTGACGAAATTTTCATACCCGACAGTTACAGTTGTCGGCCAGGGAAGGGGACATTATACGGGGTGCATCGGGTGGAAGAGTTTATCCGTGAGTGCAGCATGAATTACACCCGCGATTGCTATATACTGAAGCTTGATATCCGGGGCTATTTCATGAGCATTGACAAGTGTATCTTATTCGGACAACTGGAAACGATGGTAAAGGAGGCGATTGACCGCAATGGCGGGGAGTCACCGTTCGGTATAGATCTTGATTTGCTCTTTTACTTATTGCGTGAGACCGTGTTTGATGATCCGCGGACGCATTGTCATATCAAGGGAACTGAAAAGGAATGGGAGGGACTGCCCGATACGAAAAGCCTGTTTCATTCGCGTGAATATTGCGGATTGCCGATAGGAAATCTTACTTCCCAGCTCTTTTCAAATGTGTTTTTACATTCGCTGGACTGTTTCATTACCCGTTCGTTAGGATTCAGCTATTACGGGCGTTATGTAGACGATTTCATCATCGTTCACCCCGACAGGAAGGCTTTGCTGGAAGTGGTGCCCCGGATCAGGGATTTTCTGGAAAAGGAATTGAATACAAGATTGCATCCGCGCAAGATTTATTTCCAGCACTACAGCAAAGGGGTGGCTTTTCTGGGTGCTTACATCAAGCCTTATCGCTGCTATGTGTCAAATCGTGCGGTGCGAGGATTCAGGCATTGCATAGCGAAATTCAGCAATCGTATCTCGGAAAGGCCCTCACTGCCGGTGAAGGAAGTTGAACAGATGCGGGCGGTGGTCAATTCGTATTTGGGACTGATGAGACATTTCAGGACGTACAATATCAAGAGAGCAGTACTGTTAGATAAAAGTAACAGGATTTTCTGTTATGGCTATCTAGAGAAAGGACTGCATAGGTTTGTTTTAAAAGGGAGAATAGAAAATTGATAATATACTTAGCCTTTCTCATCGTGTACTACATCATAGTGGTTATTCTGTTGAAACATACTCCTACGGATATAGAGCTTTGGGATGAGGAATTGGACTAAGATGAGAGTGTCATATTGGCGATGTGATATTGGTGTGTGGCATATGTATTTTGTTTGTTTGTGAAAGTCCTCCTATACAAGCGTGTATGGGAGGACTTTTTTAAAACAAACGGCTGTCAGGATCATAACAGATGATCTGTTTGGCATCAACAGATGATGAATTAGGGTTGAATAGATGATGCGTTTATCATCAATAAATGGTGTATTTTTACTTGAATGGATAATATATTTTAGTGTATAATGATTGAATTTTCGATAAATATGAAAATAACACGAGCTAATAGTACGGATGCGGATGTCCGTGCCGATATGAAATTACTTGAAGAACGCTTTGCAGGGAAGGAACATCGTTTTGCACGCCAGCAAATACGCATGGAGGCTTTAGAATATACCATGCACAATACGGAGGAGGATATACGCTTTTTGAACATGGCTATGCATTATGTGAAGAGTTCAACAGACAGGATACACGTTGCCCACAAGGATATCCCCCGCTTCTTTGAGCGTGCTTCACGAATGTATGATCTCCTTTGCCACCGCATGCACTGCCACATCAACTACACTTGTTTCTGTATTGCCATTCATGCCCGGTATGACATTGAGAGCTGTTCGAACCACGTAGGGAGCCATAGTCTTTCACTTACTACGGTGACAGGTTATTTCAAACGCGAGCGAGAATAGGTTCACCATGGGTTATGCAGATTTACATTAATTATATCGTCTTTTTTAGTATAGCGAAAATAGATTACTAATATCATATCTTTTTGTGTAATTTTAGTTTTTAGTATATATATTATATATCCTAACTTTGTGGCTATTAAAAAAGGTAATTATATTATATATTATGAAAGATTTTAATTACGATTGTATACTTGTAGGTTGCCATCCATTTTCTATTATCGCTTCCGCTTATTTTTGCAGTGCTTATTCCAGTTCGTCCACTCGCTCCATGCGTAATTATATCCGTAAACACCCGGCTTTTCTGGAGGATATGCTTGAGGTGGGTTATAGTGAGCACGATAATATGTTGACTCCCATGCAGATAACCGTTATTATCCGCTATATGGGAATGCCCGGCGAAGCAAAAAAGAACCACGGACAAGCTAATATATTTTAATATATATATCTTGTATTAGTTATGTAGTGTCCGCTTTTAGTTTGTAACGCAGTCTGTTTGTATACGTATATTTCAGGTTATGAGGTGTTTGTGTGATCTGTTAAACAGTCCGTTTTTGGGTCTCTCTTTTGTTGAACATTTTTATACCTGTCCGGCTAAAAATAACCGGAATGAACACAGCTTAACATGGTGACTTGGAACAGGCATCCGACTTTATTATTTTTGTTTCCATAAAACTTTAATCAAAAAAATATATGGAAAATAGTGCATTACGAAAAGGCTATGTGATGGTTCCCCGTGCCTTGCTTGTGGAAATGTTTGAAAGCCATGGTGAAGCTTCCGGTGACGAGGAAGCTTTTCTGAGATTGCTTGTCTATGTGAATTACAAAAGTGTGAATGTCTCTATCCCTTCGGGGAAAATGCTCATTTGTGGACGTGGTGAGTCTATGATGTCTTTTGCACATTGGGAACGCATCTTGGGTTGGAGCCACGGACGAGTTAGACGTTTCTTTGGGGACTGCTTTCGCTTGGGTAGTTTGGAACGCGTAAATGACGGTTGCCGGAGTCACATTCGTATTCCGGGCTATGACGTATGGACGGCTAGCGCTTCCGAGCAGACAAAGCATGATGTATCGAAAGAAAACCGGCATACCGCCAATACCGCTTTTGAACATTTCATGGATGCATATAGCGAAATTACTTGTACTCCACGCCTTAATGTGGGGCGTGCCTGCCGCGCTTGGAAGCGGCTTTCGTTGGAAGAACGGGAACTGGCGCTGAGCAATATTGAGCAATACTACAACAATCTGCCGGATGTGCATTATTGCGCACAGGCAGCCACTTACCTTGCTGACAAAGCTTTCCTGAACCGCTATGATTACTGACTGTTTCTTCCACTACAGCGTTTCACAGTGTTTATTTCTCTTCACCACGGATTACTCAGATTATTTTTTCTCCGCTAATCATTAAAGGTTACTCACTGCCCCTCTCTTTTTATTGTCTGAAGATAAAAAGAGAAAAACTCTGTGAAGTCTGCGGTGAAGCTCGATGTACAAACGGAAAGAATGAGAAAGCTCTGTGAAGCTCTGTGTTACTCTGTAGTGAGAACATAATAAGTTTATTATCATTTTTACTTATGACAATTGATCTTTTACAACCTTACGACGCCGAGCTGGAAGAAGTGGTGCTCGGCGCCTGCCTCATAGAGACTGCTTCGATGGCTCTGGTGGGCGATAAGCTTCGCCCCGAAATGTTCTATGTCGATGCTCATTGCGAGATCTATGCCGCCCTGCAAAATCTGCATCGCGCGGGTCGTCCGGTGGATATCATCACCGCAAAAGAAGAACTTGCCGCGCGTGGCAAATTGGATGTGGCGGGTGGCCCGTACAACCTGACACGCCTCTGCATGCGGGTGGCGTCGTCCGCCCATTTGGAGGAGCATGTGCAGATCCTTCAGGAGAAATTTGTCCGGCGCGAGATGATACTCGGTCTGCACCGCTTGTTGCCTTCGGCTGCCGACGAAAGCGTCGATCTGGGCGATACGTTGGCCGAACTGCGTCGCCTGGCGGATTACCTCGAGGGTGAATGTGGCTGTGCCGATCATCTGCGTGACATGGACAGACTGATGGAAGACACCGTGCAACAGGTGCGGATGCGTGTGGAACATAACGTCGACGGTATCACAGGTATACCCACAGGATTGAACGAGCTCGACCGTATCACCACCGGTTGGCAACGTGGCGATCTCGATATCATTGCCGCCCGTCCATCGGTAGGGAAGACGGCCTTTGCGCTTCATCTGGCGCATTCTGCTGCCGCTGCGGGCTATCACGTGACGGTCTACAGTCTGGAGATGCAAGGCGAGCGCCTGGGCGACCGTTGGCTGCTTGCCACCGCACCGGATGTCAGTCCCGATCACCTGCGGGGTGGTCAGCTCACCGACGACGAACAGTGGCAGGTGAGTCGCGCGGCTACGGAGCTTTCGCGCCTGCCCATCCATGTGGACGATAACCCGTCGACCGGCATCGAGCGCATACGTGCCTCTGCCCGACTGCTGCAAAGCAAGGGCAAGTGTGATATGGTCATCATCGACTACCTGCAACTCTGCGAGATGAAGACGGAGCAGAAGAACCGTAACCGTGAGCAGGAAGTGGCGGAGACGAGTCGCAAGGCTAAGCTGCTGGCTAAGGAGCTGGACATCCCCGTGGTGCTGCTCTGTCAGCTAAACCGCGACTGTGAGACGCGCCGCGGCCATCGTCCCGAATTGAACGACCTGCGTGAGAGTGGAGCGATAGAACAGGATGCAGACATGGTGATGCTGCTCTACCGACCCGAGCTCTACGGGCTTACCACGGAGCCGGTCAGCAAGTTCCCTTCCGAAGGTCTGGGAGTGGTCATTGTGGCGAAGCAGCGCAACGGTCAGACGGGCGATGCGTACTTTGGTTACAACAAGAGTCTGACGAAGATGGGGGATTATGTACCGCCGGAAACGTGGATGAAGCTGCATGCAAAATAGTTATAAAAACTGACAATAAAAATGCGATAAAACTTGACTTTGGCTTCTTGATGTTGTATATTTGTATAGTCAACAACGAGGTTGACGAACCTAAACCTTAACTTATTAATTATTACATTATGGAAGTTCTTGTAGAGCGTTATCAACGCCGGAAGGTTGTGAGCAATCCAGCCTCTCCAAAACTGTTCTATCTACGTCAGATTCCCAAGACATGTGGAAAAGTAGACATCGAAACCTTATCTGCCAACATTCAGAAAAACTGTTCCATGACCAAAGGCGACGTGAAGCATGTCATCGAGGCTCTTGTGGAAGAGGTGCAGGCCAATCTGGCCAATGGCAATAAAGTGAAGCTGAATGAGTTGGGTACGTTTCACATGACATTCTCCTGCCCCGGTATGGAGACTGCCGACAAATGTACGGTGAAGAATATCTCCCGCGTCAATATCCGCTTTGTGCCGGATAAGGAGCTTCGCCTGGTGAATGGCTGTCTCACCCGTACGGAAAGTCCCGCCAACGTGGAATTCGTCCTCGACACACAAGAGGACAGCGCCGGCTCGAATACAGGTGGAAACACCGGAGGTAATACCGGAGGCAACACTGGTGGCAACACCGGAGGCAATACGGGGGGAAACACAGGTGGCAATACCGGCGGCGGAAAAGATGATAATCCGCTAGGCTAAAGGAGCCTTTTCGTTTCTCCAATCCTCTCCGGACTTCCCTGTTTGGTGGGGAAGATCAATCCGGTAGAAGATAGTTAGATCTCTTATTTCATTAACCGATAATCTTTAAATCATTGATCTTTATGAAAAAATCTGTTTGGGACACTGTTTTGAAAGTGGTAATTGCCGTAGCATCGGCTATCTTGGGTGCATTGAGTGCTAACGCAATGAATGTCTTGAGATAAAGAAACCCTCCCAAAAGATTTATTCAGATGCGATAACAGTCCGGCGTAAGCTGTGAGGCGTTTCGCTGAGGTGATGTGCTGATATGATGAAAATGTTCATAAAATCATCTTTGAGGTAATAATTCAGATGCGATAACAGTCCGGCGTAAGCTGTGAGGCGTTTCGTTGAGGTGATGTACCGATATGATGAGAATGTTCATTAAATCATTTTTGAGGTAATTATTCAGATGCGATAACAATCCGGCGTAAGCTGTGGGATGTTTCGTTGAGGTGATGTACCGATATGATGAAAATGCTCATTAAATCATCTTTGAGGTAATAATTCAGATGCGATAACAACCCGGTGTAAGCTGTGAGGCGTTTCGCTGAGGTGATGTGCTGATATGATGAAAATGTTCATTAAGTCATCTTTGAGGTAATTATTCAGATCCGATAACAGTCCGGCGTAAGCTGTGAGGTGTTTCGCTGAGGTGATGATATCATCACTTGGTGCGTAAAGAATGATCTTTTGGGGTGAAAGACGTATTCGGGATGCGGTAACCCTCGGTAAGGAAAGTGAATTCACAGGCAAGACAAGTCTGGACTTTGAGCCGTGATGAACTTTGGCAGTCTATGAGGCATTACATCTGCCGATATGTCAGTCTTAAAAATTGGGAATAAAAAATTAAGAGTCGGGCTGTACCACTTTAAAGGTACGGCCCGTTTTAGTAAGAAGCAACAGAACAGGCGTGCCAAATGCGCGTGAAGTTCATAAATATATACATCGAAAACATGAGGAAAATAAATCTAATCGTCATACACTGTTCCGCTACCCGCTGCGACCGCTGCTATACGGAACACGATCTTACCACCGATCATATCCGTCGCGGATTCGGTGAAGCCGGATACCATTATTACATCCGCCGCAATGGCGACATCAAAACCCTTCGCCCGGTGGAGAAAGCCGGTGCACACGTCCGCGGCTATAATGCCAACAGCATCGGCGTCTGCTACGAAGGCGGACTGGACGAGCATGGCAAACCCGCCGACACCCGTACCCCGTTTCAGAAACACTCCCTCCGTGTGCTCGTCAAACTCCTGCTGCACGACTATCCCGGCAGTCGCGTCTGCGGACACCGCGACCTCAGTCCCGACCGCAATCATGACGGTGAGATAGAGCCCGAAGAGTGGGTGAAGCAATGTCCCTGTTTCGATGCCACTGAGATACTGAGCGAGGCGGTGCCCGAAATGCCAGGGTATAGATAAAACAAGAATATTTAACGTCTGAATTCAAACTTTCTTCAGAATCATCTACGAATTTTGTCTTAGATTCTAATATTTACTTGATTGGGAGAAGTGATCATGCTGATATTGTCTCATCCTATTAAGTAAAAGAATATTTGACGACAACTAAATATGGTAAAGATTGATAATATGGATCTTCCTTCTTGTGGAAATAGACAGGTACCGCATTCTTTTCCTTGGTACATCTTAGTGCTTATTCTAGCTTTTATGCCTATGGCACTATGTGCTCAAATAAAAGATTTGAATTATTATATGAATGTGGCGTTGGAAAACAGTCCTTTATTGAAAGACTATCAAAACCAAATGGTTATGAATCGGCTAGATAGCCTTATCCTCAGAGCGGTCTATAAGCCACAGGTGAATTTTTCAAGTGCAAACGTATATGCTCCGAAGGTTGGACGCTGGGGTTATGACCCGGGAATTATTGACAATGGAACTTTTAATGCATTATTCTCTGTACGGCAGTCTATAATAGGTAAGGGGAATAAAAAAACGCAATTGCAATCATATAGCTTAGATAATCAGGTATTGCAAAATACGGCTAAAATATCAAAGCAGGATTTGAACTTGGCTGTTGCATCGCAATATATTGCTGCTTATAGTAACTTGCAGGAAATAAAATACAACGAAGAAATCCGTATTCTTTTGAATAAGGAAGAAGTGGCTTTGAAAAAGCTAATGGAGAAGGCGGTGTATAAGCAAGTCGACTACTTAAATTTCTTTATGAAACTAAAGCAACATCTGCTACTTATCGATCAACAGAAGGCGAATTACGAAAATAATTTAGCTCTGCTTAACTATGTGTGTGGAATTGTAGATACAACAGCTGTTGAGCTGGAAGCACCTGATATTACATTGCTTCCGGCGCCTGAATTTGAAAATACGCTTCAATATGAGCAATTTCGGTTGGATAGCCTCAAACTTAAGAATGGAGATGCATTGATTGACTATGCTTATCATCCTAAATTGGATGCATTTGTCGATGGGGGATTTAATTCAACTTTGACTTATCAGGGTTATAAGAATTTCGGGGCAAGTATAGGACTATCACTGACCGTACCTCTTTATGATGGTGGACAACGGCAAAAACAGCACAATAAGCTTAAAACAGCAGAGTTAACCCGCAAAAATTACTTGGATTTTTCACATAAACAATACCGGCAACAATTGGCACAATTCTATCAGCAATTAGAACAGACCGATCGTATCATAAAACAGGCGAAGGAAGTAATGCAATATACACAAACGTTGATTGAAGCCAATGGTAAATTGCTGCAAAATGGTGAGGTTTCGGTTACCGATTATATTCTTGCGGTCAATAGTTTTTTGGATGCCAGCCATGAAGTGATACAAAGCACGACCAGTCGTATGCAAATAATCAATCAAATTAACTATTGGAATTATGAAAAATAATCCTATCCGTCGGATCGTAAATTCTATACAAATAGTAGCCGGTCTGTTTTTATTTCTTTTCCTGCTTTTATCTTGTCGTGGAAAAACTTCACCGGAAGAGGAAGTGCAGACTAGTATTACTCCTGTGACTGTGACACAACCTGCTGTGGATTGCATTCAAGAAGAGACGGAATTGAATGCAGTTTCTTCATTCTTACGAAAAAGCATCATAAAGGTGGTTACTAATGGATATATAAAATCGGTGAATGTGATGCAAGGACAAAGAGTTGCCAGAGGACAGACTTTATTTGTGTTAAAAGGGAAAGAGGCGGAAAATCTTGGATCTTTTATCAATGATCTGGGTACAAATACGCATTTCACCGGTGAGATAAAAATTTCGGCTAGAGGTAGTGGTTACATTACGAATATTGCCCATCAGGTAGGTGACTATGTGCAGGAAGGAGATGTATTGGCTGAAATTAGCGATGCCAATAGTTTAGTATTTCTGATGCAACTGCCTTATGAATTGAAGCCTTATTTGGTGCAGAATGCCACACTGAAAATGAAGCTTCCTGATGGTGAGTCTTTTAAGGGCGTTGTTTCATATACTATGCCGACGGTAGACCCCGTTTCGCAGACACTTAGTGTTGTTATAAAGGCTAATGTCGCCAAAAATATACCCGAAAACCTTATTGCTAAAGCGGTATTTGTCAAAAGCACCCGGAATAAAGCCGTCTTACTGCCTAAAACAACTGTATTGACGGATGAAACACAAGAGCATTTTTGGATTATGAAGATGGTGGATAAAGATACGGCTGTAAAAGTTTTGATAAAGAAAGGTATTGAATCGAAAGGATTAATAGAAATACTTTCGCCAAGACTTTCGTCAAATGATCTTATTTTAGAGAGTGGCAATTATGGTTTGCCTGATACGGCAAAGGTAGTCATTAAACGATAATCTGTAAATGATATGAAATTCTTCACCAACTATAAATCGCCACTTGCTGTCCTGATTGTTCTCATTATTTGGGGTGGAATGTTTGCATATAGCAAAATGCAAACAGCTTTATTCCCGGAGATTACTTTCCCAAAAATAAAAGTGATAGCCGATGCGGGGGAACAACCCGTTGATAAAATGATGGTGACGGTGACCAAACCGATAGAAAACGCAATAAAAAAGGTGCAGGATTTGCAGACCGTCCGCAGTACTACCAGTCGTGGTAGTTGTGAAATATCAGCATTCATGGATTGGAATTGTGATATAGATCTAAGTAAGCAACGTATAGAGTCGGAAATTAGTCGTATACGCGGTGAGCTTCCTCCTGATGTGCAAATTACAGTTGAAAAAATGAATCCTTCCATTTTGCAGGTGATGGGTTATTCGCTGGAGGGCCGGGGATACTCACCGATAGAAATGAAAATGCTGGCACTTTATACGATCAAACCTTTTCTTTCCCAAGTGGAAGGGGTTAGCGAAGTGCGTGTGTTAGGAGGAAAAACTAAAGAATATTGGGTGATACTTGACCAACAGAAGATGAGTAGTCTTGGCATTACACCCGGAATGGTGAATACTGCTCTGAGTCAAAGCAATTTCATACAATCCAATGGCTATCTGGCTGATTACCGCATGCTATATCTCAGCGTTACCGATGCGCAAATCTACAATCTTGATGCGTTAAAAAAAATAGTGGTTTTCAACGACGGTAAGCGTATTATACGACTGGATGATATCGCTGGATCGAGTATTCAAGAAGCAAAAGAATATATAAAGATAAATGCTAATGGTAAAGAAGGAGTGCAAATAGCCATATTCAAACAGCCCAATGCCAATTTGCTGGCTGTTTCGAATGCTATGAAAATGAAAATAGAGGAGTTGAAGAAGGTTCTTCCCGCTAATGTTCATATACGTCCGTTCTACGTGCAGGCCGAGTTTGTGCAAGATGCGATCAGAAGTGTCGGCGACAGTCTCTGGATAGGGTTGGCATTGGCCATTCTGGTTGCTATTCTTTTCTTACGTTCGCTCAAGGCAAGCCTTACTGTGCTCATTACCATTCCCGTTACGCTATGTCTTACGTTACTCGTATTGTATGCCACAAACAGTACACTCAATATTATGACTCTGGGTGCTATTGCTGCCGCTATAGGACTGATTATTGATGATGCTATTGTAGTAGTGGAACAAATACATCGTACGCATGAAGAAAATCCGGACGAAAAATCCACGGTACTTGTGGGTAAAGCCATTAAGTATTTGCTACCGGCAATGGTGGGGTCGTCCATCAGCACCATTGTTATTTTTATTCCTTTCATCTTAATGAGTGGGGTGGCGGGTGCTTATTTTAAGGTAATGACTGATACGATGATAATCACGTTGATATGCTCTTTCTTCGTTACGTGGATATTATTGCCTGTCATTTACTTATTGCTTTCGGGCAAAGGTGAAATCTCTGTCCATCACGCGGTACATAAAGTGAAGAAACAAGTATGGGTACAATTTTTTATCAAAAGACCTTGGATCAGTTTTGTGATTGTTGCGGGATTATTATCTGTCATTATTTTTGTGGTTCCTCTGCTTGAAACGGGTTTTTTGCCTGAAATGGATGAAGGCAGTATTGTATTGGACTATGTTTCTCCACCGGGTACTTCACTGGAAGAAACCGACCGGATGCTGAATGAGGTGGAAAAACTGATTATCGCCACGCCGGAAGTGCAGGCTTACAGTAGACGTACCGGCACGCAAATGGGTTTCTTTATCACAGAGCCTAATACCGGTGATTATCTCATCCAACTGAAGAAGAACAAGAAGAAAACGACAGAAGAAGTGATTGATGACATCCGGCGAAAGATAGAATCGACACAGCCTGCATTGCGTGTGGACTTCGGACAAGTTGTTGGCGACATGCTGGGTGATTTGATGGCTTCCGTACAACCGGTGGAGATTAAAATATTCGGTAATGATCAGAAACAACTAAAGAAATTGTCCGGAGAGATATCGGATTTGGTAGAGAAGGTGGATGGAACGGCTGATACCTTTAATGGGATTGTGATTGCCGGGCCTTCAGTAAATATAGAACCCAACTATAATACTCTGGCACAGTATGGTATTACTCCTATGGATTTTCAATATCAATTGCAAACTTCGCTTGAAGGGAATATTGTAGGAAACGTTCTTGAAAAAGAACAAAATACTCCGATCCGTATGCTTTATCCGCATAGCCGTGAAATAAGTTTGGCGGATATGGGGAGGCTACAGCTGTTTACTTCAAATGGGAAACTAATTCCGATCACTTCATTGGCTCATATTTCGGCTAATGGTGGCGAAGCTGAGATAGAACGTGAGAATCTGCAGATGATAGGCGTAGTGACGGCTCGCCTCGATAACCGCGATTTGGGTAGTGTAATGAAGGATATCCGTAGGCAAATAAGTAGTACCGTTCATCTGCCGCAAGGTTATCACATAGAGTATGGTGGTGCTTATCAAGAACAGCAGCAATCGTTTGGTGAGTTGCAAACTATTTTGATAGCCTCCTGTCTGTTGGTATTTATTGTGATGCTTTTCCTTTTCCGTGATCTTTGGATTTCATCCATTACTCTTTTTATTGCTATCCTGGGTGTAGGCGGGAGTTTCCTTCTGTTGTATCTGACCAATACGCCATTGAATGTAGGTAGCTATACCGGTTTGATTATGATTGTAGGTATTATCGGGGAAAATGCCGTATTTACCATTCAGCAGTTCCGTACGATCTTGCAGGCTACAGGCGATCCGGAACAGTCGGTTATTTATGCCATTTCTACCCGTTTACGTCCTAAGTTGATGACAGCTCTTGGAGCTATAATTGCTTTGATGCCACTGGCCTTGGCTATAGGAACGGGTGCACAAATGCATCAACCGTTGGCTATTGCTGTTATTGGTGGTTTTCTGGCCGCTTTACCTCTATTGTTGATCGTTCTACCAAGCTTATTGTTATTAGCTTCAAGAAAAAGGGATGTTGAACCCTAATTATAATGGCAGGATAGAGCCGGATTTTTATTTGTGTTAACGAAGAGTTAAATGTCTTATGCCTCTTATTGTTTATTAATGTAAAAAACTACTTTTGCGCCACAAATCAATATTTATTATAAAGACATGGACGAAGGCCCTGCGGATAATTATTATTTAATAACCTGATGTAGCGGGGAGTCTGTGACGCGTTAACTCCTTTCTGTATCATAAACAAGAAGGAGGTACGTATGACTTTATTCACCACTTTTTATTTAAGTCGTATCCTCGGTAAGAAAGTATATAATACTAATGGAAGTCCTATTGGTATTGTTAAGGACTTGCTTATCAGGTATGATGCCAGCTCAAACTCATTGAGCCACCCTGACGTTTGCGGCGTTAAAATCAAAGCCAAAAATAAAATAAGCATTTATTCATTTCGATCTTTTAGAATAGAAAAAGAGAAAGGTCGTATGAGAGTGATTTGTGATGCTTTGGACGAGCTGCTTCCGGAAGTAGTGGAAAACAATCTCTTTTTGAGTGATACTTTTCTTGATAAACAAATTGTCGATCTGAATGGTCGCAAACTCGTTCGTGTAAATGATGTTCGTCTTGTATCGCTATCAATAGGTTCTTATGTTGTAGCAGTGGACATTGGGGTAGAAGGCCTCTTACGACGAATAGGGATAGCCAAACCACTTAAATCTTTCTTTTCGCTATTTAACGTAGCTATTCCTTCTAAATTCATTCTTTGGGAGGATGTGGAAGCTGTTGATTTCTCTAATTTCAATATTCGACTTTCCAAATCGCAAACGAAGCTTCAAACTCTTCATCCTTCGGATTTAGCTGATATTATTGAAGATTTGGGCAAAAAGGCAAGTACTGATGTCTTTGCTGTGCTCGATGAAGAGAAAGCTGCGGATGTACTCGAGGAGCTTGAACCGGATGCACAGGTACATATTCTCGAAAGTCTTTCAATAGAAAAGGCTGCGGATGTTCTTGAAAAAATGCCTGCTGACGAGGTGGCCGATATCTTAGATGTGTTGGAAAAGGAAAAAGCTGAGCAGCTTTTGAATGAGATGGATAAAAGCTCATCAGAGGAAGTTCGGGAATTACTTGGTTATCCTTTGAATACCGTAGGTAGTATTATGTCGACGGATGTACTTTCTTTTAATTCAGAGTTTACCATAGAAGAAGTGCTATGTGATATTAGGGGCAGAAAGCCTGAAAATGAAGAGCTGTACAGTTTGTTTGTAACAAATGAAAATGATCAATTGGTGGCGACGTTTTCACTTCGGGATGTTGTGATATCCGAGCCAGAGACAATGGTTAAGGATATCATGAAGCCTTCGCCTGTTTACTTATATGATTACCAAAAGCTTGATGATATTGCGGAGCTTATTTCAAAATATAACTTGCTTGCAATCCCTGTGGTTGACAATGATGAAATATTGCAAGGTATGGTGGTTATTGATGATGTGATAGATGATTTAATGGATAAACGTAAGACTCACAAGTAGGAGGGCTGTGTCATGGTAAAGAAACAAAAAGCATTTTTTCGGCAACTTGCCCTCTTTCTTGTAATTTTAGGTCCGGGTATTATTACGGGTAGTGTTGATAACGACGCGGGGGGGATTACGACTTATTCTGTAGCCGGTGCGGTATATGGGTATAATTTATTGTGGACACTTATACCTTCCTTTATTGTTCTGGTGATAATCCAGGAAATGAATGCTCGAATGGGTATTGTTACTGGGAAAGGGCTTGCGGATTTGATTCGTGAAAATGCCGGTGTAAAAGTCACATTCTTTATTTTTGTTGGTCTTTTACTGGCTGATATCGGAAACACCACCACAGAGTTTGCCGGAATAGCTGGCAGTATGGAAGTTTTCGGCGTTAGTAAATATATATCCGTCCCGATTGTCGGTGTTGTGGTCTGGCTTCTGGTGGTTAAAGGTACTTATAAAATAGCCGAGCGTATCTTCCTGGTCTTTAGTGTGTCGTTACTCGTATATGTTATTTCGGCACTTATGGGTGAGCCTCATTGGGGGGAGATAGGGCATGCTATTATTGCTCCCAAATTGGAGGTAAACTCGAAGAGTCTGGCTATGGTAATTGGTATTGTAGGGACAACTATTGCTCCTTGGATGCAGTTCTATATGCAGTCTTCAGTAATAGAAAAGGGACTTAAAATGGCAAACTTTAAGTATTCTTTAATAGATATATTTGTTGGCTGTATTGCTACTGTGTTAGTTGCATTTTTTATTATTGTTGCTTGTGCGTCTACTTTGCATGAAAAGGGCATTCAAATAAACGAAGCAAAAGATGCTGCTTTGGCGTTAAAGCCTTTAGCGGGTGAATTAGCATCGCAAGTGTTTGCCTTTGGTCTTTTTGTTGCGTCAATTTTTTCTGCGACTATTCTTCCGTTGGCTACTGCATTTTATGTTTGTGAGGCTTTTGGTTTTGAGGCCGGCATTGATAAAAAATGGGATGAAGCTAAAGAGTTTTATGTGCTTTATACTTGCATATTGGTACTTGCCGCTGTGATAATTCTTATTCCGAATGCTCCTCTGATTCTGATTTCTTTATGGTCGCAAGTGCTTAATGGCATGCTCTTGCCTGTGGTACTAGTTTGTATGATATTATTGGTGAACAATAAAAAGATAATGGACAAATACGTAAATGGGACGATGAATAATATTATAGGTTGGAGTGCCGTAATTATACTTATTGTATTAACACTTGCCTTGTTGTTCTTGTCGTTCTTTTAAAGTAATCGCAATGATGTAATTAGCTACCTCACTGCTGACGGTGTCAATGAGGCGGTGCCCGAAATGCCGGGGTATAAATGAGAAAAGAACAATGAAACGAAGAGAAAATATTGCAAATTAGTTCTATGAACTAAAATACAAATGTCTGTTATTTTGTTATTTAATTATTAAATAAGTTGTGCTATCTTTTTAGATTTTGTTTCTTTGCATGAAATAGCACAACTTATTCGGATATATTTAGGATTAATATATGAGTCAATCTGATTACATAAAGGAACTTGCAAAGTATAGTCTAGAAAACGATCAAGAGCAACTTAAGGAAACGTTAAGGAGTTTAATTGAATATTCTATTAAAACTAAGAAGACGAACTTTGCCCTTCAATTACAGTCTATTCTTGAAGATGCCATCAGGAAACAGAATATTGGAGGAATGAACGTTGTGGGTTCTCCTAGATATTTTCAGGCTGCTGATGAAAGAGAGATTCAGGAACTTATTTTAGAAAAACTGACTTCCGATTATAAAATATCTGATCTCATCTGTTCAAAAAAAGTTGCTAATGACTTGAACTACTTCCTTCAAGAACAGAAATCTTTCTCGATGTTGGTGGACTTGGAATTACCTGTTGCTAATAAGATTATTCTCTATGGTCCTTCGGGATGTGGTAAGACTTTGACTTCTTATGTTCTTGCCGGGGAGCTAAAGAAAATGATGTATGTCGTTAATTTAGGGGCAATTGTTTCTTCTAAATTAGGTGAGACTAGTAAGAATTTGGCTAAACTCTTTAAGAAAGCTGCTTCAGAAGACTGTATTATCTTTCTTGATGAATTCGATAGCTTAGGTAAAATTCGTGATTATGATCAAGATCACGGCGAAATGAAAAGAGTAGTGAATACATTGCTTCAATTGTTTGATTTCTTACCAAAGGGAACTATTGTCATTGCAGCGACAAATCAAATAAAAATGATTGACGATGCTTTAATAAGGCGTTTTGATCTTTCACTGCAATTGGGCTTACCTAATAAGACTGAGATAAAGAAGTTGGTTGAAAATACATTGAGTAAGAAAAATATTAAATTTGATGACAAACAAAGGGCCGATTTATTAATAAAAAGGTGTGTAGGTCTCTCGTATTATATTATCCAAAAGACTTTACTTACTGCACTTAAGCGCAGCATTCTTGATCTTAATTTGGATATTCTTCCGAATGAATTGGTCATAAAGACTTCTATTTGGGAAGCTCTTATTGATGAAGAAATCGGCTCAAAAATATAAAAGTGAGGTTGGTTTAATTGTTTAAGTCAGCCTCTGCTTCTTCTTCCAAGTGGAGCTCAATAGCATCGCTAAGATAAACAGAATTATTTAGCTCTTTTAGTTCTGCATAGAGTGAATGGTCTGTAATCCGGTTAATTTCTTCCGATTGAATGGTTAGAACAAATGCATAGTCTATAGCTGCATCCCGGAAATTCTCTTTTGCCAAACAACGGAACACAACTGCTATCCCATCATCTATTTTTTCTAAATCTTCTACTTTTATTGTAAACTGTTTACGCTGCGTGTTAGAGAAGAAATGTTTTTTATAATATCCAAAGTCTTCGGACCATTTATCTAATGTGCTTTTTATGGAAACAGATTCTTCCCTTATCTCTTTATCATCTTTCTCTTCTTTAGCTATTTTTTTTATGGCATCGAGCGTCTTATCTTCATTTTCTTGCGCATTCATTATCCTAAAGCTTACGTGATAGGGATTATACAGTAAGGGATTGCCTGTAGCAATAGCAGGAACAGAAAAACAAAGAGTCCCTGTAAGGTGTAGTATTTCTCCTTTGATTTTCAACTCTCTGAGAGAAGGCGGAAATTTGAAATGGTGAACATTGAAAGTGTTATGTGTGATTCTTCCATTTGCTACGTAAGTGACTTCGTTTTCTTCGGAATACAGACAGTTTTGTGTTTTTGGAATTCCGTATCCTTCAATCATCTTTTGTAACTTTTCGGGTTTTAAATTATTTAATTGGATATTAAAATATGGCTCTGATCTAAGAATGTTTTCTCTTCTGATTGCTATTTCTTTAAATTCGTGTCTATCTATCAGTGACGTGTTCTGGGCTGAATTTATGATGAGTGCTTTCAACTGCTGTGTCTGGATCGACGGATATAGGCTGAGTATTTGAGCCGCAAGGTTAGAAACGAGTGGGGTGGCAAAACTTGTACCGGTTACATGTTCTACATAGTTATAATGCTCTGAACCGAATACAATAAGTCCATTCTCTTCTGTGTGGCAATCGCCTCCGGACATTACGATGTCGGGTTTTGATAAATTCCAGTTGACTTGATGTGTTTTTAGAAAGGCATTGTTCACCTTTACAGAGTAGTCCCGGAATCCTTTCTTTGAATAATAGGCCGGAATGTTTTTGGCAGGGGTCATGTCAGGTATCCCGGGGTTACGTAGACAATCGGCAATTGCGCCAACTGTAATTCCATTCATGCAATCGGCAGGCTCTCCCAAATTAGTATTTTGGGTATAGTCGGGATTTGTCGGGTTGTAGAATTGATATGGGTAATCTTCTGTAATATTATCAAAATTACCAGTGCTTATAATGAATAGAATATCGTATGTGTAAGATAAATAATCGAGCATGCGGGCATAATCGGATATATCTGCATTGATGTCTTTGCTTAAAACACTTGACATCGAAATATTATAAACCTTTATGCCATAATTCTTGTGTGATTGAATAATCTCTTCTTTTAGCTTTAAGAGTGAGACTTTATCATTATCTTCTCTGATGGCTTGAATGGAATATATTCTGGCTTGAGGGGTAATTTCATCTTCAAGAATATTTTGCTTACCATATATGATGAGAGATGCTACATGGGTGGCATGGTCTAATTTTATTTGATATGGATCGGGATAAATACTACTTTCTCCCACAATCAGATCTTTATATGCTGAAATTTGTCTCACTCCGCTGTCAATAATGCCAATTATAGGTAATTTGTTGATGTCTACGGCGTATTTATTAATCTTAAAAATGCCTTTGAAATTCGCTATGCCGAAAGCGTTTGGAGATACGTGCATTACAGGTAATGATTGTACTCTTTGGATAATGTCAAAGTTATCCAGCATTTCAGTTATGTATTCCGGGGAAATGTGAAGCTCATAGACAGAGTTATAGACTGCAAGAGAATTTAATTCTCCGTTGTGCTGTGTGATATATTCCTTTAAATGATCGTATATTTCTGTGTATCCTTCTTTTTGGAAGGGTAATAGTTTTAGGGTTGCGATTGAATCTGTGGTTTGTTGAATTCGTGTTGAAGTTAACAAATAGAATTCGTTTATAATGGAGAGACTTTTTAATTCTTCGGGAATCCCGGTTCCTTCGCTCGAACTAAAAATTTCAATATCATAAAGAAATAGATTAAATAATTTGTTGTCTACAATTTGGAATAGGACGGACATGTTATTTGAATAATATACTACTGGCTCAATCCCATACTTTTTATTGAGTAGATCATCAGAGTACATCTTATAAAAATCAATTTTGATGAAGTCATAATGATAGGGAATGTGGAGCGTTCTCTTTTGATGGCGAGATTTCAAATCTTCTGTAAACCGTTGAAGATATGATCTAAAATTATCTTTCTGTAGTGTATAATCTTTGTTCTCATCTTGGATGTCTTCATCATCTTTTTCTTTATTCGAATTATTACCTCTCTTGGTTGGTATTTCACCTTTTGATATATGAGGGTTTGTGAATATTAGATGTGATAGTTTCGTCATTATTCTTTTTTTTGTAAAAATAATGTTTTTATTTTAATGATGTTTCAAATGATTGTCGTATTTTGAGGAAATCAAGTAAATGAAATTGTAACTTCGATTATTTATCCTCAATAAGGCTTAGCTTCTCATCTTTTAATGGAGGATAAAATTATCTTATGATGTTCTATAATTATAGATATATCTATAGTTTAATTGGAGGATACATGACGTTTGGTTATAACCGAATGCAATATATCCATAGTAGAGTATAGTAGCGGTTGAATTTGTAGTGAGATTCTATACTTTTAGTGTAGAATCTCACTACAAAATAAAATGTATCTTTTGTTTACTTCTATGATATTAAATACTTATATTTGTGCAGTAAATAAATGTGATTTAAAGTGATGAAGATAAAACTATTAAAGGTATATCTGCCTTTCGTGTGTCTGTCTCTTTGTTTTACGGCTATATATGCGTTTATATATTGGTTGGCCGTAATAGATTTAGATCTGTTTCGACCTGATGGGTTGGTGGCACATCTGATTGTTCCTATTGCAATTTCCTTTCTTATTGTGTTCTTCTATTATAAGCATAGGTTACGGCTTTTAAATCTTAATGAAAGGGCTTTCTCTTCTTATACAATGCTGGTAGGCATCTTGCTTGCAATGCCCTTATTCAAAGGATTGCCTTACTTGGAAAATGCTCAAGGGGAACTCGTCAGAGTTGCTAAGCCATCGCAAATCAATCACAACAGGCAGGCTCTTTTTTATAGTGTGCAGCAAGGTATCACGTTCAACGAACGGGCGGGCTTATTTGTAGATAGGCAACATGTGAGTAGAAGTACTGATATTGTAGTAACCTGCTATTTCGCATCTCCTCTGCTTGATGTTCGGAGTGATGGAAGATATGTCATCAACGAACAAAATACCTGGATTGGGGTGAAGTATAGTGAAATATTTTCTCATGGAATGTTTGACAACGATGTGAATCGGTCTATGAGTTCTTTTATAAAGGATTGTACACAAAAGTATATCAACTATAAATATGACTTGCACTATTTGCGCAATCTGAAATATGATGATGAAAGGAGAGAGTACTACCGGGCGATAGTAAAGGCTGATAAAGGTGCGGGTAATAGGAAATTGGTGATTCTGACTCAGGAAGAGGGTAGTTATGAGGCACGTGCAGGGTATGATGGTTACTGGTTTTGGGGGATTTTGATTTCGGTGAATATCATTTGGCTGTTCTTTGTTTTATTACCGGGTTTAAATGAAACGGAGCTGAATAAATCGGCTGCTGTGAGAATGAGGGACAAGAGAAGGCAAAAAGAGCAGCTTATGGCTTTCTTGGATATTTTCATACCGAAAAAGGGAATGATAGCGACTCCTATATTGGTGGACTTAAATATTCTTTTCTTCTTGGTAATGATTTTGGCGGGAGTTGATTGGCTTTATCCAATAGATGCGGAGCTGGTTCATTGGGGTGCTAATGTAGGCTCTCTTACAACGAATGGCGAATGGCATAGGCTATTAACATCGCTATTCATTAATAGCGGTGCAGTTCACTTGGCCGTTAACATGTTTGCACTATTGTTTGTTGGTTCTTTCCTTGAACCTTATATCGGAAGTAAAACTTTTGCGGTAACTTATTTGCTTACGGGCATTATAGCAGGCTTTTGCTGTACGTTACTTCGAAATGCGACAATAGTTTTGGGGGTATCTTCGGCTATCTTTGGAATGTACGGGGTACTTCTTTCGCTTAAGTTTTTAGATCGTTTGAAGAATAATATGCCATTGGCTTTCAAGGTCAGTATTGTTTTGTTTGTCGCACTGAGTTTATTCGAAAGTTATGTGTACGGATACGTGAATAATGCTGTCAACATCATCGCTCTGTTTTCAGGCTTTTTCATCGGAGTAGCTTACTTCTCATTTAAGCGTTATTTGGAAGAACTTGATTGATATTCGTGTCACTCTTTTCTTTCGGACTTTAAGAAGCGTATCGTAAGATATTTCCTGACAGGTATGTCGTAAAGCTTCAAGCAGAGGTAGGCCAGTACGATGCTTCCGATGACAACTCCTGCCGCACCGGGTAGCGACTGCTGGAAGGTGAGATTCTCGTTCTTCACCCAGGCATAATAAAGGTAGATGAATGGGTAGTGCACCATATAAAGGGGATACGAGATGTCGCCCAGAAAGTTGCACAGACGCGTGGTGTACTTGTCGGTGTTCTTCCCCGAAGCTCCAAGGTAGACAAGAATAGGGAAAAGCAGGACACAGCATAGGGTGTCGTAAAGCCCGTTCATCCATAGGTGTTCGGCTCCACCGATGCGCGGTACAGCCAGAAGTATGACTATGTCCATGCTGCATAACCAGAATGCTCCTTTTATCTTTATGGGACTGAAGATGCGAGAAAGGAGTAGTCCGGCAGAGAAAGAAAAGAGCAAGCGCATGGAGCCTCCTGTGAATTCGTTGCCGGTGAGTGAGAACCCGACGCATATATCGCCCAATGGCCCTAATATGGCGAATGTAGCCAAGCCACAGCCCGCAGCGAGAACTAATATCGCCAGACCTTTAGTGGAGAGTTTACGAATGAACAGGGCATAGAGGATGTTGCCGATATATTCGAAGAACAATGACCAGCTCGGCCCGTTCAGGGGAAACATTTCGCCTACGCCTCTTATCTCTGTCCCGGGAGTGGCGGGAATCAATAGCATGTTCAACAGTGTGCCCACAAGGAATGCGGCGATGCCTATCTTTGAGACGTCCCACACCGGACAGCCTTGGAAATAGAACATGACTGCCCCTATGATAGCTCCCATCACTACCATAGGGTGCAGACGGATGGCTCTGCGTTTGATAAATTCTTTGATCTTGAGCTTTCCCCAACGGTCGTCATAGGCATAACCCACAACAAACCCTGATAACATGAAGAAAAAATCGACAGCCAGGTAACCGTGGTTAATGCCTTGGTCGAGGTGACTGGTTGCAAAGGCTTCGAAGATATGGAAGCATACCACCGTGATGGCGGCTACTCCACGTAATCCGTCGAGTATGTTATAATGAGGCTTGGTGTCTGCAAATGCGGTCATTGGGATCGGGTGATGTGTTGTTATTTTGCTCTTTTCTTTAAATCTTCCACGCTGATAGTCATCAATCTTCCTGCGACTTCTTTACCCCGGTAGGTAATGATACGCATCAGCTTGGCATCTTTGGGGATTAACTGCGACTTGATATATTTGGGATAGAAGCAGTCCGGCGTGGAGTTGTCAAAGCTCGTGTAGATGTCCAGTCCATCGATTTCGGTGGTCAGTGTCACGAGGTAGTCGTCTCCGCTTTTAGTGACGGCCACAATGGGGTCGTATATGGCGGGGGAGTATTTTACTCCGGCGTAGTTGCTGCGTTTGAAGTGTTCTTCGGTCTTATTGACAAACTTCGACCAGTCCTTTCTGCTTTCGGGCGACCATAACGATTCGGCTATGGCAAATCCGCGGGGCCAGATCATGTATTCCACCTGACGGTAATTGTAGACTTGTTCCGTCCATAGGTTGGCCTGACCTCCAAGTACGAAACGGGGATTGGCTTCTGCAGGAACAGGATTGAACTTGTAGGTCTGATCGAGTCGTAATGTGCTATAAACCGGTGCTTCGGTGGAAGCGTCACCCTGCATATAGTCGAGGTATGCGTATTGGGTGGGACTCATCACCACATAATGCCCGGTATTGGAGGCTTTCACTCCGTGTTCCAGACCGCGCCAACTCATCACAGCAGTGGATGGTGATACACCGCCTTCGAGGATCTCATCCCAGCCCATCATCTTTTTGCCTTTGGACTGAATGATCTTTTCCACTCTATGCTCGAAGTAAGATTGCACTTCCGCCATGTTTTGGAGTTTCTCACGTGCCATCAATTCGGCTACTTCGGGAGACTTTTCCCAGAAGTTATAGGTCGCTTCATCACCCCCTACATGGATGTATTCAAAGGGGAACAGGTCGGCTACTTCGGACATGACCTTATTGACAAAGTCATATACGACTTCTTTAGTAGGCGAGAGGTTATTGTCTTTCAGAGCAGTATGTCGCGGACGGGTAGTCCAGTCGATGATGGGTTCGCCGGCCCGTACATGGTATGATTCGGCATCTTCGATAGTTGCCAGTTCGGGGTAGGCGGCTATGGCTGCCATGCTGTGCCCCGGCATGTCTATTTCGGGCATAACGCGGACAAAGCGCTCTTGGGCATATTTTACAATGTCCCGGATTTCATCTTGGGTATAAAATCCGCCATAGGTTTTCGGTTCTTCGGGTAGCGGGTTGGAGAATGTACCGAAGTTTCCGATCTTCTCTACACGCCAGGCTCCTTTTTCGGTCAGCTTGGGGAGTGATTTGATTTCGATTCGCCAGCCTTCATCATCAGTCAGATGCCAGTGGAAGGTGTTGTATTTATAGTGCGACATCCGGTCGATGAAGCGCTTTACTTCATCCGGTGTGAAGAAGTGCCGGGATACGTCCAGCATTAGTCCCCGCCACGCAAATCGCGGATAATCGATAATCTCCATTGCCGGAATTTTCCATTCACGAGCTTGCTTTACTTTATGATGTCCTTCAACCTCGGCAGGTAAAAGCTGTACAAGGGTTTGGACGCCGTAGTATAATCCCGCGGGGGTATTGGCTTTCAGCAGTACTTTTTGGGGAGTAACGCTAAGCGAATAACCTTCAGTCCCGATCATGCTGTCTGTCGCCTGGTTGAGGACAAGTTGAACGGCAGCAGCGCTTGTCTTCTTTGCATTGACCTGAACGTCGGTCATCAAAGATAACTTCTTCTTTAAAAAACTGATGGTAAGGTCGTCTTCTGTTCCTTTGGGGCACAACAAATTGATTTTTGGAGGAACCTTGAAATATCCCGTAGTCTCTTTTACTGAAACAGGTTCGGGGATAATAGATAATGTACTGGCGGAGTTTTGTCCTAGTGCATTCCACGTGCTTGCTACAAAAAGAGCAGCTAAAATGAGTTTCTTCATGATATAAGTTGTTTAGGGGGATTTTGACGACTTAACCACCAACATAATAGCGTGCTTTGAGGGGCAGATGTTTTACTGCATAGAGTAGGTATATAGTAAATACCAGCTTGATTTATAGATAATCCTTTCATGTGGGGGTATTAAGGTTATTGTATTTGTATAAAACAAATCTTGCTTGTACAAAAAAAGCATTTTATATTCAGTTTTCAGGCAATTCAATCAATAGATTTGAAAATATTAATGCTCGTTTAGTCTATTTTTCATTTTTTGTCTTTTGAAGTCGTTATCACCGTTCTATTCGTGCTGTATTTTATTAAAAAAGAGTGTTTAGTGGAGGAGATGGTGCTTCTTGATTGCTTGGGTTTGTCCCAAAAATCTCCTATTAATGAAATGATCTTTCATTGTAAGACGATTTTTCGTTAGGATTTATTTGGATCACTCCGAAATGCTGAAGAATCGATAACTCATATTTAAGAGCATCCGTTGCTGAACCGTAGCCCTTTGATTCATGTACCGAAGCGCTATGGTTCGCGTAGCAAAGCCCTACGGTTTGAAAACCAAAGGGCTGCGGTTTTACTAATAGATAAAGGGAATATCGCAATCCCCCAGCATTTCGATATGATCCGATATCCCTTTCTTTTTATTCAGATTATCTAAAATTTATGCTTAAAATCGTAATCCCTCAACTTTTCGGTATGATCCGTATGATCCTCCTTAATTCGTTTGTCATAAACGGAGATAAAAAAATCCCCGAAGTAGTATACTCCGGGGATTATATTTGGTGCGGTGCGTACGGGACTCGAACCCGTGACCCCATGCGTGACAGGCATGTATTCTAACCAACTGAACTAACGCACCATTATTTTCTTTTTCGTGTCAACCGCTCCTCGATTGCGGATGCAAAGGTAGATAAAAGTTTTAAATCTGCAATACCCGCGCAGCTTTTTTTTATCTGTTTAGAAACGGTATTGAAAACACGTTTTAAACTTCTTGCAAGAAAACTTCATTGTTTGGCAGTAAATCGTTATTTTTGCGGACTTAAATAGTGAATCTTGTAATTGATAACCGATAAAAAACGATAATTTAGGATGATGGAAACGGCAAAACTGTTGCTTCACTGCCCCGACAGACCGGGGATTCTGGCTGAGGTGACGGACTTTATTACGGTGAACAAGGGGAATATTATCTATCTGGATCAGTATGTAGATCATGTGGAAAATATATTCTTTATGAGAATAGAATGGGAGTTGAAGGATTTCCTGGTTCCTCAAGAGAAGATTGAAGATTATTTCGCAACTTTATATGCTCAAAAGTATAGCATGAGTTTCCGTCTGTATTTCTCTGACGTGAAACCTAAAATGGCGATCTTCGTATCTAAGATGTCTCATTGCTTGTTCGACTTGCTGGCTCGCTATACGGCGGGTGAATGGAATGTGGAAATCCCGTTGATTATCAGTAATCATCCCGATTTGCAGCATGTGGCGGAACGTTTTGGTATTCCTTTCTATTTGTTCCCTATTACGAAGGAGACTAAAGAGGAACAGGAAAAGAAGGAGATGGAGCTGCTCGAAAAGCATAACGTGAACTTTATTGTGCTGGCTCGCTATATGCAGGTAATCTCCAATCAGTTGATTGAGGCGTATCCTAACAGGATCATCAATATTCATCACTCTTTCTTGCCGGCATTTGTGGGTGCAAAGCCTTATCATGCGGCTTTTGAACGTGGGGTGAAGATTATCGGTGCTACGAGTCATTATGTCACTTCGGAATTGGATGCCGGCCCTATCATCGAACAGGATGTGGTGCGCATTACACATAAGGATGCCGTAGAGGATTTGGTGACGAAAGGTAAGGATTTGGAGAAGATTGTACTCTCGCGTGCCGTGCGTAAGCATATCGAACGCAAAGTATTGGTATATAAGAATAAAACAGTGATTTTCAATTAGAATAGAATGAAGGTTGCGGTAGTAAAATATAATGCAGGGAATATCCGCTCGGTGGATTATGCGTTGAAACGCTTAGGCGTTGAAGCGGTGATCACGGGAGATGAAGAGGTGTTACGCTCTGCCGACAAGGTGATTTTCCCCGGTGTGGGAGAGGCGGCGACTACAATGGATTTCCTGCGCTCCCATGGTATGGACAGGCTGATTAAGGACCTGCGCCAGCCGGTGTTGGGCATTTGTCTGGGTATGCAGTTGATGTGTAGTCATTCCGAAGAGGGCGATGTGGATTGTCTGGGCATATTTGATGCGGACGTGAAGCGTTTTGTCTCTTTGAAGCATGAGGACAAGGTGCCGCACATGGGGTGGAACACTATAGGGCAGACCAACAGTGATTTGTTCAAGGAGTTCGACAAAGAGGAGTTTGTCTACTTTGTGCACAGTTTTTATGTGCCTCTAAGTAATGATACTGCCGCGGTTACGGATTATATTCATCCTTTTAGTGCAGCATTGCATAAGGATAATTTTTACGCTACTCAGTTCCATCCCGAGAAAAGCGGGACAGTGGGTGAGCGCATTTTACGTAACTTCCTGGAACTTTAATAAGGAGAAGATGATAGAACTGATTCCTGCTATTGATATTATTGATGGAAAATGTGTGAGGCTTTCGCAAGGAGATTATGCCAGCAAAAAGGTGTATAATGAGAACCCTGTTGAAGTAGCCAAAGAGTTGGAAGAGCATGGCATCAGACGCTTGCATGTGGTAGATCTGGATGGAGCGGCTTCGAATCATGTGGTGAATTACCGCACGTTGGAGCAGATTGCTTCGCGCACTTCGTTGGTCATTGATTTTGGTGGCGGGGTGAAGAGCGATGAAGATCTGGTGATTGCTTTTGAAAATGGTGCACAGATGGTGACCGGTGGTAGTATAGCGGTGAAGAATCCGGAGATATTTGGTCGTTGGCTGGATAAATACGGCAGCGGGAAGATTATTCTCGGTGCGGATGTAAAGGATAGAACCATTGCGGTGAATGGCTGGAAAGATGAGAGTGCTTGTGAGTTGTTTCCGTTTTTGGAGGACTATGTCAAGAAAGGTATCACTAAGGTGATTTGTACCGACATTAGTTGCGACGGCATGCTGCAAGGCCCGTCGATTGATTTATATAAGGATATTCTGGCTCAATTTCCCGACTTGTATCTTATTGCCAGTGGAGGAGTGAGTTGTGCCGAAGATATCCGTGTGCTGGAAGCCGCAGGGGTGCCGGGAGTTATCTTTGGAAAGGCTTTGTATGAGGGACGGATCTCTTTTAAAGAGTTGGAAGCGTTCCTTTAATATTTGTTTTAGTATTTGCTTTTATGCTTGCTTTTGTAAAGCTGCGGATTAGTGTCCGCTTGATTGCTATAAGGCTCGGTTTATAACAAGTGATATGTAAGAGATTGATTTTCATTATTAAGATATATTATTGTGTTAGCTAAAAGAATAATTCCCTGTCTGGATATCAAGGATGGACAGACCGTAAAAGGGACGAATTTTGTGAATCTGCGTCAGGCAGGTGATCCGGTGGAGCTGGCCCGTGCTTACAGCGAACAAGGTGCCGACGAATTGGTGTTCCTTGACATCACCGCGAGCTTTGAGGAACGCAAGACGTTTACTGAGCTGGTGAAGCGTATTGCGGCTAACATAAGTATTCCGTTTACCGTGGGTGGCGGAATTAATGAGTTGAGTGATGTGGATCGGTTGTTGAGTGCCGGAGCAGATAAGATTTCCATTAATTCTTCGGCCATTCGCAATCCGCAGTTGATTGATGAGATTGCCCGTAACTACGGTTCACAGGTATGCGTGCTGGCGGTTGATGCCAAATGTACGGAAAAAGGCTGGTGGTGCTACCTGAATGGAGGTCGCATAGAGACCGATAAGGAGCTGTTTGCATGGACTAAAGAAGCTCAGGAAAGAGGTGCGGGTGAGATTCTTTTCACCAGCATGAATCATGATGGGGTGAAGACGGGTTATGCCAACGAGGCGCTTGCTCAATTGGCTGATAATCTTTCTATTCCTGTCATCGCATCAGGAGGAGCCGGAACAAAAGAGCATTTCCGTGATGTTTTTATACAGGGAAAATCAGATGCAGCCTTGGCTGCCAGTGTTTTTCATTTCGGAGAAATTAAAATTCCCGATTTAAAATCGTATCTTTGCGCCCAAGGTATTTCCGTTAGGAAAGTTGAACGTTAGCGGAAGATATTTTTTTAGATCATTCACTATTATACAAAATAGATAAATGGACTTGGACTTTGATAAAATGGACGGATTGGTTCCGGCTATCATACAGGATGCAGATACCGCTAAGGTATTGATGCTTGGCTTTATGAATAAGGAGGCCTATGAGAAGACCGTTGAAACCGGCAAAGTTACTTTCTTCAGCCGCACAAAGAACAGATTGTGGACAAAAGGTGAGGAAAGCGGTAATTTTTTGAATGTTGTTTCTTTGAAAGAAGATTGCGACAGCGATACGTTACTGATACAAGTCCATCCCGTGGGCCCTGTATGTCATACGGGTGCCGATACTTGCTGGGGAGAGAAGAATGAACAGCCTGTGATGTTCCTAAAGGAGCTGCAGGACTTTATAGACGAGCGTCACCGTAAAATGCCGGAAGGTTCATACACTACAAGTTTGTTTGAATCCGGTGTAAATAAAATGGCGCAAAAAGTGGGTGAGGAAGCCGTTGAAACGGTTATTGAAGCAACCAACGGTACGGATGACCGTTTGATCTACGAAGGCGCCGATCTGCTTTATCATTTGATTGTGTTATTGACTTCGAAGGGTTATCGCATTGAAGATCTTGCACGTGAGTTGCAGGAACGTCATAGCGCAACTTGGAAGAGGCATTAAATAGAAATTGGTGATGAATGAACCGCTGATACGATATAAGAATGTAGAGATACATCAACAGGAGGTCTGTGTACTCAAAGAGGTCAATTTGGAATTGAACAAGGGAGAGTTTGCATATCTTATCGGAAAGGTTGGCTCGGGCAAGACCAGTCTGTTGAAGACTTTCTATGCGGAGCTGGATATCGCTTCGGGAGAGGCGGAAGTATTAGGATGCGACATGAGGCACATCAAACGCAAGCATGTGCCCCAACTGAGACGTAAACTGGGTATAGTCTTTCAGGATTTCCAACTGTTGATAGACCGTACGGTTTATGATAATCTGGCTTTCGTGCTACATGCTACGGGCTGGAAAGATAAGGCTGAGGTAAAGACCAGGATTGAAGAGGTGTTGAAACAGGTGGGAATGTCCAGTAAGGGTAATAAGTTACCCAGTGAGCTTTCCGGCGGAGAGCAACAGCGTGTCGTTATTGCACGTGCTGTGCTGAATTCACCCGAAATCATACTTGCCGATGAACCTACGGGCAATCTGGATGCCGAGACGGGACGTGCCATCACGCAGCTGTTGCACGATATTAGTGACTCGGGCACGCTGGTGGTCATGACAACCCATAATTTGCAATTGCTCAAGGAATATCCGGGCAAGGTGTTCCGCTGCGCTAATCATGTAATGTCCGATATCACGGAAGATTATGCCGAAGCGGGAGAGGTGAAAGAAAAAATAAATAATATATAATCATTTAATACAGGAACGAAAATGAAAGTTTTAAAGTTTGGAGGAACTTCCGTCGGTTCGGCGCAGCGTATGCAGGAAGTAGCCAAATTGATTACCGATGGTGAACGTAAGATTGTTGTTCTTTCGGCAATGTCAGGAACTACCAATACGTTGGTAGAAATTTCGGATTATCTGTACAAGAAAAACCCCGAAGGTGCCAATGAAATAATCAACAAGCTTGAAGTGAAGTATAAACAGCATGTGAATGAACTCTTCACCACGGCAGAATATAAACAAAAAGGACTTGATTTGATTAAGTCTCATTTTGATTATTTGCGTTCTTTTACTAAAGATCTTTTCACTTTGTTTGAAGATAAGGTGGTTTTAGCACAGGGAGAGCTTATCTCTACCAACATGGTAAACTATTATCTGCAAGAATGTGGTGTGAAATCCGTTTTACTTCCTGCTCTCGAATTCATGCGTACGGACAAAAATGCTGAACCCGATCCTGTATATATTAAAGATAAACTTAAAAATCAACTTGATCTGCATCCGGATGCTGAAATCTATATCACTCAGGGTTTCATCTGCCGCAATTCATACGGTGAGATTGATAATCTGCAGCGTGGCGGTAGCGACTATACTGCTTCTTTAATCGGAGCTGCTGTTAAGGCTTCGGAAATCCAGATTTGGACCGATATTGACGGTATGCACAACAACGATCCGCGTGTGGTGGATAAGACCGAGCCTGTACGTCATCTTCATTTTGAAGAGGCTGCGGAGTTGGCTTATTTCGGTGCAAAGATTCTGCATCCTACTTGTATTCAGCCTGCCAAATATGCTAATATTCCGGTACGCTTGTTGAATACAATGGATCCTACCGCTCCCGGTACAATGATCTCCAATGATACGGAGAAAGGACGCATCAAGGCTGTTGCTGCAAAAGATAATATCACCGCTATCAAGATTAAGTCGGGACGTATGTTGTTGGCTTATGGTTTCTTGCGTAAGGTGTTTGAAATCTTTGAAAGTTACCAGACTTCAATTGATATGATCTGTACTTCCGAGGTGGGTGTTTCGGTCTCTATTGACAACGTGAAGCACCTCAACGAGATTGTGGACGATCTGAAAAAATATGGTACGGTAACCGTCGACAAAGATATGTGTATTATCTGTGTAGTAGGTGATTTGGAATGGGAGAATGTCGGTTTTGAAGCAAGAGCATTGGATGCTATGCGTGATATACCGGTGCGAATGATCTCCTTCGGTGGAAGTAATTACAATATTTCGTTCCTGATCAAGGAATGTGACAAGAAGAAAGCGCTTCAGGCTTTAAGTGACTCGCTTTTTAATATTTAATGTATAGGGGCGCTTTTGTAGTATTTCAAAAGCGCCCTTTTTCCCTAATTTAAAATATAGTATGATGAAAGGTAGTTTCCCTATAGATAAATTCCGTGAGTTACGTACTCCTTTTTATTATTATGATACGGATGTGTTGCAAAAGACATTGGATGATGTTTGTGCTTTAGCCGGTAATTATGATAATTACGAGGTTCATTATGCTGTCAAGGCGAATGCCAATCATAAAGTACTTTCCATTATACGTGAGAAAGGACTTGGGGCTGACTGTGTAAGCGGTGGTGAGGTTCGTGCTGCAGTTAAAGCCGGTTTCCCTGCTTCCAAGATTGTCTTTGCAGGGGTAGGTAAAGCCGATTGGGAGATAAACCTGGCTTTGGATTATGACATTTTCTGCTTCAATGTGGAGTCGGTTCCGGAGCTGCAGGTGATTAACGAACTGGCTGCTGCTAAAGGAAAAGTTGCCAGCGTTGCTTTTCGTATAAATCCTAATGTGGGTGCTCATACTCATGCCAACATTACTACCGGTCTGGCCGAAAATAAGTTTGGTATAAGTCTGGAGGATATGGATGGCGTCATTGATCTTGCATTGACATTAAAGAATATAAAGTTCCTCGGTTTGCATTTCCATATTGGTTCGCAGATTCTTGATATGAGTGACTTCGTGGCACTCTCCAAAAGGATTAACGAGTTACAAGATAAGCTTGAAGCACGCCAGATATCCATTGGACACATTAATGTAGGAGGTGGACTTGGCATTGATTATAAGAATCCGAACGGTAATTTGATACCCGATTTCAAAAGTTATTTCAGTACCTATGCCGAACATTTGAAACTCCGTCCCGGTCAGGCTTTACATTTTGAGTTGGGAAGAGCTATCGTAGGTCAGTGCGGGTCATTGATCTCACGGGTGCTGTACGTAAAGCAGGGTGCGAATAAGCAATTCGCCATTCTTGATGCAGGAATGACCGATCTTATTCGTCCGGCATTGTATCAGGCTCATCATAAGATAGAAAATATTACTTCGGAAGAAGCTGCCGAAAAGTATGATGTGGTAGGACCTATCTGCGAATCTTCGGATGTATTCGATAAGGCAGTGTCGCTGAATAAAGTGAAAAGAGGTGACCTCATTGCTCTTCGTTCTGCCGGTGCTTATGGTGAAATTATGGCTTCGGGCTATAACTGTCGTGAATTGCCTCATGGTTATACCTCTGCAGAGTTGGTATAATGTGCGGTATATGATAGTTGATAGACAGGAGTGTTCTTATAAATTGATTAAAAAATGTTATAGAGAGAACAATCTATGGTGCATTACGTTTTAATTATATTTAAACACACTTAATAAAAAGTCGAATTATGATTACTGAAAAATTACAGAATGCAATTAATGAACAGATTACGGCTGAATTGTGGTCTGCGAACTTGTATTTAGCCATGTCTTTCTATATGGAGAAGGAAGGTTATTCGGGTATGGCACATTGGTTGAAAAGGCAGTGGAGTGAAGAAACGGGGCACGCTTGTGCATTAGCTGGCTATGTGATTAGACGTGGTGGAAAAGCTAAGGTAGATAAGATTGATGTGGTTCCTAATGATTTCGGTACTCCTTTGGAAGTTTTTGAACAAGTGTATAAACATGAACGCCGGATATCCGAACTCGTTGACAAGTTGGTTGATGTAGCTGCTGCTGAAAAGGATAAAGCCAGTCAGGACTTCTTGTGGGGATTTGTCCGCGAGCAAGTTGAAGAAGAAGCTACCGCTATGAGCATTGTCGATATGGTTAAGAAAGCTGGTGAATCCGGTATATTCTTTATTGATGCTAAATTAGGTGAACGTAAATAAGTGTTTCTGTTTAAGAGAATAGCCCATTTTGCAGTTTACATTGTAAAAAGGGCTATTTTTTTATGATTGTTGTTTAAAGGATGCTCTGCCGGTTACGGCATTTATGGGGCATCCTTTTTTTATCTATCTAAGCGTGATGAACGTTTTCTTTTTATTTCAGCACACCCAACTCTTTTCCGATCTTAATAAACGCTGCAATACATTTATCCAAATGTGATTTTTCGTGTCCGGCTGAGATTTGTACACGGATACGAGCTTGATCTTTAGGTACTACCGGGTAGTAAAAACCGGTAACGTAGATACCTTCTTCCTGCATGCGGGCCGCATAGATCTGCGACAGCTTGGCATCGTATAACATCACGGCGCATATAGCACTTTGGGTGGGTTTGATGTCGAATCCGGCAGCAGTCATTTTCTCGCGGAAGTAGTTCACGTTATCCACGAGCTTATCGTGAAGTGAATTGCTCTCTTTCAGCATCTTGAATACCTCAAGGCTGGCACCGATTATACCCGGAGCTACTGAGTTAGAGAAAAGGTAAGGGCGACTTCTTTGGCGTAACAAGTCGATAACTTCTTTCCGTCCCGTGGTGAATCCTCCCATGGCTCCTCCGAATGCTTTTCCGAGTGTACCGGTGTAGATGTCCACGCGTCCGTAAGTCTTGAAAAGCTCACTGACCCCATGTCCTGTCGGGCCTACAACGCCTGCCGAGTGCGATTCGTCTACCATCACGAGAGCATCATACTTTTCGGCTAAATCACATATCTTATCAAGAGGTGCTACATTGCCGTCCATTGAGAATACTCCGTCGGTAACGATGATACGGAAACGCTGTGCCTGTGATTCCTGAAGGCATTTCTCCAGTTCACCCATGTCAGCGTTGGCATATCTGTAGCGTTTTGCCTTGCAGAGGCGTACACCGTCTATGATGGAAGCATGGTTGAGCGCATCGGAGATAATGGCATCTTCTTCGGTGAAAAGCGGTTCGAAAACTCCACCGTTAGCATCGAAACAAGCAGCATAAAGAATAGTATCTTCAGTCTTGAAGTAGTCGGAAATAGCCGATTCGAGATCTTTGTGTATGTCTTGTGTCCCGCAGATGAAACGAACGGATGACATCCCGTATCCACGAGTATCCATCATTTTTTTAGCACCTTCAACAAGTCGGGGATGATTGGATAATCCCAGGTAATTGTTGGCACAAAAATTCAACACTTCATTGCCCTTTACGGTTATTGCCGCTTGCTGGGGGCTTTCAATCATACGTTCTTCTTTGTAGAGACCGGCTTCCTTTATTTCAGCGAGGGTATCGCTGAGATATTTTTTCATTTTACCGTACATAGTTTTATTATTTTAGTATTGATCCATCATTCTACAAAGGACATTATTTTTGTTGGAATAAACAATATAAATTTGATAGATTAATGAAAAAAAAGTGATTATCTTTGCGCCTCGTAATTACAGACTATCTTAGATAAAATCGAATGAAAAAGATTTTGATAATTGGTTCTACGGGGCAAATAGGTTCTGAATTGGTAATGGAACTTCGAAGGCGCTTCGGTAGTACTAATGTTATAGCGGGCTATATCGCGGGAAAAGAGCCTACCGGCGAATTGGAAAAATCGGGTCCATCCGTAGAAGTGGATGTGTTGAACCGTAATTCTATTGAAAAAGCAGTTGAGGGTTATCAAATAGATACCATCTATAATCTGGCAGCTTTATTGTCGGTAGTGGCGGAGTCCAATCCGGCTTTGGCATGGAAAGTAGGTATCGATGGCTTGTGGAATGTGTTGGAGGTTGCTCGCAACTATAATTGTGCAGTTTTCACTCCCAGTTCAATTGGTTCTTTCGGTGTGGATACGCCGCATGATATGACTCCTCAGGACACTATTCAAAGGCCTCGTACGATGTATGGAATAACCAAAGTGACAACTGAATTGTTAAGTGATTATTATCATACAAAATACGGAGTGGATACACGATCGGTACGCTTCCCCGGAATCATCTCAAATGTGACTCTGCCCGGTGGCGGCACAACCGATTATGCTGTTGATATTTATTATGCAGCGGTAAAGGGTGAAACCTTTGTTTGTCCCCTTAAGTCCGATACATTCTTAGATATGATGTATATGCCGGATGCGTTGAACGCAGCCATAAGTTTATTGGAAGCAGATCCATCGCTTTTGAAGCATCGCAACTCATTTAATGTGACAGCTATGAGCTTCACACCTGAGATGATTTATAAGGCGATAAAAAAACATATTCCGGATTTTGAAATGATTTACGAGGTAGATCCGTTGAAGCAGGCTATTGCCGATAGCTGGCCTAATAGTATGGATGATTCGTGCGCAAGGAAAGAATGGAATTGGATTCCGAAGTATGATTTGGATTCCATGACCGTTGACATGCTTGAAAAATTAAGAGCAAAACTAAATAAATGACCTAAGGTCGTGCAAAGATGAGAAAATTTGGATGGGGATTATGTTTTTTGATCCTCTTTACGTCTTGTGAGAATAAGAAAAGCAAAATAGATCCTTTTGCTGCTATTACACATATGGTGGACTCGGTTACCCAGGACACGGACTCTATAGCACCACAAGTACAAGAGGATAAAACGCCTAAGCCTATAGAAGCAGATGAGTCTTTTGATGATTTTATCTTTAACTATGCTTCTAACGACGTTCTGCAACGACAGCGAACTAAGTTTCCATTGCCTTACTACAATGGTGATACTCCTACGAAAATAGATGAAAAGTATTGGAAACATGATTATCTATTCTCTAAGCAGAACTTTTACACCTTGCTGTTTGACAATGAGAAAGATATGGATTTGGCCGGGGATACTTCTTTGAAATCCGTTCAGGTGGAATGGCTTTTCCTTAGAACCCGGATGGTGAAGAAGTATTATTTTGAAAAGATTAAAGGAGCATGGATGTTGCAAGCTATTAATCTTCGCCCTATTGAAAAAGGTGAAAATGAGAGTTTTGCAGAGTTTTATCTGAAGTTTGCCACTGACAGTGTTTTTCAAAGTAAGCGTATTGCCAACCCCTTGCGTTTCGTGACGATCGATCCGGATGATGAATTCTCAATATTGGAAACTACTTTAGGCATTGAACAATGGTATGCTTTCCGTCCTCCTATGCCGACTGATAGGCTTTCTAACGTCAATTACGGACAACAGAATAAGGATAGCTCAAATACTAAAATCTTGAAGATTAACGGTATTGAGAACGGTTACTCCAACATATTCTATTTCAGAAGAAAAGAAGGACAATGGGAACTTTACAAGTATGAAGATACAAGTATTTAATAATTACTCTTTATTACCACATAATACATTCGGCTTGAACCTCAAGGCGGCGACTTTTATTGAGTACGCTTCTGTGGACGATCTTAAGGCTTATATAGCCAAAGGAATGCTGGAACCTCCTTTTTTGCATATTGGTCAGGGTAGCAATCTTCTGTTTCTGAAAGATTATGAGGGAACTATTCTGCACTCAGCCATTCAAGGCATTGAGGTAACCGGGGAAGATGAGCGGTTTGTATCTGTCCGTGTGGGCGCAGGTGTGTCGTGGGATGATTTCGTGGACTACTGTGTGAAGCAAGGATGGTATGGTGTTGAAAATCTTTCGTTAATACCCGGAGAAGTTGGAGCGAGCGCTGTGCAGAACATTGGTGCTTACGGGGTGGAAGTCAGTGACCTCATTGCCGCTGTTGAAACCGTTACTGCGGAAGGTGAAGAGCGTATGTTTGGTGTGGCTGAATGCGAATACAGCTATCGGAACAGTATCTTTAAGCGTACTGAGATGAAGTCGCATTTTGTGACTTATGTGCATTTCCGCCTAAGTAAGCAGGAATGTTATCATCTGGAATATGGTAATATCCGGAAATACCTCGAAGCAACGCCCCATTATGATCTGGCGACTGTCCGCAAGGCAATTGTGGATATTCGTAAGAGTAAGTTGCCCGATCCGGAAGTGCTTGGCAACGCCGGTAGCTTTTTTGTAAATCCCATGATTTCGAAAGCACAGTTTGATGAGTTGAGCAAACAATATCCTGAGATGCCTTGTTACGATATGGGCAATGATCTCATTAAAGTCCCCGCAGGTTGGCTTATTGAGCAATGTGGCTGGAAAGGACAGACAATGGGGAAAGCAGGAGTTTATGAGAAACAGGCTTTGGTACTTGTGAATAGAGGAGGAGCTACGGCTGACGATATAGTGGCACTCTCAAACTCTATTATCAAGTCCGTTCATGATAAATTTGGTATAGATATACATCCGGAGGTCAACTTCGTAGGTTAACTATTATGAAAATAAGAATATTAGGAAGCGGAACATCTACAGGCATCCCTGAAGTGGGTTGCACTTGTCCGGTATGTACATCGGACGACTGGCACGATCGGCGCTTGCGAGCTTCTTCTATGATTTATACCGACGATGCAGTGATCTTGATTGATTGTGGTCCCGACTTTCGGGAACAAATGCTGCGGATGCCTATTTTTGAAAAGATTGATGCTGTGCTCATTACGCACGAACACTACGACCACGTAGGCGGATTGGATGATTTGCGCCCGTTCTGTCGCTTTGGTGAGATACCTATTTACGCAAATGCCTTTACTTCTGCCAATCTGCGTTCGAAAATGCCTTACTGTTTTGGTGATCGTAAATATCCCGGCGTTCCTCTGTTTTCGCAAGTTGAGATAGAGGCGAATACTCCATTTTCCATTAATCAGACCGAGATATTGCCTTTTTGTGTGATGCATGGGCATTTGCCTATTCTGGGTTATCGCATAGGCAAACGTATGGCTTACATCACCGATATGCTTACTATGCCCGAAGAATCTTATGAATGCTTGGATGGTCTTGATCTTTTGATAATCAATGCTTTGAGATTTACTCCTCATCCTTCCCATCAGACTATAACCGAAGCTATTGCGGCTGCACAGCGGATTAATGCCCGTGAAACTTATTTTATCCACATGAATCACCATGCCGGTTTGCATCGTGAACTCGAACAACAATTACCTCACAATATTCATTTGGCATACGACGGAATGACGTTGGACTTCTAAGCTTTGTTTGATTAAGCATATCACTAAACATTTTAAGAATAATTTTGTTTTATTAGTGAGATTGTTTATTTTTGTCAAAACTCGAATTCTAGTTACCATGAAAACCCGTCTTTTGATTAGAACAGCTATCATTGTATCCGTAATATTGCTATGTACGGGTTTTGGTATGTATTCCTTGTTTAAGCTAAGTGCCAAAGATTATAACAGAGAAGTAAATCTGTACAAATTAGTCCCCCATGATGCGATAGCGGTACTCGAAACCGACAGGATGGACAAGCTCATTGACGGTGTGAGCAAATTGCAGAGTAGCAAAGACAATCACTTTCTTTATGTATCCGATATATTTGTCTTCCTTAAAAGAAACTTGCATACGTTACTTGATGCCACCCCTCACGGTCTCAGTAGACAAATGAACAAGATGCTTTTGAGTTTTCACGAACCCGATAATCCATCTAACCAAGTGTTATATTGCTCTTTAGGCGAGGGCGATGAAGCAATGCTGGAAGCTTTTATAAAAAAATATTGTTCCACTGTTTTTCCACTAAAGATATTCGAATATAAAGGTGAGGAGATTAAAATATACACTATGCCCGACGGGCGCTTCCTGGCTATGTATATGACTTCTGACCTTTTGGTAGTAAGCCTTCAGAAGCATTTGATAGAGAATGTAATTGATGCACGTCGTTCTAAAAGTTCACTAGCCGATCTACCTTCGTTTAATAAAATACACTTTAAACAAAGTTCGAATGTTGAAGCCAGGGTATATGTCAGGATGAAAACGGTGGAGATGGGTAAACAGTCGGCTGATATTTTCCATCGGGCTAAAATTGGTAGTTGGGGAGAGTTTGACTTAAAATTTAATGATAATGCCATTTATTGCTCCGGAGTTACCCGTGAGTCCGATTCTACAGAAACATTTGTAGGAGTGTTGGCAAAGCAACAGGCTGTCGAAGGATTTGGCGGAGAACAATTGCCTACATCTACTGTTTTTTTCGACTGCTGGTCGGCCTCTAATATGAAAGCGTTGTTAGGTTATACTTCTAAGCAGGTTCGCACCCAGTACGGGGCCAGTGGTATTATGGTTTGCAATAGCGGCATGCTGGATTTTCTTAAAACCCATACAGGCGATCGGATTTCTTCGCTGTTGTTCTATTCTAAAGATACCCTGGATCAAAATTTATGCTCCATTACCAATATTCCTTTGAAGTGCGAAGTGCAGGCAAGAAAAGATTTCCGATCTTTAATCGATACATTGCCTGTGCGTAAAGTTCTGCAATCGGAATCTGATATACCCGTGCGGAAGTTCCGCTATATCGCTTCAGGCTATCCTTGCTACATATTGCCTTGTACCTCTTTGCTCGCCCATTTGGGTGGCTTCGCACAAACCAAGGCGTATGTATATCTCTCTTTCTATAAGGGACGTCTACTGCTTGCTCCCGACGAGAAGAGTCTGTCGAGTTATATCGATGCATTAGAGCATGGCGAAAATCTGAAAACCTTTTCGGATGTGTACAATGAGGTTATCGGGAGTCTTTCTTCGGAGTACAATTTCGTGATGATGGGTGATATGGAAACGCTGTTGGTGCAACCCGATGTTTATGCCAGTCTGATTCCCAACTTCTTCTTCCGGCAGTATGACTTTTTCCGGCATTTCATTTTTGCCGTCCAATTTGTGTATGCCGATGGGGTGGTATATCCTAATATTGTTCTACGCTATAAAAATAAAGCTTGATTTCTTTTTGTCTGATACTGCGAATCTTTTGCAGGTGTTTACATGGTCAGTTTAGTTCAATCAGATTATCAGTTTACCCCCATTACATGGTTAGTTTAGTCCAATTACATGGTTTGTTTTGCTTCATAGCATGCTTACTTTATCCCTGTAATATCCCATTTTTATCCCGCTATTAAATGAACGGGATAAAAATGAGTCCATTACAATATCTTTCATTTAGAACGGCAAGTCGTCTTTGTCGTCTCCTGATAAAAATTCGGGAACTTGGGTTGGAGGGGGAGGAGGTACGGGAGAGCCATTGTTAGAACCGCTTGTAGCATTAACGCGGTCTACCTTCCATGCACGGATACTGTTGAACCAGCGATCTTGCCATTGGCGGGCATCCACATCGAATGAAACATTCAACTCTTCACCCATTTGTATATTAAATTGTTCTATTTTATCTGCTCCGAATACATCGAAACACATTTTGCGGGGGTACATACCATGATCTTCTATCACGTATTCCTGTGCTTTCCACTCGTTGCCTGATTTAGATACTCCACTTCTTGGTTGGAGTATAGCAATGATTTTTCCTGTAAATTCCATCTCGATTTTTTTTATAATGCGGCGAAGTTACAATTTTTTAGGGATATGGATAGTTGTTAGTTGCGTTTTTTATAACTTTCTTTGCTTATGAAATGCCTTTTTTTGTAACTTTGTACATTATACCTCATTGTATGAAGTATTTAAGATAAATATAAAATTTAAAACTCAGAATATATGAAATTTGTCATTTCTAGCACTACGCTTTCCAATCATTTGCAGGCTATAAGCCGTGTTATTAATTCTAAAAACACGTTGCCAATTTTGGATTGTTTACTCTTTGAGTTAAAAGATGGAACATTGTCGGTTACCGCTTCGGATAGCGAGACAACCATGGTGACTAAAGTGGAAGTTAATGAAAGTGATTCTGACGGTCGTTTTGCCGTAGCTGCTAAAACTATTCTGGATGCTTTGAAGGAGATTTCCGATCAACCGCTGACCTTTGAAGTAGATATTAACTCTTTGGAAATCAAAGTATCTTATCAAAACGGTAAGTACAGCTTGATGGGACAAAATGCGGATGAGTTTCCTTTGGCTGCCGCTTTGGGTGACAATGCCGTTAAAGTGGAAATGGACGCACAGATATTATTGGGTGGTATTAACCGCACCGTATTTGCCACAGCCGACGATGAGCTTCGTCCCGTGATGAATGGTGTGTACTTCGATATCTCTACCGAAAATGTGACGATGGTGGCTTCCGACGGTCATAAACTGGTACGTTTCAAAACATTCTCTACGGTTGGTTCCGAACGTGCTGCATTCATCTTACCTAAGAAGCCTGCGGTATTGGTCAAGAACTTATTACCAAAAGAAAGTGGAAAAGTCCTGATTGAGTTTGATGAACGTAACGCCATATTCGTATTGGAAAAATATTCCATGGTGTGCCGTCTGATTGAAGGTCGCTATCCTAACTACAACTCGGTAATACCTCAGAATAATCCGTTTAAAATTACAGTGGACAGATCATTGTTGATGGGTGCCCTTCGCCGTGTTTCCATCTTTTCTTCACAAGCCAGCAGCTTAATCAAACTACGGATGCAGGAAAATCAGATTCAGGTTTCCGCTCAGGATATTGATTTCTCTACTTCAGCCGAAGAAACTTTGGTATGCCAATATGACGGCAATCCGATGAGCATTGGTTTTAAATCGACTTTCCTGATTGATATTCTCAATAACATGGCAGCGGATGAAGTGATTGTCGAGTTGGCCGATCCTTCAAGAGCCGGAGTCATTGTACCTGTGGAGCAGGAGGAAAACGAAGACATCTTGATGCTTTTGATGCCAATGATGCTAAATGATTAAATAATAAATGTGTTGATAAAATATACCGAGTTGGTAAGGTGATATCATACTGCGTAAAACCAGTCCGTCATCGTACCAACTTGTTTCTTTTTCGACCTAAAGTATATGTAATGAAACTTAATTTAAAGAATCCTATTGTCTTTTTTGATTTGGAAACAACCGGAACAAACATAAATTCCGACAGAATTGTCGAAATCTGTTATCTTAAGGTTTATCCTAATGGAAACGAAGAAGCGAAAACTTTGCGTATAAATCCCGAAATGCCTATTCCGGCTGAGGCTTCTGCCGTTCATGGCATTTACGATGCCGATGTAGCCGACTGCCCCACATTTAAAAGTGTGGCTCAAAATATAGCTAATGATATAGAGGGAAGCGATTTGGCTGGATTTAATTCCAATCGTTTCGACATTCCGGTATTGGCGGAAGAGTTTCTGCGTGCAGGAGTTGAGATTGATATGAGTCGCCGTAAGTTTGTGGATGTTCAGGTAATCTTCCATAAGATGGAGCAACGTACACTCTCGGCTGCCTATAAATTCTATTGCGGCAGGAACCTTGAAGATGCCCACTCCGCCGAAGCCGATACCCGTGCCACTTATGAGGTACTAATGGCTCAGCTCGACCGCTATTCCGATCTTCAAAACGACATTCAGTACTTGGCCGACTACTCGAGCTTCAACAAGAATGTGGACTTTGCCGGACGCATGGTGTATGATGATAAAGGTGTGGAGATCTTTAATTTCGGAAAATACAAAGGACAATCGGTTAGCGAGGTTCTGAAACGTGATCCTAGCTATTATAGCTGGATCTTAAATAATGACTTTACGTTGAACACGAAAGCGATGTTGACCAAGATACGCCTTCGTGAAATGATGAATAAATAATATTATGGCAAATTCTTTAAAAGGGAAAAAAATAATATTGGGTATTACGGGTAGTATAGCTGCTTATAAAGCATGTTATATTATCAGGGGATTGATAAAGCTGGGTGCTGAAGTCCAAGTGGTCATCACGCCTTCGGGAAAAGAATTTATCACTCCTATCACGCTTTCGGCTTTGACCGGAAAGCCTGTGATTTCAGAGTTTTTTGCTCAACGCGACGGGACTTGGAACAGTCATGTCGACTTGGGACTATGGGCTGATGCCATGCTTATCGCTCCGGCTTCGGCTTCCACTATTGGTAAGATGGCCAACGGCATTGCCGACAATATGTTAATAACCACTTATTTATCGGCCAAAGCTCCTGTCTTTGTCGCACCGGCAATGGATTTGGACATGTTTGCCCATCCTTCTACTCAAAAGAATCTGGATGTTTTACGTTCGTATGGTAACTTCATTATAGAACCCGGAACAGGAGAGCTGGCAAGTCATCTGGTAGGAAAGGGGCGGATGGAAGAACCAGAAGTCATCATTCAATATCTGGCGGATTATTTCGCTACTCAAGATGGGGATTTGCGCGGCAAAACCATCCTGATTACAGCCGGTCCGACTTATGAAAAGATTGATCCTGTAAGGTTTATAGGCAACTATTCCACAGGAAAGATGGGCTTTTCATTGGCGGACGAATGTGCAAGTCGTGGAGCAAAAGTTTTACTAGTTACCGGCCCTGTGCAGCAACAGACAAAATACGGAAATATCCGTCGTTATGATGTGGAATCGGCCGATCAGATGTATGGTGTCGCAGTGGGACTGTTTGAAAAAGCCGATGCAGCCATTCTTTCTGCCGCTGTCGCCGACTTTACCATTGAACGCCCGGGTACGGAAAAGATAAAGAGGGAAGGAGACGAATTGAATCTTCGTCTTAAACCCACAAAAGATATTGCCGCTTTTATCGGAAGAACCAAGCAAGACGGACAGGTAGTAGCCGGTTTCGCTCTTGAGACCACAAACGAGCAACAACATGCCGAAGATAAACTGGATCGTAAGAATCTGGATTTCATCGTGCTAAACTCCTTGAAGGATGAAGGTGCCGGATTTGGACACGATACCAATAAAGTGAGCATCATCGACAAGAACGGTAAGACTGACTATCCTTTGCGGACAAAATCGGAAGTGGCGAAGGATATTATCGATAGGCTGGCCGTTTTATTGAGAAACAAACGAACTGTGTGATAACGCTATGTTACTTTCGCTTTATATACAAAATTACGCCTTAATAGAGAAACTGGATATAAAGTTTGAATCCGGTTTTTCGGTAATTACCGGTGAAACGGGGGCGGGAAAATCTATTATTCTTGGAGCTATCGGTCTGTTGCTGGGGCAGCGGGCTGATATCAAATCCATTCGTCAGGGTGAAACAAAGTGCGTGATTGAAGCTCATTTTGATATCTCTTCCTATGGCATGCAGTCGTTTTTTGAGAAAAACGAACTGGAATATGAAGACGAATGTATCTTACGGCGGGAAGTGCAAAGCTCCGGTAAAAGTCGGGCGTTCATAAACGATACTCCTGCTTCTGTCACCCAGATGAAAGAGTTGGGGGAACAATTGATTGATGTACATTCGCAGCATCAGAATTTACTGCTGAACAAAGAAGGTTTCCAACTCAAGGTGCTGGATATATTGGCTCGCAATGAGAACAATCTTTCCTCTTATCAATCGGTTTATGGGGAGTGGAAGAATGTTCAATTGGAATTGAATGAGTTGGTCGAACATGCCGGTAAAAGCAGGGAAGACGAAGACTATATCCGGTTCCAACTAGAGCAGTTGGATGACGCGCAACTCGTTGCCGGTGAGCAGGATGAGCTTGAAAAAGAAGCCGATGTGCTGGCTCATGCCGAAGACATCAAGGCCGGTCTCTATCGTGCAGGCAATTATTTCACGTCGGATGAAGGCGGTTTGATTTCTTCTTTAAAGGAAGTAAAGAATCTCATGGCCGATCTGCGACGCATCTATCCGCCTGCCGAGTCATTGTTGGAGCGATTGGATAGTACATACATCGAACTGAAAGATATATCCCAGGAAGTGGTGGCGAACGGGGAGAAGGTGGAGTTTGATCCCGAACGTCTGGAGGAAGTGAATACCCGTTTGAATCTACTTTACTCTTTGCAACAAAAACACCACGTCTCTACCGTGGACGATTTATTGGCTATTGCTGCTGACTATACCACCAAATTATCGGAGATCACTTCCTTTGATGATAAGATACAAGAACTCAAAGACCGTTGCAATTCGCTGTTTGCCAAAGTGACCAAAGAAGCTGAAGTACTTACCAAGAGTCGCGCCGCCGCGGCTTTAGAAGTGGAGAAACACATTGCAGCCAGACTGGTGACACTGGGTATGCCCAATGTACGTTTTAAGGTGGAGATGGGAACCCGTAAGGATCCCGGTTCTTATGGTTCCGATACGGTAAACTTCCTTTTCTCGGCAAACAAGAACAGCCCGTTGCAAAACATCTCTTCGGTGGCTTCTGGAGGCGAAATAGCCCGCGTGATGCTTTCGATAAAAGCGATGATTGCAGGTGCGGTGAAATTGCCTACCATTGTCTTCGACGAGATAGATACCGGAGTTTCAGGAGAAATAGCAGACCGTATGGCGGGCATTATGCAGGAGATGGGGGATATGGAGAGACAAGTCATCAGCATTACCCATTTACCTCAGATTGCAGCAAAGGGACGCATACACTATAAGGTGTATAAGAAAGACGATGAATTTAGCACAAATAGTAATATTATCCGTCTGACTGATGACGAAAGGGTGGAAGAAATAGCCCACATGCTGAGCGGGGCTACCTTGACAGAGGCCGCATTGAACAATGCCAAAGCATTGCTTAGCCGATAGAAAACAAATAAAAATAATTAGTAAAACATACGCATGATTGATAAAAGTGAAATGATTTTCGGTGTGCGCGCCGTAATTGAGGCTTTGCAAGCTGGAAAAGAAATAGATAAGATTTTAGTAAAGAAAGATATTCAGAGTGACTTGTCTAAAGAGCTTTTTGCTGCTTTGAAAGGTACCCTCATCCCCGTACAGCGTGTGCCGATAGAGCGTATCAACCGTATTACCCGTAAGAACCACCAGGGTGTGATTGCCTTTATTTCTTCGGTTACCTATCAAAAAGCAGAAGATTTGGTACCTTACTTTTTTGAGCAAGGTGTCAACCCCGTATTTGTGATGCTCGATGGAATAACAGATGTACGCAATTTTGGTGCGATAGCCCGTACGTGTGAGTGCGCCGCCGTTAACGCCGTTATCATTCCGGCAAAAGGAAGTGTTTCGGTCAACGGAGATGCCATGAAGACTTCTGCCGGTGCTTTGCATACCTTGCCGGTTTGCCGCGAACAAAATCTGAAAAGTACGTTGCAGTATCTTAAAGATAGCGGATTCCATCTGGTAGCCGCAACCGAGAAAGGTGATTATGACTACACCAAAGCCGATTATACCGGACCTGTATGTATTGTGATGGGCGCAGAAGATACGGGAGTTTCTTATGAAAATCTGGCGCTGTGCGATGAATGGGTTAAGATTCCTATGTTGGGTCAGATTGAGTCGCTTAATGTTTCGGTGGCTGCCGGTATTTTAATTTACGAGGCTGTAAAACAAAGAACTAAATAATATGAAAAAGAATTTATTAACGACATTACTATTATGCTTGTTGACTCAATGGAGCATTGCTCAAGCTCCAAAGTGGGTTGATAAAGCCAAACGGGCGGTATTCTCCGTGATTACTTATGATCAGGGTGATAAAATATTGAATACCGGAAATGGCTTTTTCGTGACCGAAGATGGAGTGGCTCTCTCCGATTATGGATTGTTTAAGGGCGCTCAACGGGCGGTCATCATTAACTACGAAGGTGTACAAATGCCGGTAGAGACTATCCTTGGGGCTAACGACATGTATGATGTGGTGAAATTCCGTGTTGGCATAACCGGTAAAAAAGTCCCTGCGTTGACTGTGGCCGGAGTTGCTTCTGCTGTGGGAGCACCTGTCTATCTGCTTCCGTATTCCACTCAGAAAGATCGTTCATTTACCGAAGGTCAAGTAAAAGAGGTGACAAAGGTTGCCGAAAAATACTCTTACTATACGCTTAACATGCGTTTGAAAGATAAAATGGTGAGCTGTCCTTTGATGAATGCCGAAGGAGAAGTTATGGGTCTTGCCCAGAAATCATCCGGACAGGACACGGCCACTATTTGTTACGCGGTAGCTGCCAATTATGCCTTGGATCAAAAGATAAACGTTCTTTCATTCAATGACTTATCACTTCAAAGCATCGGTATCAAGAAAGCTATTCCGGATACGGAAGACCAGGCCTTGGTATACCTCTATATGGCTTCTTCACAGTTGACTCCTGAGAAATATGCTGTTTTGTTGGACGACTTCCTGAAACAGTATCCTACCAGCTCCGATGGCTATTTGCGTAGAGCTACTTATCTGATCTCCTATTCTAAAGGCAATGATTGGATGGACAAAGCTGCGGCCGATTTGGATAAAGCACTTGAAGTGTCAAAACAAAAAGACGATACCTATTTCAATCGCTCTAAATTGATTTATAACTATCAGTTGAGCAAGCCTCAGACTACATATAAGGACTGGACATACGACAAAGCGTTGGATGAAGTTCGCAAAGCCATTGCCATTCAGGCATTACCGGTTTATGCCCAATTGGAAGGTAACATCCTCTTCGCAAAACAAGATTACGCCGGTGCGTCTGCCAGTTATGCCAAAGTAAATGCAAGCACTTTGGCTTCTCCTGCAACATTCTATAGCGCTGCCAAGACAAAAGAGTTGATGAAAGCACCCGCCGAAGAAACATTGGCTTTGATGGATAGTTGCGTAAATCGCTGTCGCCGCCCTATCACCGGAGATGAAGCGCCTTATATTCTGGAACGTGCTCAGATGAGGATGAATGCCGGACAAGCCCGGGCTGCAATGCTTGATTATGACGATTATTTCAATGCGGTAAATGGTAATGTGAATGACATGTTCTACTACTACCGTGAGCAGGCTGCTCTTCAGGCTAAGCAATATCAGCGTGCACTGGATGATGCTACAAAAGCTATTGAACTAAATCCGAAAGAACTTCTTTACCGTTCGGAACTGGCAGTGGTAAATCTTCGCGTAGGCAGATATGATGAAGCAATTAAGGTGTTGAAAGCTGCCATAGCTATCGATCCTAAGTATGCCGAAGCTTACCGCTTAATGGGAATTGCCCAATTGCAGTTGAAGAAGAATGCTGACGCTTGTGCCAATTTTGCTAAAGCCAAAGAATTGGGTGATACCAATGTGGATGCGTTGATTCAAAAGAATTGTAAATAGGAGATAAAAGAACAAGAGCCCTGATTTATCAGAGCTCTTGCCGGGAATCACATTCCCAATAGTTAAGTCTAGGTCTCTATTTTTATAATGCAATTTATTATATATAAAATGTGCAGGCTGTAAGAATACTGCATCTTACAAGTACGAAAAAAGAGACTTTTTTATTAAAGTGTTGAAATCTAAATAGTTGAAATAATGAAAAAAGTAATTTGTAGTCAGAATGCTCCCGGAGCTATCGGTCCTTACAGTCAGGCTATCGAAGCAAACGGCATGGTATTTGTCTCCGGACAACTTCCTATTAATGCTGAAACAGGATTAATGCCGGAGAGCGCTGAAGATCAAGCGGATCAATCATTGAAAAACATAAGCCATATCTTGAGTGAGGCAGGACTAACAATGGCTAGCATTGTTAAGACCACTGTTTTTCTGGCAGACATGTCAATGTTTGCTGCAGTAAACAAGGTCTATGCTTCTTATTTTGACGGCGATTTCCCTGCCCGTTCCGCTGTAGCGGTGAAAGCTTTACCCAAAGATGCCTTAGTGGAAATTGAGTGTATCGCGGTTCGCTAACAAATCGGCAACAATAAAACTACTGCCTCCTATGAAGATAAAGTCTTCGGGGAGGCTTTTTTGTTGCGCAGCCTTAACGGCGGTGGGAACATCTTCATAGCAACTCCCTTTTAATCCGGCTTCCTGTGCCAACTCGGCTAACTCTTTCTCAGGAAGCGCGCGCTTTACGCTTGCTTTGGTAAAGTAATATTCGGCCTCTTTGGGAAGCAAACCCAAGACCCCTCTAATATCTTTATCGTTTACCATCCCGATAACCATGTGAAGTTTCCGGTATTTCTGTGCACTCAACTGCTTCACAATATAAGCAATGCCACCTACATTATGTCCGGTATCACAGATTACGGTAGGGCATTCCTGAAGTTTCTGCCACCGTCCCATTAATCCGGTGATTTCACAGACTTGTGCAAAGCCTTTGCGAACGGCTTCTTCAGGTAGCGTATATCCGGCTTTTATCAGTAGTGGGAGTGCGGTTAATATTGTCCGGGTATTGGGTATCTGGTACAGCCCTTGCAATTCACATACAAGATTCGGGTAACTCTCGGTGGTATTGTCCTCCGCAAAAAATAGAGGTGCATCCATCTCTTTTGCTTTTTGAAGGAATACCGGTTTCGTTTCGGGCGTTGTTTCACCGATGACAACCGGAGTCTGCGATTTGATGATTCCGGCTTTTTCACCGGCTATCTTAGCAAGCGTATCTCCCAGGTATTGGGTATGGTCGAAACTGATATTGGTGATGAGGCATAGGTCGGGACGGATGATATTGGTACAATCCAGTCTTCCCCCCAATCCCACTTCTATTACCGCTACATCAATATGTTGCTCGGCAAAATAGCGGAATGCCATGGCTGTGGTCAGTTCGAAGAACGACGGTTGTAACGGCTCAAAAAAGGAACGTTCCTCTTCTACAAATCGAACGACATATTCCTCACTAATCTGTTCTCCGTTTATGCGTATCCGCTCTCTGAAATCAATGAGATGAGGTGAAGTATAAAGCCCCACTTTGTATCCGGCACTTTGCAAAATTGCCGCCAAGGTATGCGAGCAGGAGCCTTTCCCGTTGGTTCCTGCTATGTGAATGGTTCGGAATGTACGGTGCGGATGTTCAAAATGTTTGTCGAGTGCATGAGTGTTTTCCAGTCCTTCTTTATAAGCCGAACTGCCTACTTGTTGAAACATGGGTACACTATTATATAGGTATGCAAGCGTTTCTTGATAGTTCATCTTTTGAATATTTAACGAGAAAAAAAAGTTATTCTGCGTGTGAATTTGTTATCTTAGAAAACACAAAGATATTAACTAATTAAATCGACTGATCATGGGAGCAAAGAAAAATTTTGTGATTGATACAAATGTTATCCTTCACGACTATAATTGTTTAAAAAATTTCCAAGAAAACGATATTTACCTGCCTATTGTGGTACTTGAAGAGTTGGATAAGTTCAAGAAAGGTAATGATCAGATCAATTTTAATGCCCGGGAATTTGTCCGTGAGCTCGATTTGGTCACTGATGACAACTTGTTCTCCAAGGGTGCTTCTCTGGGAGAGGGGTTAGGAAAACTGTTTGTGATTGCCGGTTCGGTGGATTCTCAGAGAGTCCGCGACTCTTTTCCCGAACGTATTCCCGATCATCAAATTCTTGCCGTAACCGATTGGCTGAACACCAAAAAGCCGAAGATGAAGACTATTTTGGTGACAAAAGATGTGAATTTAAGAATGAAGGCCCGTTCCATTGGTCTGCTTTGCGAAGATTATATCACCGACAAGGTAATCAATATCGATGTATTTGAACACTCCAATGAAGTTTTCGAAGGCGTATCACCCGACTTGATTGATAAGATATATTCCACTAAAGATGGCGTGGATATTAGTGAGTTCGATTTTAGAGAAATACTCCATCCCAACGATTGCTTCATCCTGAAGAGTGATCGCAGCAGTGTGTTGGCTCGATATAATCCCTTCACCCATAGTGTGTCCAAAGTGAATAAGACTAAGAATTATGGCATTGAGCCTCGTAATGCCGAGCAGAGTTTTGCATTTGAGGTGCTGAATGATCCGGATATCCGACTTGTGGCTTTGACCGGTAAGGCGGGTACCGGAAAGACTTTGCTGGCTCTTGCTTCCGCCGTAAGCCAGCTCAGCGTTTACAAGCAGATCTTGTTGGCTCGTCCCATTATATCATTGTCCAATAAGGATATCGGATTCCTTCCGGGTGATGCCCAGGAAAAGGTGGCTCCGTATATGCAGCCTTTATTTGATAATTTGAATGTGATTAAGAATCAATTTGCCAGCAATTCCCCCGAAATAAAGAAGTTGGAAGACATGCAAAAGAGTGACCAACTCGTCATTGAAGCGTTAGCGTTTATTCGCGGGCGTAGCTTGAGCGACACCTATTGCATTATTGACGAGGCGCAAAATCTGACTCCTCACGAAATCAAAACAATTATCACCCGTGCAGGCGAGGGGACAAAAATGATTTTTACCGGAGATATTCAGCAGATCGATCAACCTTATCTGGATAGTCAGTCCAATGGTTTAGTCTACATGATTGACCGTATGCGTGATCAAAATCTGTTTGCCCATATCAATCTGGTGAAAGGTGAGCGTAGTCAGTTGAGCGAACTTGCCAGCAATCTGATGTGATGAAGCAGGGGGATTTCAGAATATTAAAAATGTTCTCTCCTAAAATTTAAAGCCAACTAATTCGTAATGAGTTAGTTGGCTTTGATTATTCTAGTTTAGGGACATACCTGTTTAAACCTCAATCTCTTGTAATGCCGCTTTTATACAGCCTTATTCCGATTGCTTTTTCAACACCCTTAGAAGAATACAGATTCTCACATCATTTATGAAGCGAGAAGTAACGCATGAATTGACTACGTTCAAAGGTGTTGACTCCGTCCAAGTCCTTCACATTCAACCTTCCTTTGAATTCATTAATGCTTTGCATTCCCTTTTGTTCCATCCAAACATTCAGAAAATTCAGATACTGATTGAGCAAGGCATAACTGTTTTGATAGAAAGCGCTGCATATCTCTACTGCTGCTGCACCCGATAAGATTGCTTTCACTACACCTTCCGGACTGTGAATTCCTCCGGACACGGCATAATCCAGTTTATCTACGGCTGCTGAAGCTATTCCAACCCAACGTAGAGACCGTGCCAGTTCTATTTCCGAACTAAATACCGCTCCCGAAATTTGCTTGAGGTGCTCAATATCAATATCGGGTTGATAAAAACGATTGAAAAGCACCACGGCAGCGGCGCCGTTAAGATAAAGCGCATGAATCAAAGCAATAGGATTGGTGAAATTCTTTCCCAACTTCATGATTACCGGGATCTGAACATTACTCTTTACATGTCTGAGAATGTTAACATGGTGTTGTTCGAAAGCACCGAAAGTGTAATCAACATCTGTTTGTAGCGCAAGAATATTGATTTCAATGGCATCTGCTCCTGCAGCTTCTATTTGCTTGGCTACATTCACCCATTCGGTGTCGTGATAACAGTTCATGCTTGCAATAACCGGGATCGGGCATACTTTTTTAGTTTCTCTGATTAGTCCCAAATACTCGCCCAATTGGTTTTCGCGCATGAATTCCACCAGATAATCACTTCCTTCGGCATAAGATCCCATGTCACCCTGCCAATCGGCATCTTTCATGACCTGTTCTTCGAAGAGTGATTTAAGGACTATGGCTCCCGCACCTGCCTCATAAAGTTTTTTATTTTTTTCGGGGCTGTCGGTTAGTCCTGAACTGCTGACAATAATGGGGTTTCTTAATTTTAACCCTGCATAAGTAGTTTCTAATGATGCCATGATAATTAGTTTTATTGGTTATACTTAAATTAAAGTGCCTGATTCGCGTTCAATACCAGTATCTTTCAATACTTGCCCGGTTCAATACACCCTTTCTCCGAAGATATTGCTACCAATGCGTACCAATGTGCTTCCTGATTCAATAGCCAAATGGTAGTCGTGCGACATTCCCATTGACAGCTCTTTGAAAGACTCCATGTCAGTGAACCATTGTTGTTTTACTTCTTTGAAAAATTCGCTTAAAGAACAGAATTCCTTTTTAATTTGTTTGCGGTCATCGGTGTTTGTTGCCATTCCCATTAATCCGCATAGCCGTATATTTTGCAATTCTTTCCAGTCCTCTTTGTGAAATACCTCGCGGCATTCATCGAAACTGAAACCGAATTTAGTTTCCTCTTCGGCTATGTGTATTTGCAGCAGGCAGTTGATCACTTTATCCGCTTTTGCAGCTTGTTTGTTGATCTCAACCAACAGCTTATAGCTGTCCACACCATGAATGAGGCTGACGTAAGGAATAATATATTTTATTTTATTCGATTGCAGATGCCCGATAAAGTGCCATTCAATGTCTTTGGGTAGGCTTTCGTACTTGCCCGTCATCTCTTGCACTTTACTTTCTCCAAAAACTCTTTGACCAGCCTTATAGGCTTCTTCGATAGCTTCATTCGGATGAAATTTGGACACAGCTACCAGTCGCACCCCTTCGGGTAGTTCGCTTAGTATTTGCTTAATATTCTCTTCAATCATAATCATTGCTTCTATTTAGCGTGCTCCAAAAATCAGTTCAATCTTATACCTCCGGTTTATCGTTTGGTTCGGAGCTGTAAGGATATACATCCATAATAGCTGTTTCCGCTACCGATCCAATCTGATAATCTGCCATTGTACCTTTCATACCCTCGTCGAGTTTCTTTACGGCATCTCTTAAATCGGAAGCTTGAACAAGAATTTGGGTTGATGTTTTCTTTTCCGCTCCACTTTTTTCATCCAATGTAATAAATATCAGTTTACATTTGAACCATCTGTCGGCAGCTTCTTCATCACTTGAAAATAATTCGCTGTAGTTGGCCCGTTTAATGTCCGATACGGTGAATTCACCTGATATGAATGGAGTCATCTCTTCAATAATTCGTGCTTCGGCTTCGGTAAAGCTGAGTGCATCTACCAAGTACGGCTCTGTTACTTTTTTATTCATCCCGTTTTCCATTGTCTTCTCGTACCGAATTTTGCACTCGAACCATGTATGCATTGCCATAGTCTGTTTTTAATTTTATTCTAGTTGATAATCTGTTATTTTATACTCTACAAAGATAAACTAAAAATAATAATATTAATCGTTGTGGCGGCTGTAAGATATGAACAAAATATGTAAAGTATTGTATAAGAGGAACTCTTTTTTTAGACTATTATTTTTTGTGGTGATGAACTTTTGGAGAATATGATTTGTTGTTTTGCTATATTAAATTGATAAACGATTAAAAATAAAATTATGTCAACTACAAATTTTAAAGGTGCACCGGTAAAAGTAGCCGGTAAGTTCATTGAAAAAGGAGCTGTAGCTCCCGATTTTGCTTTGGTAAAAACAGATTTATCTTCTCTTTCTTTAAAAGATCTGAAGGGAAAGAATGTAGTATTAAACATCTTTCCAAGCCTTGATACAAGTGTGTGTGCCACTTCAGTGAGAAAGTTCAATAAACTAGCTGCTGGCCTGCCGGACACAGTTGTGCTGGCTGTATCGAAAGATCTTCCTTTTGCTCATGCTCGTTTCTGTAGTACAGAAGGCATTGAGAATGTTATTCCGGTTTCCGACTTTCGTGTTTCTGATTTTGATGTAAAATATGGTGTTCTCATGGAAGATGGACCGTTGGCGGGATTACTTGCCCGGGCGGTTGTGGTAGTTGATAAAGAAGGTAAGGTGGCTTATACGGAGTTGGTACCTGAAATAACCCAGGAGCCTGACTATGATAAAGCTATTGCTGCTCTTAAGTGATGTAGAAATTTCCTTTGTTTAGCCGGGTAATATGAAAATGTTTCTTAGGTGGAACAAAGGATGGTAAAACTAAAAGAGGTTGCTCTAAAGGTATATCACAGACTGCACAGTATTTTAATATTTTTGATTATCACTATATGATTCAGGATAATCTGTGTAGCGGGTGACATTTTTAGAGTAACCTCTTTCTTTTTGCAATATTTTTTTCTTGCCCTTTTGGGTGACTTTATTTTTTCTTCATGCCTTTATAAATGAAGAATCCGATGACTAATATTGTTGCCCCTAAAAAGACATAACCTATCTCGTGACTGTATTCCGTAACTCTTGCCAAAAGTTGTTCTTCTGTTTCAATGCCCGGAACAGTGGAAAGATAGTATCCGATGGATGCTAAAATAATATTCCAAAGTCCTGCTCCAAGAGTAGTATACAATAAGAATGTGCTCAACTTCATCCTTACCAGACCGGCTGGAATGGAAATGAGATGACGGACAGCGGGTATTAATCTTCCGATAAAGGTAGACAGCGCCCCACGCTTATTGAAGAAATCTTCCGAATGCTTTACTTTAGCTTCGTTTACCAGGCACATGTGTCCGAAACGGCTATTTGCAAATTTGTAGACTAATGGACGTCCCAGCAATTTGGCAAGCGTATAGTTGATCAAAGCTCCCAAGTCGGCACCAATAGTGGCAAACAATACAACAAGATAAATATTCAGTTCATGACTAACTGCTGCCTTATATGCAGCAGGCGGAACAACAAGCTCCGAGGGTAGAGGTATGAACGAACTTTCAATGGTCATCAACAAAGTAATAGTCCAATAATTAAGGTTATCCAGACACCACTGAATGAAACTGACAGATTCCATGTTGTTATAGTTGTTTTGTTATTTCAATGCTTTAATGACTTTTTCCATATACGATGCCATGTCTTTGTCATCGCTATTGCTCAATTCGTCCAATACCGCTTCAAATTCCTCCATCTGGAAAGGATTTTGACATCGACTGTTATATTTCACGAAATTCTCTTTATCACGTAGAACCATATAAAGTAGTGCAAGTCTTTCGTTGATCCCTTCATAATGCGGGTCCAGTTCCGATACTTTTTCGAATGCATATTTAGCAAATTCCAAAGCACCCATTTCAAGACTGTGTATTCCTATTTCGTGCCATATATCGGGATGCTGTGATATTTTAATGGCCTTATTCCATGATTCGAAAGCTTTCTTTGAATTATCTTCTTCAAAATAAATCCTACCTTCTATAACATATAGATCTGCTACATCCGGTTCAAGCGTAATTGCTTTTTTGCAATATTGATGTGCTTTGCGCTTCTTCTTCAATTTAGCAAGACATAATGCAGCATGGATATACAAATCGGGCAGGATAGCATAATCATTGATTCCCTCATTGTATTCTATTGCTTTCTCGAAATTATCAAGTGCTTCCTGCCATTCATTCCGCGCCAATTTAGTGTAGGCGAGAAATGTAAATGTGAAATCGGGTGACACACCATTCAGCTCTTTAGCTTTTTCGTAGTTATCTACGGCTTCTTGGTCGTTTCCTAATTGTTGGAAACAATGCCCTTTTAAGATATAAGCGTCTACAAATTCATCATCGCTGATTAATGCATAGTCACATGCTTCTATGGCTTTATCAAGAATACGCTGTTCGAAGTAACACTTCGCCAGCCCAACCCAATATGGAGCGGAGTATGGGTTAATATCTATCAGGCGGTTGTATAGCTTCTCCGCTTCCGGAAATGAATTATCCGCAAATTTCGAATCGGCCATTACCGCTAGATATGCTTCTGAATCGCCATGCTTTTCGGAACCGGTATTTAGCCATTCTATGGCTTTATCCGGAAATCCTACTTCAAGGTACATATAAGCTACATCTATAAGGCTAGTCAGCTCTTCTTTGTCCTCTATTGTTTCTAGCAAATCTTCCGCTTCTCCAATTTCGCCGTCTTCCAGCATGAAATGGGCACGTATAATCTTAGACTCGGATGAATAGATATCATCGAGATTTTCAACAATCTCCCTCGCTTTATCACTTTGATCATCATCAATATAGATATAAGCCTTTTCTATTAATAGAGAGGTGTTGTTAGGATGAAGTTGAAGACCGTAGTCGGCAACCTCAATAGCTTTATTATATTTTCTCTTGACACTGTACCAGTCTGCCAGATCTGCCAGATCATCAGCATCCATGTACAAAGGTTTCTTAGCTTCCCTTGCAGCTTCATACTGTTCGGCAAGTTGTTGTAACTCTTTGTCTCTTCCGGACAGCAGGTTTTTATTGTTCATTTAATGTTTTTACTCCTTTTCTTTACTTGTTTATTTTTCCCCAAGTGTCCTTCAAACCGACTGTACGGTTAAACACCATTTTGTCCGGTGTGGAATCGGGATCTACATTGAAGTAACCGATGCGCTGGAATTGTAAGTAACTGTATGGTTTCATTCCGGCAACGAATTTCTCAATATAGCATTTGGGTAATATTTTCAGTGAATCCGGATTGATGACTTCTTTCATTGCTTCCAATGTGCTGCAATTCTTGGCTTCCGCCACAGCAGCTATTTCATCACGAGGATTCTCTACTTGCCATAATCTATCGTACAATCGAACTTCTGCTTCTATGCAGTGTCCGCAACTTACCCAATGAAGCGTACCTTTTACTTTCCGGCTTGCTTCGGGCATGCCACTGCGGGTTTGAGCATCATATTCGCAATAGACTTCGGTAATTTCACCGTTCTCATCTTTTTTGCAACCCGTACATTTTACGATGTACGCATTCTTGAGTCTGACTTCCTGTCCCGGAGTCATGCGGAAATATTTCTTGGGTGCATCTTCCATAAAATCTTCACGCTCCATCCAAAGTTCACGGCTGAACTCAATGATATGACTACCTTCTTCCGGATTTTCAGGGTTGTTGATTGCTTCCAATTCTTCCACCTGACCTTCGGGATAATTTGTGATAATCAGTTTCACCGGATTAAGCACGGCCGATACACGGGTAGCACGAATGTTCAGGTCTTCGCGTACAGCACTCTCCAGCAATGCAAACTCATTGAGCGCATCGTATGTGGTGTAACCTATTTTGTCGATAAACTTATGTATTGATTCGGGTGAATATCCGCGGCGACGGAATGCACAGATAGTTGGCATACGTGGATCATTCCATCCGTTAACCAATCCTTCTTTTACCAGGATCAGCAGATTACGCTTACTCATAAGAGTATAGCTTAAGTTCAATTTGTTAAACTCGTACTGATGTGGACGATTGTCTTCCAAATCTTTATTCTCTTTCAACCAGTCGATGAAGAGGTCGTATAGAGGGCGGTGGACTACAAACTCCAACGTACAAAGTGAATGGGTAACCCCCTCGAAAAAGTCGCTCTGACCATGTGCAAAGTCATACATTGGGTATGCCTTCCATGTTGTTCCGGTGCGATGATGCGGATGTTTTACTACCCGGTAAATAATCGGATCACGGAAGTGCATGTTGGGGTTGGCCATATCTATTTTAGCACGTAACACCATGGCACCTTCTTCAATCTCACCGCTGTTCATCTTACGAAAAAGCTCAAGGCTCTCTGCGACGGGGCGGTTACGATAAGGACTTTCCACACCCGGTTGGGTAGGAGTACCTTTTTGTTGAGCTATTTGTTCGGAAGATTGCTCGTCAATATAAGCTTTTCCTTCCTCAATAAGGCGGATGGCGAAATCCCAGAGTTGCTGGAAATAATCGGATGCATAATATTCATTACCCCATTGGTAACCCAGCCATTGAATGTCTTCCTTGATTGCTTCCACGTATTCCACATCTTCCTTTGTAGGGTTGGTGTCGTCGAAGCGTAAGTTGCATATACCACCGTGAGAGGCTGCAATGCCGAAGTCCATACATATAGCTTTTGCATGACCGATATGGAGATACCCGTTAGGTTCCGGCGGGAAGCGAGTCTGAACTTTTCCCCCGTTTTTACCTTCTTTCAAGTCCTTCTCTACGATCTGTTCTATGAAGTTGAGGCTTTTTTTCTCAACCGTTTCTTCGCTTTTTATATCTGCCATAATGCTCTAATACTACTATTTGAGCTACAAAAGTATGATATTTTTTTCTTATTCCCTTATTTCACCGGAATATATCCTCCTTTTTTAATAATTTCTTGTCCTGTAGGAGATAGAATGTAATGCATGAGTGAGGAAACTTGTTTTTCTTTTTTTACGTCGTAGTAATAGAATAACGGGCGGACAATAGGATAAGTTTTATTGATAGCTGTCTCCATGCTAGGAAGCGCATAATGCTTTCCGTCGTAGGAAACGCTTAGTGCTTTGACATGCCGTGAAAGGTAAGCCAATCCTACATATCCTATGGCACCTTTTGTCTGGCTAACCGACTGAATGATGGCACCGGTGGCGGGCATGGATAAACTGCCGCTCATATAGTTTTTATTTTTCAGAACGCTTTCTTTGAAGAACTCATAGGTCCCCGAAGATGTTTCACGCGAGTAGACTATGATTTTCCGATCATCTCCGCCGACTTCTTTCCAATTTGTTATCTTGCCACGGAATATACCTTCCAATTGTTCTCTGGTAAGCTTTCTTACCGGATTGGTGGGATTGACTACTACAGCAAGAGCATCATAAGCGATGATAACCTCTTTTATATCTTTTCCGGCAGCTTTCACCTTCATCTTCTCGCTGAATTTAATAGCTCTTGAAGCCATGGCTATGTCTGTAGTTTCATCAAGTAAGGCTGATATCCCTACTCCGGTGCCTCCCCCTGTCACTGTAACACGGGTATTTGAAGTTTGATTCATAAATTTCTCGGCGGTTTGCTGGGCAATAGGCAGTACGGTGTCGCTACCCTTAATACGTTGGGCACTTATATTCGCCGTCAATAAAATAAAACAAATGGATAATAAGGTGATTGCTTTTGTTCTCATGTAACAAATTATTTATGTATTAAATGTATGCTGCATATTCTCATGTTCGTTGTTCCATAATGTCCGACTTGGCAAAATGCGAATAGCCGGATTCTCTTTTTCGTTTACGTTGCAAATAAATAAAACACATATTACAATAACATTACAAGAATACCGATTTTCCTTATTGTAACAAGTTCGTAATATGTTTGAAATCTTTCTTTCAAATGTTAGTCACAGCTTCTTAATACAACTCATGTTCCTTTGCACTTGAAATCTCAGTAAACAGATATGAAGAGAATTTTTGAAAAGATTGTAGAAGGCCTGTTGACCTGCAGCGGTTTTTTGACGAGCATTACTATTTTATTGATCGTTGTTTTCCTCTTTTCCGAAGCTTTCGGCTTGTTCAAAAGCAAAGTTATTGAAGACGGTTATGTTTTGGCATTGCATAAGACAAACCAAGTCAATGATTTATCGCCTGCCCAGATTAAAGGCATCTTTGATGAAGAAATTACCAATTGGAAAGAGGTGGGAGGGGAGGATCTTCCTATTAAGCTTTTCCGACTGGAAGATGTGACACACTATTTTTCCGAAGAGCAACTTGGTGCTACTTATGAGCGTGCGGGGGAACTGATTACCCAATTAGTGGAAAAGACTCCCGGCATTGTTGCCTTTGTCCCCAAGAAGTTTATTGTACGTTCCGATGTGCATCTCGTACATGATCATACCATTTCAATAAAAGATGTATTTGCCGGAGCTGAATGGTTTCCGACTGCCACTCCCGCTGCACAGTTTGGATTTCTTCCTTTAATTACCGGCACGTTGTGGGTTAGTTTGTTTGCCATTCTCATTGCATTACCTTTCGGACTGTCGGTGGCCATCTATATGGCGGAAGTAGCCGATCATCGTGTGCGCAATTTGCTGAAACCCATTATTGAGTTGTTGAGCGGGATACCTTCGGTGGTATATGGCTTCTTCGGATTGATTGTGATTGTCCCCATTTTACAGAATGTATTCAAACTTCCGGTTGGCGAAAGTGGTCTCGCCGGTAGTGTCGTGTTGGCTATTATGGCACTCCCTACTATTATTACGGTGACTGAAGACGCCTTGCGGAACTGTCCCCGGGCAATGCGCGAAGCAAGTCTAGCTTTGGGAGCTTCAAAATGGCAGACCATTTATAAAGTTGTAATACCATATTCGGTATCCGGTATTACTTCAGGAGTTGTTTTGGGCATCGGACGTGCTATCGGTGAGACTATGGCTGTTCTTATGGTGACCGGAAATGCTGCGGTTATTCCACATTCCATACTCGAACCTTTACGTACTATTCCTGCTACTATCGCCGCCGAATTGGGTGAAGCACCTGCAGGTGGAGCACATTATCAGGCTCTATTCTTACTGGGTGTGGTGCTGTTTTTCATAAGCTTACTTATTAACTTTACCGTTGAGGCCGTGTCGGCCAGGCAGTGGAAGTAGAAGTATGGGGAATAATAGAAAAACAAATAATGGCTTTGGGCTGATTGAAATATAAAAGTTATGATAAATAATAGAAAACACTTTTCACAAAGTATTGCTTTTGGTACTTTCAGATTTCTGAGTCTGATGGTCGCCGGAATACTGTTTGCCATTCTTGGATTTATTATATATAAAGGTATCGGAGTTATCAACTGGGAATTTCTGACCACCGCCCCCACCGATGGAATGACTGCCGGAGGTATTTGGCCTGCCATTGTGGGTACATTCTACTTGATGGTGGGAAGTGCTTTGTTTGCTTTCCCCGTAGGAGTGATGAGCGGCATATATATGAATGAATATGCTCCGCGTGGCTGGGTGGTACGTTTTATCCGTGTGATGACAAATAACTTAAGTGGTATACCGTCTATCGTTTTCGGACTATTTGGTATGGCATTGTTTGTCAATTACCTCGGATTCGGTGACAGTATTCTTGCCGGTTCACTAACCCTCGGCTTACTCTGTGTTCCTTTGGTGATAAGGACCACCGAAGAAGCTTTAAAAGCAATTCCCGACAACTTGCGTGAAGGAAGTCGTGCATTGGGGGCTACCAAGTTACAGACAATCTGGCACGTTATTTTGCCTATGGCAATGCCGAATGTGATTACCGGGCTGATTTTAGCTATGGGACGTGTGTCTGGCGAAACGGCACCAATCTTGTTTACCTGTGCCGCTTACTTCTTGCCGAAGTTACCGAACAGTGTATTTGACCAGTGTATGGCCCTGCCTTATCACCTTTATGTTATTTCAACAAGCGGCACTAATATGGATGCCCAATTGCCTTTGGCTTACGGTACGGCATTAGTGTTGATTGTTATCATTCTTTTTGTAAATTTACTGGCAAACGCACTGCGTAAATATTTTGAGAAAAAAGTTAAGACTAACTGATAGAATTCATGAATAAAATTGAAACTAATAATGTAAACTTCTGGTATGGTGATTTTCATGCATTGAAAGATATCAGCCTGGATATTGAGGAAAAATCGGTTGTAGCCTTTATTGGTCCATCAGGTTGTGGGAAATCGACCTTTCTGCGTTTATTAAACCGGATGAATGACCTTATTCCCAACACTCGTCTGACCGGAGATATTTTGATTGATGGACAAGATATCTATGATAAGGATATTATGGTGGATGAACTGCGCAAGAATGTGGGAATGGTATTTCAGCGTCCTAACCCTTTTCCAAAAAGTATTTTTGAAAACGTAGCTTACGGCCTTCGGGTTAATGGGGTGAAAGATAGCGATTACATACGACACCGTGTGGAAGAGTCACTGAAAGGAGCTGCTTTGTGGGATGAAGTGAAGGATAAGTTGAAAGTTTCGGCGTATGCCCTTTCGGGGGGACAACAGCAACGTCTTTGCATCGCCCGTGCCATGGCTGTGTCTCCATCTGTTCTGCTGATGGACGAACCGGCATCGGCACTCGATCCTATCTCCACGGCTAAAGTAGAGGAACTTATTCATGAATTGAAGAAAAATTATACGATTGTGATCGTGACCCATAATATGCAGCAGGCAGCTCGTATTAGTGATAAAACGGCTTTCTTTTATTTGGGTACAATGGTTGAATTCGGAGAGACAAAGAGAATATTCACCAATCCGGATAAGATAGAAACGCAAAATTATATCACCGGACGTTTCGGTTGATTGTCTCTTGAAATAAATAATTAAGAAATTATATAGAGTCTATGGTAAAGTTTATAGAATCAGAACTCGTCTTACTCAAGAAGGAAATAGACGAAATGTGGAATTTGGTTTACAATCAGCTTGACCGCGCCGGTGAGGCTGTTTTGACATTAGATTCGGAATTGGCCAGGCAGGTGCTTGTACGTGAGCGGCGTGTGAATGCTTTTGAGTTGAAGATAGACAGTGATGTGGAAGATATTATTGCTTTGTACAATCCTGTAGCTATCGACTTGCGTTTTGTGCTTGCCATGCTCAAGATCAACACCAACCTTGAACGCCTAGGTGACTTTGCCGAAGGAATTGCGCGGTTTGTACTCAATTGTAAGGAACCGGCTCTTGACGGCGAATTACTTAAGCAACTTCGTCTGGATGAGATGTTGGAAGAAGTACTCTCCATGCTCGAATTGGCTAAGAAAGCCTTGCAAGAAGAAAGTCTTGAACTGGCTACTTCTGTCTTTGCCAAAGACAACTTACTTGATGAGATCAACGCTTCTGCACCTGTAGTACTGAGCGATTATATCACCAAGTATCCCGAAAGTGTACAGATGTGTCTTAATCTCGTAGGGATCTTCCGTAAGTTGGAACGATCGGGTGATCATATTACAAATATTGTAGAAGAAATTGTATTTTACATTGATGCTAAAGTGTTAAAACATAGAGGGAAAACTGAAGAGGAATATTCCAGTGAGAAGTAAAAAAACGACCGGAATAGCCTTTTTATAATCTTTTTAGTGATTATTACAAAAAAGATTATATATTTGTCAGTGAAAACGGATGCGAAAGCAGAAGCGCCTTTAAATCATAATAAAACCAAATTATTTTCAAAAAGATGTTATAAGACATATCTTTTTATTTGGCTAATTATTTTAAAAGCTTCTATATTTGCACCGTTATCCTGAAAACAATCTTTTTACCTTAAAAAAAACTAATACCTATTGAAAACTGAAAATGGGGCTTTGTGAAAAGCCCCATTTTTATTGTTATAACCCATCTCCTTCCCCTATATCCAAAAAGGGGATTATACCGGATCATACCGAAATTCTGAGGGATTACGATTTTAAGCATAAATTTTTGATAATCTGAATAAGAAGGATACATCTAGACAGGAAGAACTCTCTTTACTACTCCTCTGAAACATGCTCTGAAGGTGTTTGTCTTAGTATTAAAGGCTTCAACCGTGAAGTATTTGAATTTTGAGAATGCATCATTCAATGAATGTCTTCAGAAAATATTCTTTGTGTCGTAGCTTAAATCTAAAGTCGTATTATAGCTTCCGTGCTTCTCTTTATGTATAGAGGAACCGCAGCCCTTTGGTTTTCAAACCGTAGGGCTTTGCTATGCGAACCGTAGCGCTTCGGTATGGGAACCAAAGGGCTACGGTTCGGCAATGGAAGCTCTTAAAGAGGAGTTCTCAATCCTTCAGAATCTCGGAGTGATCCTTTATCTGATAGCGAACATTTCTCTTTAATGAAGCCCTCCAAGAATTATAACTGAGCCAAAGAATCATATTGAGATTTACATCATTAATAAGTGGTTTCACAGGAATATTGATCTGTATTTGTGGTAACTACAAATGCGAATCAGGTACTCGTGTACAGCTTTTCTTATGGGCTATCTTTTTGCTTAATCTTTAATAAGCGCTTGTGAATCTCGAAATATTCATGTAGGTTTGCATTAGCTATCTCCACTTGCAAAATGCACAGACCGGAGATAAAATAGAATCTTAACTTAATATTGTTTATTATGTTTTCCGGAATAATAGAAGAGTGTGCCACACTTGTGGCGTTGGTTAAAGAGCAGGAAAATGTTCATTTCACTTTTAGATGCTCCTTCGTTAACGAATTAAAGATTGATCAGAGTGTATCTCATAATGGTGTTTGCCTCACGGTGGTAAGTAAGACGGCTGATACCTATACTGTTACCGCCATGAAAGAAACGTTGGATCGTTCCAATCTCGGAGTTTTAAAGATAGGGGATGAGGTCAATGTGGAGCGTAGCATGATTATGAACGGTCGCCTCGACGGGCACATCGTCCAAGGGCATGTAGACCAGACTGCAACTTGTGTGGATGTACAGGATGCCGACGGAAGTTATTACTTCACTTTCCGTTATGCTTTTGATAAAGAAATGGCTAAACGTGGATATATAACTGTGGATAAAGGCTCGGTGACAGTCAATGGAGTTAGCCTTACGGTTTGCAATCCGACTGAAGATACTTTTCAGGTTGCCATTATACCTTATACTTTTGAGCATACCAACTTCCATCACATCAAGCCGGGAAGCATCATAAATCTTGAATTCGATATTATAGGCAAATATATCAGCCGTATGATTCAATATCACGACTGATATTTGTGCGGTTCAAAAACTAAAGATGAATATGGATTTTTTGCAATTGGTGACTGCCCGCCAAAGCGACCGGGCTTTTGATAAGACGCGTGCCGTGGAAACGGAAAAACTTGACCGTATTCTTGAAGCGGCTCGTCTGGCTCCTTCGGCATGTAATGCCCAGCCTTGGAAGTTCGTTGTGGTAAACGACGAAGAACTGGTGCAGAAGGTAGGTAAGGCGGCTAGTGGCATGGGTATGAACAAATTTGCCAAAGATGCTCCTGTACATATCTTAGTGGTTGAAGAATCGGCGAATATTACTTCTTCTTTGGGATCGAAGTTAAAGAACAAGCATTTTCCGTTGATAGATATCGGTATAGTTGCCGCTCATATTGTCCTTGCAGTAGAGAATGAGGGATTGGGTTCCTGCATTGTGGGGTGGTTTGATGAGAAGGCAATGAAGAAAGTGGTGGGGATACCCGAATCGAAGCGTCTGCTCCTTGACATTATTGTCGGTTACCCTACAAAGGAAAAGAGGAGGAAGCTTAGAAAAGATAAAGAGAAAGTTGTTTCTTACAATAAGTACTAAAGTCTCACTTTATGTGTTACTGAATATAAAAAAATCAGGCCGTCTTTAAAAGTTATATTAAGACGGCCTGATTTATGTTTTGAGATTACTACAAGATATTATTTCTTTTTAGGATATCCCACCGGATTATTCATCAACAGTAATTCCGTATCTTTCAGTTTCAACACCTTTTTAAGAGTGGTTTTATCCATGGTAGCGCGCGGAACCGTAGCCAGCCCTAATCCGGAGCAAGCCAGATTGATGTTTTGGCATACAATACCTACATCAACAGAAGCCATCAGTTTGGCATTCTCATCAATGTCTTTTCCGAATGGAGTTAAGTCGGCTGCAAGAACAATGCAGAGCGGAGCGCTTTTTACAAAATCCTGTCCACCTGCTACCGCACCGCGATAATCACCTTCGGTAAGCAGCGATAAAGCGTGTGCTTTTGCATCATACAAATAAGCCCCTTCCGGCGTAATGACATAGACATTCACTTCGCGGAAGTTACGGCATGAGGGAGCAGTACGTTTTCCATCGGGACGGTTAAGTCCGTTGGCTGCCCATAATAGGTTCGAAATATCTTGGGGGAGAAGCTTGTTTGCAGCATATCCACGTTCCGAATGCCGATCGTTGAGTGCTTTCATAATGGCAGTTCCGGTTGTTTTGTTGGGTGCCGGTAACTTAATCTGCTTCATATCCTGAGCATTGATGGTGGATAACAAAAAGAATGCAGCGATAATAAATGATATTCTCTTCATACGATTACTTTTTTTTATTGTTAATATTCTCTGTTTACAGGTAATGCAGCCTATTGCTTATTACCCGCTTTATCTTTTTACTTCATTATATCTAATTTCTATACCTATCTCCGTTGTTTCAATATAATTATGTGATCAGCCTTTTTATGATGCAAGCGCATTTATCTGATAAGCTCGTCTCGCTTTATGATGCATGCATATTCTTCTATAACTATATTGCTGGCTTCTCTTTCTGGCAAATACATACTGTTCAGATATGTGCGTCTTTTAACAGCGAATATATACTATTCAGGCATGTACGTCCTTTTTTATAGCGAGTATATACTGTTCAGCTATACACGTTCTGTTTTAAGATGCAAACATACTTATTTTTTCAAGTATATTTCTTTCCCCGTTTTATTACTTTTGATGGCAGCTTCCAATATCTCCACTACAATCATATTATTTTCAAGCGAAGACAGATCGGTTGGCTTTACTTTCAACTCACCTCTTACGGCTGCCTTCAAGTAACGGAATGAGTCGTTGTATGGTGTGGGAAGTGCTTCAGCGCTAAATTTGGTTTCTTTCTTATTCGCGTAAACGCGCATGTCCGTCGCATTATCCTGATAGATATAACCTTTGTCTCCATAGATGTGCATGTCTTTACGGCTTATCGGCCAGTTCCACGAAGCCATGATGATGGTGGTCGTATTCGGGTATTTCAGTACGATGGTTGCGTCATCATCCACTTTAGGATAGACCTGTGGCTTTTGTTGTTTCAGTGTGGCATATACGCTGATAGGCTTTTCACCATTCATCAACCATGTGCTCAGGTTTACACCATAACATCCAAAGTCAACGACTGCTCCACCGCCGTTGAGCACCGGGTCAGTCAGCCATCTAAGGAATTCAGGGCTGCAACCTATTTCTGCCGGTCCCTGATGTCCGTCGTAGACATTTATTCTTGATATTCTTCCTATTGCATTTTCATTCTTAACCAACTCATATGCTTTATGATTTGAAGGATACCATGTTGTTTCGTAGTTAGTCAGCACCATGATATGATATTTCCGGACCAGTTCCTCAATACGTTTAGCCTGTGCGGTGGTTGTAGCCAAAGGTTTCTCCACCATTACGTGTATTCCACGCTGTGCACAAGCCTCTATAACCCTTAAATGGTCGTAGATATCTTCGTAGACAATTACAGCTTCGGGCTTTTTCTTGTCCAACATTTCATCAAGATTCTGAAAGAAAGATTCCTTGTCGACCTTTGCCCTGAGCATTTTGTTATTCCACAGAGTGGTGTCCTTTTCAGCTACACCAACTACTTCGAAATCTCCGCGATTGAGGCGCGAAAGTACTTCCCAAAGATGTCCATGCGAAAGTCCCGCCACTCCTAAGCGAAGCGGTTTATCATTTTGGGCAGATGCAATTACTGCCACTGACATGAAGATTGAAAGAAATAAAATCTTAATCGGATTCATAAATTTAATATTGTTTTTCTACCTATTTATCTATAGCATGTGAAAATAGTCTTTTGTTTATTTAGATGTTATATACAGCTAATCAAAGCGAAAAATGAATATTTCAAAACGAAATAGACAGTATTAGAGTTCCTTTCTTGGGGAAATTGTTATGAGAAGTAACTTGCTCTAAGCCTCGAACCAGCTATGATACTTTTATATTGTATAATAAGACGCTTCTACAAATAGAAAATTATCCTAGAGCTTATTTCTGCTTAGGTCGTCCGTTTATAAGTCTTTGAGCAATATTTCACTCGAATTTTTGTAATAATCTTCTTTTGCCTTCATCAAAACTTTCCATTCCCCGTTGAATACATTTTCCCGATCTATCTTGAAATCTTCCGAACCATGCGAATCCAATCTGTTTAGCAGGGTGGCGACATCTAATTTATTGATGTCCATGGATGGCTGATAAGCAATGTCTTCACTCTTTTCGTCCACTACTGTTTCATGTATCAAGTTGATTTCTTGCAGTTCATAGAGTATTTGGTAAGTCAGGCGGATCGGTATCTGGCAATGTTCCGATATCATTTCAGCATTATAAGGCTCTTCGTTTTTTTCGAAACGTTTTGCAATGAGCGATAAAACCAAAATAGAAATAAAGTCGCGGTACCGGCGACTTATATTCTGGGTATCTTTATCGAAACTGAAATTGTTGATGTTTTGTCCGGCATAAGTCAGTTCCACTCCAAAGAGGCAGATAGTCCATGAAGTCTGCAGCCAGAGTAAAAACAAAGGTAGAGCAGCAAAGCTACCGTAGATAGCATTATAATTTGATACCCATAACTGCCCGCTGATGTATAGATACTGAAAAGCCTGATGTGCCGTGCCCGCAATGATTCCCGAAATAAAAGCATGTCGGAATTTAACTTTAGTATTAGGCATGAAAATATACAATCCGGTAAACATTAGCCAAGTCAGGGCAAAAGGAATCATGCGGATGAGGAACTTTAAAATAGGTGCTAGAAGAATAAAGTCTTCTAGATTTTTGAGTACGGTACTCATAAAGATAGAAAGACCGGCCGACACCACAATGAGTATAGGCATCAAAAGAAACATCGAGAAGTAGTCGGTGATTTTCCGGTACATGCTCCGGGCTTTCTTCACTTGCCAGATTCTGTTGAATGTGATTTCTATACTGCCGATCAGGTTAAGTACCGTCCACAATAACATGATTAAACCCACTCCGATAAATACACCGTTTTTTGTCTGCGAAAGGTAGGACTCCACTAACTTAAGTATAACTTCGGTCGTTTCGCTGGGACCGCCGAATCCTGTACGTATCTGGGTTTCCATTAGATGATCGAACCCGAATCCTCTTGCTATGGCAAATATAATGGCTAAAATTGGAACGATGGCCAGCAATGTGCTGTAAGTTAATGCGGAAGCTTTGTTCATCAGTCGCTCGCTGATGAAGCGATTGACTGCTAAATAAAAGGTTTTGATAATGGTATAGATGGAGAAAGTCCTGCTAGTGACTTCACTTTCCGTGATACGCCAAATGTCGTATGTCAGGAATTTCCAAAGAGCGGCGATACGTTGACTCATAATTAAAGAATAATTATATATGAGTAATGAAGAGTAGGGGATGCTCTTCATCTCTTGGTTTTATATAAAAAAGCAGTCGGTCTGTAAGCCGGGTTCTGTTCCTTACCGATAAAGATAAGGTGTCTGTCATTTATCTGAACCGCATGTTACCATGAACGGCTTTAGCGGTCTACCCTCCGGCATCGGGCGGGCAGCCCTCAAACGCCGGTATACATGACCTTACAACTCCTAAGACGCACAGCCCTTATGTCACCATAAGACTGGTGGGCTCTTACCCCACCTTCTCACCCTTACCTTTTCCGAAGATCAGGCGGTCATTTTCTTCTACGTTACTCTACCCTCGCGGACAGCTTTCTGTTAGGAAGTAGGATGCCCTGTGTTGCCCGGACTTTCCTCATACGTCATTGACGCAAGCGACAGACCGACCAACTGCTAATGGGTGCAAAGATACAATATTTTAGCTACATATTTAGTGACAACGGCATTGTATGCTATTTATTTCTTTTTTACCTTTTCATTTTGACATTATTTCTTTAGTTAAAAAATAACAGAGACTTATTGACCGTTCAATTCTTTTGTTATTCGGATTCGGCATTAAACTCTCTAATTAAACGCTTCATAACTAATGTTTGTTTTATTTCGGAATAAAGCCCACTGTTTCAGAGACACTATTCTCGCTTTAATTTATAGTTTACGATTTGATGAGGCTTTCAACCTCGTGGTGTGTTCTTCGGGAAATTAGAATCTATAATTATCAAAATGCTTAAAATTGCTGAAAAAGTGTATCGCAAATAGAATAAATTTATAACTTTGCTAACACTAATAATCCCTAAATTCTTAAAGGCGATGAAAAAAATGTTCCTTTTATTATCCCTGCTCATATTTTTAAGTTCAAGTGCGATGGCTTTGGAAAATGGTGACAAAATTCTTCCAGCAAATATAACACAGTTGTCCGATAGCATTAAGCAAATTTACGCTCCTGATAAGCGCGTGGCACTGTTTGATGTGGACTATACCGTAGGTGGACAGAATGTGATGGTGCGTGGAGTAACGACTGTGGCGGAAGCTAAAAAAGCTTTGATAGCCGGACTCACAAAAGCAAATTATAAAATAGTGGACTGCCTACAAGTTTTACCGGACAGCGAAGGGCTGAAAGGAAAAACTTATGGTATTGTCAATTTGTCAGTCTGCAATATTCGTGTGGATGCCGACTTTTCTGCGGAAATGACAACTCAGGCTTTGCTCGGTATGCCGGTGAGGATTCTACAGCGTAAAGGTTGGTACCGCATTCAGACTCCGGATAATTATATTGCCTGGGTCTATTCAACTGCCGTGTATCCTGTTACTGAACAAGAGTTGCATGCATGGAACGTCGCCGAAAAGGTTGTGGTGACTTCACATTACGGTTTTGTTTATTCCCGTCCTGATCAGAACTCGCAGCCGGTATCCGATGTCGTATCGGGAAACCGATTGAAAATAAACGGAGAACAGGGGAACTTCTATAAAGTATCTTATCCAGACGGTCGTACAGGATATATTGCGAAATCCATTTCGATGCCCGAGAAAGAATGGCGGGCTGGTTTGAAACAAGATGCAGCGAGTATTATCAGCACTGCCCACACGCTGTTTGGTGTACCCTATCTTTGGGCGGGTACTTCTTCGAAAGGTGTCGATTGCAGCGGATTTATGCGTACTGTATTATTTCTGCACGACATCATTATTCCGAGAGATGCTTCGCAGCAGGCTTATGTGGGTTCGCATATTGATATCGCCCCCGATTTCTCTAATCTCAAACCGGGCGATTTGATCTTCTTTGGCCGTAAAGCTACTGCCAGTCAGAAAGAACGGGTCGTTCACGTAGGAATGTATATAGGTAACAAGCGTTTTATTCATTCACAGGGAAGCGTACACGTCAGCAGTTTTAATCCTTCCGACGAGCTTTATGATGAATATAATTTGGGGCGTTTACTCTTTGCCGTTCGCTTCCTCCCATATATCAATAAGCAGCCGTTGATTAACACGACGTTGACCAATTCTTATTATAGAAAATAAAAGCGACGAATAAACTAAGAATGTAGTATTCTTGGTATGAAAAACTATTTAATTATGTGCTTCGACTTACGTTACAATACAAAAATCTGAATATATGCAGAACAGAAGAGATTTTCTGAAGACAGCAGCCTTGGCCGCTATCGGATCCGGTGTGGCAATCAATAATATGTTTGCCGGGAATGGCGGTTCACCTGCGCCTTTTTCAATTAATAAACAAGGAGCAACTCCAAAGATGAAACTTAATTTCTTTGCTTATGAATTGAAGTTGCATCACGTATTTACCGTGGCGACTTTTTCGCGTAGCACTACTCCCGATGTTCAGGTTGAGATAGAATATGATGGCATTACAGGATATGGTGAAGCTTCCATGCCTCCATATTTGCAACATGAGTTGGGTACAGTGGATAGTGTATTGGCTTTCCTGAAGAAAGTACAGGATACTATCGGGCAATTCTCCGATCCTTTCCAGCTAGAGGATATCCTGGCTTACGTAGATAAACTTTCACCCGGCAATGCCGCAGCCAAAGCTGCCGTAGATATTGCTTTGCACGATCTGGTTGGTAAAATGTTGGGTGCACCTTGGTATAAAATTTGGGGACTGGATAAAGATAAAGCTCCGTCGACTACTTTTACTATCGGTATAGATACTCCGGATGTGGTTCGTGCTAAAACTAAGGAATGTGCCGATCAATTCAACATACTGAAAGTGAAGTTGGGGCGTGATAACGATAAAGAAATGATTGAAACAATCCGTTCCGTTACCAATTTGCCGATTGCCGTAGATGCAAATCAAGGTTGGACAGATAAGCATTATGCACTTGATATGATACATTGGTTGCACGATAAAGGCATTGTAATGGTGGAACAGCCTATGCCTAAAACGCAGCTGGACGATATTGCTTGGGTTACACAGCAAAGTCCTTTGCCTATCTTTGCAGACGAATCTTTGCAACGTCTGTCTGATGTGGTTGGCCTTAAGGGAGCTTTTACCGGAATAAATATCAAATTGATGAAATGCACCGGTATGCGTGAAGCTTGGAAGATGCTCACGTTGGCCCGCTCGTTAGGGATGCGCGTAATGGTGGGGTGTATGACGGAAACTTCATGCGCCGTTTCTGCTGCCGCACAACTTTCTCCTGCTGTCGACTTTGCCGATCTTGACGGTAATCTGCTGATTGCCAATGACCGTTTCCGTGGTATGGAAGTGGTGAAAGGTAAAATAACCCTGCCTAATCTGCCGGGTGTGGGCATCATTAAACTGTAAGACTCTTCTTACAGCGACATTGCGGAATAAGTAATCGACTAAAGCTAACTCATTATGAAAAGACTGGTTTATTTATTTGTGTTCTTTCTGGGCCTTTCGGCGTGCTCCACCAAACCGGTGACGAAACCTTATAAATGGGAAGATGATTTGCATCAACGTTTGCTGAATGATTTTTGCCTCACAGAGTCGCAAGTGAAAGATTATATTCGTAAGTATATCCCCGACGTGACTGATGAGCAAATGCAAAAATGGGAAGCTTCGGGAGCATTGGAGTGTATGACGTTGGATGGCGAGAAACGTTTTTTTCGTAATTCCGGTCCTAATTTATTTCGCGTTGACACCACTTGCAATAATATAAAAGTAGCAAAAGAGGGTAATGTGCCTAGTGGAAGTGAGAAGGTGAATATGGATAACCTTCCCGAAATAATTACGGCGGTGAAGAGTAGCCAAAATTCGATTGCCGCTCCTAAACGTATGCGGATAACCTATACGCTGACAGTTGATAGCAATGCCGTACCCGCCGGAAAAATTATTCGTTGCTGGTTACCTTATCCGCGCACCGATGTTGCCCGTCAAAAAGATGTGAAGTTTATCTCTGCAAGCGAACCGCAATATACCTTTTCTCCAAGAGATTGCATGCATAGTACACTCTACATGGAGAAGCAGGCTCGATATAATGAGCCTACTGTCTTTTCGGAAACATTTGAATATACATCTTGTGGTGAATGGCATCCTGTTAAGCCTGAAGATATACAACCTTATGATACCACTTCTGTGTTATATAAACAATATACTTCACCACGCGAGAAACATATTGTCTTCTCCCCGAGGTTACGTCAGTTGGCTGCACGCCTTACGGCTGGTGAGACGAATCCTTATTTCAAAGCTCAGCGTATTTTCCGTTGGGTGAACGATCACTTTCCATGGGCATCAGCTCGTGAATATTCTACGATTGAAAATATTCCCGAATATGTGTTGGATAACCATCATGGCGATTGTGGACAAGTAAGCCTGCTCTTTATCACACTTTGCCGTATTAGTGGCATTCCTGCCCATTTTCAAAGTGGTTTTATGATGCATCCCCGTGCATGGAATCTCCACGATTGGGCTGAAGTCTATTTTGAAGGTGTGGGTTGGATACCGGTCGATCAATCATTCGGCGTACCAACGTTTGCCCGCAATGCTGATGAAGAGTATTTCTTCTTTGGTGGCATTGATTCGTGGCGTATGGTGGTGAATAATGATTACGGCATGCCGTTGGTTCCTGCAAAAAAGTATCCGCGTAGCGAAACGGTTGATTTCCAACGTGGAGAAGTGGAGTGGGATGGGGGTAATATTTACTTCCCCAAATGGAATTATCACATGGATATAGAGTACTTAAATTACTGACAGTTCGTACAAAAATGTAAAATTGTCACACTCTGCCGTTAATCGCTGTTAAGCCCCGGATATTCACTGTTAAAAGAGAACAAAAAAACATGACATGCAGAATAACAGAACAGTTTTTGTCGTTATTTTAACTCCACAATGTTAAATCAATCTTGAATATTAACAGTTTAAAAAGACTAAAATAGTATGAAACAGACAACGAAAAACATTCTTGGAGTCGCTGCTATTGTGCTCCTTAGTTCGGGAGTAGGAGGATTCACAGCTTATAGAGTATTGCAGAAAGCAAGACCGGCTGCATTCAGTGAATTGTTTCAGCAAAATCCCGACAACATGCGTTTGGCTGCCTATGGCACACCGGCACAACCGGTCGATTTAACTCAGGCTGCCGAGGCTTCCATTCATGCGGTAGTACACATTAAAGCAACTCAGTTGAGTAAGACACAAACCGTGCAAGATATGCCGGATATCTTCGACTTCTTTTTCGGTGATGGTCGTGGAGGTCAGCAACGTCAGATACAAAGCCAACCTCGCGTAGGATTCGGTTCGGGAGTTATTATATCTAAAGACGGTTACATCGTTACCAACAATCACGTTGTTGATGGTGCGGATGAATTGAGTGTGAAACTAAATGATGGTCGTGAGTTGCAAGCTCGCGTTATAGGAACCGATCAGAGCACGGACTTGGCATTAATAAAAGTGCAGGGAGATGATTTTCCTACTATTCCCGTGGCTAACTCTGATGATTTGAAAGTTGGAGAATGGGTTTTGGCTGTAGGTAATCCATTTAATTTAAGTTCTACTGTGACTGCCGGCATTGTCAGTGCAAAGGCACGTTCAATAGGTCCTGCCACCGCCGATGGTAAAGCGGCAGATATACAGTCGTTCATTCAGACTGATGCTGCAATCAATCAGGGAAATAGTGGTGGAGCTTTGGTAAATGCCCGTGGAGAATTAGTGGGTATAAATGCCATGTTATATTCACCTACAGGTGCGTATAGTGGGTATGGTTTTGCTATTCCATCCAATATCATGACTAAAGTTATTTCGGACTTGAGGCAATACGGTACAGTGCAACGTGCATTGCTTGGTATAAAGGGCGGAACATTGGGCACAGACCTTCAATTGGATGATAAGGTCAATCAGGAGATGAAAGACAAGATTGATAAGTTGGGAGTAAAAGAAGGCGTTCTTGTTGCTGAGGTTGTTGAAAATGGCGCTTCTGCCGGAAAACTGAAAGTAGATGATGTTATCGTAGGTGTCAATGGTAAAAAAGTTCATCAATTCTCCGATCTGCAGGAAGCTCTTTCACAATATCGGCCCGGTGATACTGTAAAGGTTAAAGTTATTCGCAATAAGAAAGAAGAAGAGGTTAGCATCACACTGAAAAATGAACAGGGAAACACTAAAGTCGTGAAAGAAGCTGGTATGGATATACTTGGAGCAGCTTTCCGTCCTGTACCCGAAGACTTGAAAAAACAGCTCAACTTAGGTTATGGTTTACAAGTGAGTGGTGTGAACGGTGGTAAAATGTCGGAAGCCGGCATACGTAAAGGTTTTATTATTCTGAAAGCGAATAATACCGTAATGAATACGGTCGACGATTTAAATAATGTGATGAAGGCGGCAGTGAAGTCTCCTGATCAGGTTCTCTTCCTCACAGGGGTTTTCCCATCCGGTAAACGTGCTAATTATGCGGTTGATTTATCGCAGGAATAGGATATATTTTTTAAGGTAAATAGGCTGTTTTTGCAAACAAAACAGAAAAAAGAATGCCGGTATCTAACATATCGGCATTCTCTTTGTTATTACTTTGTAAAGAGTATTATGATGATAAAAAGTTCCTTGAATATTGCTTATAAGCCAATATTTTATAGTAACTTTGCAACCCAAATTTGTTTTAAAGAAGAATGAGACAATTAAAAATTACCAAAAGTATCACAAACAGAGAGAGTGCTTCTCTTGACAAGTATTTGCAGGAAATAGGTCGCGAAGATCTCATTACTGTTGAAGAGGAAGTTGAACTCGCTCAGCGCATCCGTAAGGGTGACCGTGTTGCATTGGAGAAATTGACACGTGCCAATCTACGTTTCGTTGTATCTGTAGCCAAACAGTATCAAAATCAGGGTTTGAGTTTGCCGGACTTAATTAATGAAGGCAATTTAGGACTGATCAAGGCTGCCGAAAAGTTCGATGAAACACGTGGTTTCAAATTCATCAGTTATGCAGTGTGGTGGATACGCCAGTCCATTCTCCAGGCTTTGGCAGAACAGTCACGAATTGTACGTCTTCCGTTGAACCAGGTAGGCTCACTGAATAAAATCAGTAAGGCTTTCTCTAAATTTGAACAGGAAAACGAACGTCGTCCTTCTCCCGAAGAGTTGGCAGATGAATTGGAAATCCCTGTTGATAAAATCTCCGATACATTGAAGGTGTCAGGTCGCCATATTTCGGTAGACGCTCCTTTTGTTGAGGGGGAAGACAACAGCCTGTTGGATGTGTTGGTGAATGATGATTCTCCTATGGCGGATCGCTCTCTTGTGAACGAGTCTCTTGCGAGGGAAATTGATAGAGCTCTTTCTACGCTAACCGATAGGGAAAAAGACATTATTCAGATGTTTTTTGGTATCGGACAACAAGAAATGACATTGGAAGAAATCGGCGACAAATTCGGACTTACACGTGAACGTGTGCGCCAGATTAAAGAAAAAGCAATAAGAAGATTAAGGCAAAGTAATCGTAGCAAATTGCTCAAGACTTATTTGGGATAAATAAGGCGTATCAATTTCCGACAAATTCAAAGAAATTAAAAACCAGTGGTCAAAACTTTGACCGCCGGTTTTTTTTGTTACCTTTGCGCGAACTACAAATGAATAAGAAAAATGAAATACGTTCGGATTTTTTTTGCTGTTACTCTAGTCTTTTCACTTTGTTCAGCCTTCTCATTGAAAGCAAAAGAAAAGAATAAGGACAAAGCTGTTTACGCTTTTGGCGTAGCAGCGTCTTTTAATGACACAGTGGTATATTATACTGCTATTCAAAAACTAGATAGTGTAGAACTTAAAAAAGGACTCTTGCCTAAACGTGAGCAGTATACTTATCAATTGAAAGAATATTTGAACTATGAGTTGAAGAGTCCGGATTATACTTGTATGATTTATTTTTCTGAAAGTAAGAGCCAGTTGGAGAAGGAAGAATCTAAGCTGAAGAGTAAATATAAACAGCGCAAGTCTTTTTCATTGGTTCCAATAGCTCCTGAAGCTTTTGCTTTTAAATATCCAAAGAGTAACGAGTAGGCGGGATTGCATAACTACTCTATAATGAATGACATAATAAACAATTTTATTGTATTTTCTGTTTAGAAACTAACTAGCTATACTTTTATGTATATCAGACTCAAACACTTTCTGTTTTCATCCGTACTTTTACTGTTAATTGCGGCATGTAACGGTCATGATGATCCTGTACCTACTCCTTCTGGGGCTAGTCGTACTGTTTTGGTGTATGTGGTGGCGGACAACAGTTTGTCTAGTTTTGCATCTGATGATATCAATGAAATGATGGCGGGAATGAAGCAGGTTGATGAATCTTTATGCAATCTGCTGGTATATGTTGATGATAAATCTACTCCTGTATTATATCGCCTGACTAAAGATAATAAAGGCGTAGTGACTAAGCAAGTTGTAAAGTCCTATAGCGAACAGGATTCCACAGATCCTATGGTGATGAAAGAGGTAGTCAATCAATCTTTTGGAAAATACCCGGCCGATAGTTACGGATTGGTTTATTGGTCGCATGGTGAAGGCTGGCTACCTATTTCGCAAACAAGAAGTGCTGTTTCTACAAGATGGGTCGGGCAGGATACAGATGATGGACATGGGGGAACTCATTATATGAATATCTCTGAACTTGCTTCAGTTTTGAGAGTTACTCCTCATCTTGATTTTCTACTTTTTGATGCATGTTTTATGTTTTCTGTTGAAGTGGCCTACGAACTACGAGATTATGCTAACTATTTGATTGCCTCTCCTACTGAAATTCCAGGTCCCGGAGCATCTTATGATTATCTTGTACCAGCGATGTTGTCTACTGAAAAGGCTGGTGATGATGGAGCAAAATCTATTGCTTCCGCTTATTATGACCCTTATGCATCTACCTACAATTCTTCTGTGAATAATACTAATAATAATTGGACTTCCGGAGTATCTGTCGGTGTCGTCAAAACTTCCGAACTGGAAAATTTGGCGAACGCTACCAAAAATATATTACCGTCTTCTGTAGATAATGCAGCTTTAGCTGCATCAATTTTTAACTACGATAAGCGTTCATCTTCATCTTACTCATTTGTCGGATACTATGATTTGTTGGGTTTAGCGAAGCAAATTACAAGCAGTGGGGCTTTTACTACATGGAAATTTGCTTTTGATAAGGCGGTTATTTATTGGAAAACTACGCCAACAAACTATTCTCAGTTTATTGGTGGTAATTTTTCGATGGAAGAGACTTCTGGTTTGTCACATTATATTCCTTTGATAGCCAATTCAAAAGCAGCCGTTGCTTATCGAACTTGTGCATGGTATACTGCTGCAGGTTGGGACAAAATAGGCTGGTAGTTTATTATTGTGACATGCTACAATGAATAGCTTTGAAGTTGCTATATTTTTGATAATAATATTAGTATAAAAATACAATTTTTGTTTTAAAAATACCGTCTTTATTGTATATTTGCCTAACTAATGCAATAATAATGGGATGAAGCCATATAGAAGAACATTCTGGACTTTTCTGCTCACTTTCATATCTCATACGCTTGTTGTTTTGCCGGTGTATGCTATTGAAGGGGCCCACCCCATTGTCATTATAAGTTCTTATAACCCTGATTCTCGTCAAACATCTGTCAATATTTCAGATTTTATGGAAGAATTTCGCTCTTTAGGGGGCGATATTCCTATTTCTATGGAAAATATGAATTGCCAAAGCTTTTCAGAGTCTCCTTTATGGAAAGGCAGAATGAAACAACTCCTTTTAAAATATCAAGGCGAAAATTCTCCTTCATTGCTTGTACTCATTGGTCAGGAAGCTTGGGCTTCATATCTTTCACAAGAAAAATCAATGACTGGAGATACTCCGGTACTGATCGCATTGGCTAGTCGTAACGCAATTATATTGCCCAAGGATTCGAATAACCTAAAGAAACTAATGCCTAAGTCTATAGATCTATTTGAAGACTTTCCTCATTCCCATGTACATGCAGGATTTGTATATGAGTATAATGTAGAGGCTAACATTAATTTAATTAAGAGACTATATCCTTTTACACGCAATATTGCTTTTATTTCGGACAATACGTATGGCGGTGTTTCACTCCAAGCTCATGTCGTGAAAGAAATGAAGAAATTTCCGGAACTTCGCCTTATTTTGTTAGATGGAAGAACAAATACTATTTATTCCATAAGTGATAAACTCCATTCTTTACCTCCAAATACTGCAATTCTTTTGGGTACATGGCGGGTCGATATGCGAGAAGGGTATTTTATGCGAAATGCCACCTATACAATGATGGATGCCGCTCCGCATATACCGGCTTTTTCGATTAGTTCGATAGGTATAGGCTATTGGGCTATTGGAGGGTATGTACCAGCTTATCGCCCGTTGGGAGCCGATATGGCTAGACAAGCTATACACATTTTAGCAAACAAGAATAAGATAAATCACAATGTGGAAATCATTTCCAACAAACTTCTAATTGATGCGGAGAAAGTAAAAAAGCTAAATTTAAACCTTTCTTCCATTCACGAATCTATTGAGTGGGTCAATGAATCTCCTTCATTTTATAGTCAATACAAATATTGGATATGGGGGGTAGGAGCTTTCTTATGCTTCTTGTCCGGAGGTTTTTTTATTAGTCTTTACTTTTATGTTCGTACAAAAAGACTAAAAGATGAATTGATCGTTTCAGGTAGGGAGTTACGTGATGCAAAAGACAATGCGGAAGAGTCCAGTCGGTTAAAAAGTGCATTCCTTGCTAATATGAGTCATGAAATCCGCACTCCCCTCAATGCAATTGTTGGCTTTTCCGATGTTTTGGTATCAGGTGATTATACCGAGAAAGAAGGATTGTCTTATGCCAGTATAATTCGTACAAATTCTAATTTACTACTTCGGTTAATAGACGATATACTCGATTTATCTCGTTTGGAAGCTAATCGTATTGCGTTTACTCCGGAAAGGTGCAATATAGTTCCGATATGTGAAGGATTGATTTATTCAGCCAACCAGATTTATACTTCATCCGAGAATCACTTTATTTTTCAATGTAAAGAGAAAAATGTTGAGATGATTGTTGATGTCCAACGATTTCAACAGGTGCTAAGTAATCTTGTATCCAATGCGGATAAATTTACTCAGGAAGGGGTAATTATATTGAAACTTGATTTGGATTTAGTACAAAAAATGGTGATCTTTTCGTTGACGGATACAGGTTGTGGAATACCCATGGATAAGCGTAAAAAAGTATTTGAACGTTTCTCAAAATTAAATGAATATATTCAAGGTACGAGATTAGGATTGGCCATTTGTAAAGTAATTGTTGAAAAATGGGGCGGAAAGATTTGGATTGATCCCGATTATTGCGAGGGTTCACGTTTTATCTTTACTCATCCGCTTGAGTTATAATAAAACGTATTCTATATGGACAGAAAAAATGTTATTAGATTATCGCTATTTGCTTTAATGTGCGTCACTCATTTATTTGCTCAGGAGAAAGTGGTTAAGTTGAAAATTGTGCAGACAAGTGATATACATGGTCATTACTACCCCTGTGATTTTGTTACCGGACGCGATATGGGAGGAGGTTTATCTCGAATATCTTCTTTTACAAGCAAGTTACGTCAAGAATATGGCGACAAATTTTTATTTCTTGAAAACGGTGATATATTGCAAGGGCAGCCAACTTCTTATTATTACAATTACATTGATACTCTCTCTACCCATGTAGCAGCTTTGATGATGAATTATATGGGGTATGATGTCGGTAATGTTGGAAATCATGATATTGAGACCGGACATGCCGTATTTGATCGCTGGGCCGGCGAATGCCATGCACCGATATTGGGAGCGAATGTGATCAATACCGTCACAGGAAAAACGTATTTTAAGCCATATCAAGTATTTATTCGGGATGGTGTTAAAATAGTTGTTCTTGGTATGATAACTCCCGCAATTCCCGCGTGGTTGTCTGAGAACTTATGGAGTGGGATGCGGTTTGATGATATGGAGGAGACGGCTCGCCGATGGATGAAAGTGATTCGGGAAGACGAAAATCCCGACGTGATAATCGGGTTGTTTCATGCTGGGCAGGATGGTTCTATTTTAGGTGGAAAGTACCGTGAGAATCCATCGTTAGAAGTAGCGCGCAATGTTCCCGGTTTCGATGTGGTACTAATAGGGCATGACCATATTGCCGATTGCAAAAAAGTTATGAATGTTATGGGTGATTCCGTTTTAATAGCCGATCCGGCTAACGATGGAATGGTGGTATCTGACGTGGATATTACAATTCATATTGTAAATGGAAAAGTCGTTCGGAAACAAATTGATGGCAAATTATCGGATATGTGCAAATATCCTATTGATGAAAAATTTATGGCAACATTTACTCCTCAGTATAATGCGATTAAATACTTTGTCTCTAAGAAAATGGGTACTTTTACTCAGGATATCTCTACAAGATCCGCATACTTTGGAAGCTCAGGCTTTATGGGACTGATACATACGGTTCAACTTCAAGTTGCTAATGCTGAGATTTCTTTGGCTGCTCCTTTGTCTTTTGATGCAAAAATATCCAAAGGAGATATTTCTGTCAGTGATATGTTTAATCTGTATAAATACGAGAATACCCTTTATGCAATGGAACTTACCGGTAAAGAAGTGAAAGGTATACTTGAACAATCTTATGCAATATGGACTAATAGGATGAAATCGCCGAAAGACCGTTTTTTACTGATGCGTGATACTCCTTGGGAAGGTGCCGAGACTAGAGCGTTGTTTGTGAATAGCTATTTTAACTTTGACTCTGCTGCGGGAATTGTATATACTGTTGATGTCTCAAAACCACAAGGAGAAAAAATTCATATTATCAGTATGGCAGATGGAAGCCCTTTTCTTATGGATAAAAAATATCGAGTTGCGGTCTGCTCTTATCGAGGTAACGGTGGTGGGGGCTTAATTACCGAAGGTGCAGATATCCCACAGGATAGTTTAAAGTCACGTATCGTTTTTGCCACAGATAAAGATATGCGGTATTACTTAATGCGTTATATTGAGTCTAAGAAAGAGATAACTCCTTATACAATAGAACGCTGGAAGTTTATACCGGAAGATTGGGTCAAGCATGCCGCTAAACGTGACTATGATTACCTCTTTGGTAAAACAGAGAAATAAGCGAAAGGGGGTAACACGCCCATAACCCCCTTAAACTTTTAAACACAACCTCACGGTTGCGGTTATACTTTCATTTAATAACAATAATAATATATAATCAGCCTTTTCTTCTAAGCAAGTTACTCCAGAACCCACTTTTTCCAGGCTGCTGACGTGAAGAGTTAAAAGTATCTGAATATACGTCTTCAAACGACATTTTTTCATGAATCATGCGATAAATCATTCCCCAATCTGGAAGACCTCCCAAATTACGGTCGTCAATAAATATATCTGCTTTTATTTTGCGAGATAAGCCCTTATGATCATCTTTCTCCTCTGGATAGTCGCGATTTACTGCATAAAACTCTATGCCACGTTCTCTGCACCACTTTAGCGCTTCATCCAATAGTTTCCCTTCACGCACAGTCCAAAGAATTAATCTGTGCTGCTCTTTAATTAACATCTTCAATGTTTGTACGGCAAATGGAACTTCCTCTCCAATCTTTGGATACCGATGTTCCACAATCGTTCCGTCAAAATCTACAGCTATAATCATATCATAGTAAAATTAGGGTGTTGTCACTTGTTCCATCACTTTTGAATAGATATCCACCAATTCTGTGGTCATTCTTGCCATACTATACTTTTCCTTAACTAACTTTCTACCACGACATCCCATTTTGATTCTTTCACTTTCCGGGAGATCCAATTCTTTTTTTATGATCTCTGCCATATTCTTGGTATTCGTATTAATCCTCCATCTGCAACCATAATCATCCACCTCTTTCCACTGTGAATTCTGAGATATGATAACAAGAGTGCCGCATGCTAGAGTCCTTGTTATATTCATATCTCTATCTCCTGTTTGCTGTAAAGAATAAATAACTCAGCCTGCATCATCCATCTATCAATTTGCTCTGTAGTTGCTGTCTCATAAAAATCGAATAGCCCGTCTATACCCATTTTTTTGCCTTTTCCTTCAATAAAGCGATAAAGCACGGATTCCCTTCATCTATAACCCTGATTCTATATTCGATTAATTCATGCTTTAACAAAGTTACCGCTTCCAGTATACTCATCATGTTACTTTCAGTATCCTTACGGTTAAAAAAATCGGATCCTTTTTTCTCCTCTCCCCGTTCATTTTTTTCCCAGTTTCCACTCCACTCACAATTTGTACAATCTTATCTTTGCTACAACACTTTGAAATCAAAGCTTTTTCTGCTTCTGTCATTACCATTACAATATTAGCTTTTCCCATGGCTTTTTTATGGTAAAACAAACGAAAACCAGCTTTTTTATCAAAAAATCTTTAAGGCGAGAGTACAGTCCGGTACCCCGCTTCTTTTGCCCATTTCAGAGGTATTGTGGACTGATACATTACACAATCACTCACATGTATTATGTCCGGCTTTACTTCTTTTAGTATATTCAACCATACCTTTTAATTTTTTGTTGATGAAGAAGCAAAGGGTATATAATGTATTATACCGTGTAATAATATATATGAAATAAAGTGTGGTAGATATACCACATGAATTTCTACTAGTTTACCTATTTCGTTAATGAATGATAACTTGCTTTGAGTATTCCCTTCAAATAATAGGTCTGCGTAGGGTATGAAGAAGAGAACTTTCATTTTATTATTTAAGATGCACTTTGAAAAATGCACCAATAGACGGATATTTACACCGATTCAACTCTGCTATGAGATTAATGTGGTCTTTCCAAACAGAATAAGCAGCACCTATATTAACAGATTTGGAGTCATATTCAGCCATTATATTTAAAGGATTATAAAATACTGGTCGATAATTTACACCTAAACAAGGACCATTGAGTGGATAGTCTTCTCTCTTATTGTATACGTATGCGAAATGAATTCCCAATTCACCTCCATAGAGGTTTAGATGTTTTGTTGCAGCGATATAATAACGTGAATAAAAGCCATTACTTTTATTTGTTGCTGCACTTATAGAGCCACCATTCCATGAATCACCTACTACATCATTCCCTCCTATAACGATTTGTGGAGTCCAAGCTTTCGACCATCCCTCTTTCCATACTCTTAGGCGAATCGAAAAATTACGGTCTTGATTTACAAATTTACCATAAGTTGAGGGAGCCCAATAACCATCAGTTAAATAAGGATCATTCTCTAATGCTTTGTGGAGAGTGCAAGTATATGCAATTTCTACCCATGGGAAAAAAGAAATATTGATATAATAATTAAATGTATTATAGAACCAGCGTGATGGTGTAGTATGTTTTTCTAAAAAGCCACCACCAAATATGGCTGTTTTATCCCGTTGCATATCAGCTGTAGGCATATTCAATAAACCAGTGGTACCATAAGTAAACTGTGCATTAATCTTGCTTATAGACAGCAGCATAAATATCAAAAATAACCATGTAGCTTTAGTTTCCATAGGAAATTTATTATAACGCTTACTGTATTTAGCTATAAGATAGAATGTGGTAAGAAAAATGAATATAACTCTATATTTTGGCAAAATAGAATTTTTGCATTCTTATTGCTTCATATTTAGAGTCAAATCCACTTTTCTTTACTTCTTCGGCATAACTTTTTCGTTTAGGCAAATAGTTCTCAATCGCCTTAACTATTTTATTTGCCCATGTTTCTGCGCTTTCTTCTAAACCTATATAATGAGCAAGTTCTGATGCAGTTGTTTCTTCTGTAATATTCTTAGAGAAGAAGATTGGAAGCCCTGCACATTGTGCTTCTATTCCTACAACAGGCATTCCCTCATACAAACTAGGTAATAAAAAGGCATCGAAAGCATTATAAAACTGTTTGATATCATCTCTACGCCCTAAATCAACCACTTTGTCACTAATTCCATGTTTTTGAATTCTACAGTGCATTTCGTGTTCTAATTCTCCAAATCCAATTAATACCAAAATTGCATTTTCTTGCTTCTTTGCAATCTCATTAAAAATATCAATTAGAAAAAATGGATTTTTCTGTGGAACATATCTGCCAATAAAACCATATACTACTTTATCTGTCCATCCAAATTTGTTACGAGTGGTTTGTCGAAGTTTATCATCAAAAGAATTTTCATCCGTATTTATGACCGTTTTAAATATGCTGATCTTTCCTCTACCATAAGCTTTCTTCCCAAATTGCCAAATACCACAATCTATTGAGTTAGCCATGTAACAATTTGTAAAACAGTGAGAAAAAGGGCGCAAAGCATATTTTATAAGTGTTTTCTTTTCATTTTTATCACCTTTTGATATGCTTTCGGAAATTCTCACTTTTACTCCGGCAATCCAGCCTAATAGCATAGGAAATATGTTGAGTGTATTATCAAAAGCATGTATTACTTCATAATGGTTTTCTCTAAGAATTTTGTATGTTTCCTTCAGGTGAGGAATAATGTTTTTATAAGGAGTAACCCTATAGACTCTTCCTCCTAGTATTTTGATTTCTTCTTCTGGAATACCATTTGAATCAGAGTCACAAATAAAATCAAATTGTATTTGAGTGTGATCTAAATGACGATAGTACTCCATTATCAGATTACGTTTACCGCCAGAGTGTAATACCCCAGCTATTATGGCTATTCTTAACATAATATTATTCTCTTATTGATTCATTATAAAACGACAAAATTCCATCCAGCATAGGTGTCAAATTTACATCTACTAAATGTCTCATGCTATCTATATTTAAAACTACATTGGAGACGTCTACAGGACGTGCATTTTTATATTCAATCTTAAAATCCACTTTTGAAATAATTTTCAAAAAAGCAAGTACATCATTTACAGAATATCCTCTACCGCTGCCTATGTTGATCGTTACATTACAAATATCTTTATTTATAAGTTGATAAAAGGCGTCAGAAAGGTCTTCTATATAGATATAATCACGAATTGCAGAACCGTCTCCCCATACTTCTATCGTCTTTTTTTCTATAATTTTACCGATAGCCACAGCTACTAGTCCTTGTTTTCCAAACAAATTTTGTCCATGACCGTAAGGATTGGAGGAGGGCCTGACGATGAGATATTTAAGCTTTTCTGTTCTATTTTTAAACAAAATACTGTTTTCCATCATTTGCTTCGACCATCCATAATAGGATATGGGTTCCATACTGTCAGTTTCCATATATGGTTGAACAGTTGTTCTATTGCCATAAATTGTCCCTCCCGAAGAGAAATAAACAAATTTAATGTCTTCGTTAGCACAAAATTCCATTAATTCAATCGAAGGGAATATCACATTCTTAAATTCATTGACATAATCATCGTAGGTACTACCGGGAATCAATGTTGATACCAAATGTACTACTACTTCTATTTTATTAGTCAAAAGAATGTTCTTTACTTCATTTATGTCGCTCAGAGGATTTCTGAAAATAGTTAGATTATAATCTCTTAGTCTTGATATATTGGCAAATTCAGGTTCCAAAATAAAAATCGAATGATTCTCATTAGAGATAAAACGTTTCACCAAATTGGAGCCTATAAAACCTGCTCCACCGATAAATAATATATTCATATGATTAATTTGCCTTTATGTTTAATGTATACAAAAATGATTCTTCTATTTAATTTTAATATCTTTCACGAAAGAATTTATCTGTACATTCATTTCTTTCAAAGATTTAATTTTCTTTCCATTAATTGTGATATTCTTGAATCGAACCTTCTTTAATATACGGTTTTCGTCATAGCCACCTAATTGAGATGGATTTCGATTTTTTCCGTTATATGTAATATTCCGAAAAGTTACATTCTCAATTCCATATCCGGGTTTTTTGTTATAAACTTTACTTAATGTGACTCTGAGGTTAAATAGTTGCCCAAGAGTGAAATCATCTACCCGAATCTTTTCAAATAGTACGTTCCGAATAAGGTTATTATCTCCACATGTGATTGCCATACATCCTTGAGCTGCTACTAAAGATTCTTTCTGTTCCAAAATATCGATATTGTGAAAAGTAAGGTTTTCAATAATGTTTTTTTCTTTATCATCTTCGCCGTGTACCCCTATATTGATAGGATGTGCTTTGTCAGCCCATAGTATTGAGTTTTTTACTGCGATATTATGAACATCACCATAAAATGCTCCTCTATGGCCATAAACTGCAATACAGTCATCAGAATTTCTTAAAAATACATCCTTAATTGTCATGTCACTACATGACATGACATCAATTCCATCGCTCCACTTTTCGCAACTGAAAGATTTTATATTATTAATATCAATTTTACTGGATTGTCCTCCATAAACTGTGTAGTGAATGGGATTTATAAAAGTAATACCTGATATGGATATACTTGTAGAGAATGTTATTGAAATTCCCTGTGCAGGACTCATAACAATTCCTCTACCTAATATTTTCACATTAGTAACTTTATTACATAATAATCTTCCTTTTAAAACAGCTCCAGGAGCTATGTATACTATTTTGTTAGAAGGAATAATAAAATCTGTTCCTTTTTCTGGTTTATGTAATCCGGCACCAAAGTAAATTACATTGGGATCATTTTCTGTGTACGCTTCTTCTTCACACGCATTTGCAAAAACATGAAGATTATGGAGACGATCTCCATTACATTCTATAGATAATTTTGTAGGACTATCTATTTGAAAGTATATAGTATTGTCATGTATTGCGGGTTTAATATTTCTATTTAGGGGTCGAATTGTTACAGTATTTAGAGTTTCGCTGTTCTTTTTTATCATGATTTCGATCTTACCTGAGAAATCGAATTGTACCATTGAAGCATTGGATTTGCTATTTTGGATAAATCGGAGTATTCCCACCCATAAAACCGATTTTAAATATCCCTAAAAACGGATTAAAACGGGCCTAAAAAACGGAGCATTCCCGTTCATTTCTTAAGAAAATGAGCAAAACCGAGCAAAAA